>Ga0209731_1000018_pt1 | contig 8430 bp, 4 predicted proteins | sample TexAe_RefH0_M3_FD_187950 | JGI IMG/M metagenome (GOLD analysis project Ga0209731, IMG submission 187950) | Forest soil microbial communities from Davy Crockett National Forest, Groveton, Texas, USA - Texas A ecozone_RefH0_M3 (SPAdes) (version 2) | ecosystem: Environmental > Terrestrial > Soil >... | reverse complement strand
GCTCCGGACGATTTACAAGCGCGCGGGCGAGTGCGACACGTTGCTGCTGGCCACCACTGAGTTTGGACGGGCGAGCGCGCGCATATTCCCGCATCTTGACCATGGCGAGAGCATCGGCGACGCGAGAAGGAATTTCGGCGGCGGGGGCGCCGGTGACGCGCAGGCCGTAGGCGACATTTTCTTCGACAGAAAGGTGAGGGAAGAGGGCGTAATGCTGGAAGACGGTGTTGACGCGGCGCTTGTAGGGAGGAAGCGTGTCGAGGCGCTGGCCATTCATGCAGATTCGCCCGGAGGTGGGCTGCTCGAAGCCGGCGATGAGCCGTAGAAGCGTAGTTTTACCGGAACCGCTCTCGCCGAGGAGCGTGAGAAATTCACCGGAGGCGATCAGCAGCGAGATATTTTTCAAGACCTCGCGCGCACCGAAGCGTTTCGCGACGTTGCGCACCTCGAGCAAAGCTCCACCAGTTACAGAAGCAGCAGGGGCTGCGGAATCGGCCGGGCGGGAGGCAGAAAGAGTCACTGGGCGGCTTTGACCTCGTTCCAGACTTCAATGTATTTGGCGCGACGGGGAACGTCCTGCCAGAAATAGATGCGCTGCATGTAAGCGTCAGGATCGTCGAGGTGAAGGCTTTTCTTTTCGTCAGCGGTCATGAATTGGGCAGCGGCGGGATTCGCGGGAGTGTAGTGCGTGACGTCAGTAATCTTTTTCTGGGTTTGCGGCTGGATCATGAATTCGAGAAAGGCGTAGGCGAGCTCCTTGTGAGGGCTGGCCTTGGTAATCATCAGATGATCGATCCAGCCAGTGGTGTTTTCCTTCGGAATGGTTTCGGCGACGGGGAAGTTGGACTGGCGAAGCTGGTTGGTCATAAGCGGCCAGCCCATCGCGGCGATGACTTCGTGGTTCTGGAAGAGGTTGGTGAGTTCGCCGCCAGTGGACCAGAGTTTGCGCACGTTCGGCTTGAGTGCAAGGAGTTTTTGCTTAACGGCAGCGAGTTCTTGGTCGGAAAGATTGTAAAGATGGGAAGGATCGGGCTTGTCGTAGCCGAGAAGCTGCGCGGCCATATACAAGGTGGAGAGATCATCCCAGACGGAAATTTTGCCCTTGTATCCGGGGTCCCAGAAGAGAGACCAGGAGTCCGGAGGCTTGGTGAAGGCCGTGGCGTCGTACAGCAAAGGATTCGGCCCCCACATGAAAGGAACACCAAAGGTTTGTCCATTGCCTTTGACGAGGGGAAGTTCGCGAAGTTTGGAGGACAGCTGGGAGTACGTGGGCATGCGGGAAAGATCAAGAGGCTCGGCAAGGCCGGCGCGCACAATGGACGTGGCAACATCGCTTGAAGGTGAAATGACGTCGTAGTTGGAGGCGCTGCCGCCGCGGAGTTTAGCGACCAGATCATCGCTCGACCCCATGTAGGAGGCAGCGACTTTGCACTGGTGAGCGTCTTCGAAGGCGTGGACGAAAGAAGGATCGGCGTAGCCTTCCCAAACCAGGAGGCTTAGGGATTCTTGTCGTTTCTGGCAGGAGGCGAGGAGAGTTGCGAGGGCCAGAACAGCGAGCAGCCTACGGGGCGTTGGGTTCATAGACGATCTTGCCTCCGGCGATGGTGAGGACGACATTGGTTTTGCCGATGGAGTGGGGATCTACCTCGAAGATATTGCGATCGAGCATGATGAGGTCCGCGACCTTGCCGACGACGATGGAGCCTTCGGTCTTCTCATGATGGCCGGCATAGGCGGCGCCAAGAGTATACGCTTCGACGGCCTGGCCGACCGTGAGGCGTTGCGAAGGAACAAATCCGCTGGGCGGCTTGCCGGCGTCGGTTTGACGGGTAACGGCGGTCTCGATGCCGGCAAAAGGATTCAGGGAAGCGATGGGCCAGTCGCTCCCAAAGGCGTAGCGGCCGTGGCCGTCACCGATACTATTCCAAGCCCAGGCACGCGAAGCGCGGTCGGGGCCAACCGCGGGAACCCAGACCTTGAGAGTATCTTCGTCGGGGTAGGCATGGAGCGGTTGCATGCTGGCGATGACGCCAAGCTTACCGAAGCGCCAGACGTCTTGAGGGGCAATGGTTTCGATGTGCTCGACGCGGTGGCGGCGATCTTTGCTGTGATTCTTGTGCGCGGCTTCCTCGTAAGCGTCGAGGGCGCTGCGCACAGCGAGGTCTCCGACGGCATGGGTATAGACCTGAAGGTCGCGCTTGTCGAGCGCAGTGACTGCGGCTTGATATTGCGCGACGTCCCAGAAGAGCGAGCCCTTGGTGGAGGGATCATCGGAATAAGGTTCGATCATGGCCGCGGTGTGTGCTTCGATGACGCCATCGAGCTTGAATTTGACGGTACCGGCCTCAATCCATTCGTCATGGAATTTTTTGTGTGCGGCCTCGATGGCGTCCAGGTCCTGCGGGCGGAGCTCGTACTCCGGGAGGCGATAGGCGACGCGAAAGCGAACGGTTAGCTGATTGTCGGCGCGAATCTGCTGAAGAAGAGGAAGGATGGAAAAATCTTCGCCGGCACTGTGGACCCGTGTGATGCCGTAGCGATTGGCGAGTTTCACGCCCGCCCGGAGAGCGAGGAGTTTGTCGACTTCGGCGGGTTCGGGGAGAACCTTGCGAACGAGGCGGTCGGCATCTTCGAGGAGAACGCCGGTGGGATCGCCGGTTTTCGGATCGTGCACGATCCAGCCATTACGGGGATTGCGCGTGTCTTTAGTGATGCCGGCGAGTGAAAGGGCCTTGGCATTGACCCAGACGGCGTGAGAGTCGTAGGACTCGAGAAAAACGGGACGATTGAGAAAGACGGCATCAAGAACGCTCCGGTCAGGAAGAGTTCCGGGGCCGAAAATGGAATAATCCCAGCCGCGCGCGATGATCCAGTCGTTTCCCGGATTTTCCTTGGCGTAGTCCGTGAGGATTTTCAGGATATCGGCAACGGACTTGGCGTCTCCGAGATTTGGCATACGAAGACTCATGGAACCTGGGTAAAAGTGGACGTGGCAGTCGGTGAGGCCCGGGAGAACAACCTTGGCCCCGGCATCGATGACTCTGGTGCCAATGCCGCGCATGCGCTCGATCTCCTCATCCCTGCCGACGGCAACGATCTTGCCCTTGCGGATGGCGACACCCTGGGCCCATTGCTTGGCGGGGTCCAGGGTGAAGACCTTGGCGTGAAGGATGACGATGTCGGCGGGGGCGATGCGCGCCGACTTCTGGGCAGGGGAGGGGGTGGCGGCAGCCAGAATAGCGAGAGTCAGTACAAGTGAAATCGACAGAAGACGGAATCGCAAGCGCACCTCGTGAAACGGCACCGAAAATCCGGCGCCCAGGGAAGAAACCGAGAATTCAGAAGGTGGGCGGCGTGTTGACCCACAAAATCCAGGATTCCCTACGCCCTGGATTTTTCCAGCGATGTGGTGTGGAACTCTCGAAGTACAGGCTGTCGCCGGACTTGAGGCGGTAATGCCCCTGGTTGTGGAGCCAGATTTCGAATTCACCGCGCAGAACATGGAGGAACTCTTCTCCTTCATGAGCATAAGATTCGCCGCTGCCGCCCCCGGGTTTGATGCGAAACAGATGAGGCTCCATTGCGGTGTTGCCCCAAGCGAGCAGCTCCATACGGACGGACGGGCTGGTCTCAAGGATTTTACGCTGGGAAGGACGAACAAGGGGCTGGGCGTCCCCGTTCGTCTCGAACATAGACAGGATATTCGTTTTATAAAAACGCGCAATGCGGCGGAGTGTGGCGACCGACGAGCGCATCTGGCCGCGCTCGAGAGCGCTGAGGAAGCCGACAGAGACGCCGGTAGCGCGGGCGACTTTGGCAAGCGAGAGGCCGCGGCGCGCGCGCAAACGACGGAAACGCTGGCCGGGAGACCGGAGGGCGTCGGCGGGGACGCGAACGACACCTTGTTTCTTGAGAACGTGTACAATCGCGGCGGGGTTCAAGCCGCGGGCCCGGCGAAGGAAAATGGCGCGCTGAAGCAGGCGGACGTCGGCTTCGGTGTACATGCGGTAGCGGCTTTCGGTGCGCTGAGGGGAGACCAAGCCGAGTGTTTCCCAGGCGCGGAGGGCGGAGGAAGAAATGCCGAGGCGGCAGGCCACCTCGGAGATGCGCAAGAGCCGCTGTCCCGACGAAGAATCCGATCCTTTGGACAAATTCTTTCTACTTGACACGGGTCCCAGCTTTCTCTAAGTTTGCAGGATTATAGTAAGGTTTCGGGCCTGGTGGCAACCACGAAGAATCGCTTTTCAGGGAAGTGATTCTCGGGGATCAGGGGTGAAGTCAATGAATCGAGTAAAGCAGCTTCAATTGAGGTCTGTGTGTAGCCGCAGCATTCTGCTGGCGGCGATTTTGGGAGTTGTGACGATGCTCGGTGCGCCGTGGTTGAGCGCGCAAAGCACGGGCGGGCGCATTCGCGGAACGGTGACGGATTCGAGCGGTGGCGCGGTCGTGGGAGCAGCGGTCGTGCTGATTAACGCGGCCACCAACGTCACGCGCCAGACGGTGACAGGAGCGTCGGGAGACTACCTCTTTCTGGAGGTTCCCGTGGGGACGTACGAAATCAGCGTCAATCAGACGGGGTTCAAGAAGTTCGTGAGGAAAGGTATCACGGTGGACCTGAACGCAGTTGTGGGCGTGGACATCCCGCTGCAATTGGGAGGTTCGACGGAAGTGGTGGAAGTGACAGGCGAACCACCGATAATCGATACGACCTCTACACAGCTCGGCGCAGTCGTCAATTCGCGGGATGCCACGCAACTCCCGCTGAACCAGCGCGACGTTTATCAACTCCTGCAGCTGCAACCTGGTGTGCAGTCGCAGATCGGCAACAACTTGTTTTACGGTTCCGACAAGCCCGGCGTGGTCACAGTAAACGGCGGACGCGGGCGCTCGAACAACTATTCCGTGAACGGCGGCGACGGCAACGACTTGTTCGCCAATCTCCCGGCGGTGCAGCCCTCGCCGGATAGCGTGGAGGAATTCCGGGTCATCTCCAATACGTTCGACGCCGAGTACGGCCGCAACTCCGGATCGGTCATCAACGTCGTCACCAAGTCCGGCACCAACAATTTTCACGGCAGCGCCTACGAGTTCTTTCGCAACGATGTTCTGAATGCCCACGGCTTTACTTTCCAACCGACGTCGAAACCGCCCTTCAAGCAGAATCAGTTCGGCGGGACATTTGGCGGACCCATTAAGAAGGACAAGACCTTCTTCTTTGGTTCCTATGAGGGCCGACGCATTGTTCGGGGGATTGTTTCGCAACAAGTGCCGGTGCCCACGGCCGGGGATCTTGCGGGAAATTTCGGGGCGGCATTTCCCGGGACCCTCAACGATATGACGGTTGCCAATATCTTCGAGAACCGGAACGGGTGCAGGGCTGGCCTTTCTCCGTCGGGGCAAGCAAGTCTCGATGCGGCAGCAGCAGGCACGCCCCAGCTGTACGACTCTATTTTCACAAACGGGCTGGTCCCAACGCAGTGTTTTGACCCTGTGGCTGCAAGCATGGTGAAGTATTTGCCCGGCTCCGGAGGCACAAACAGCGAAACTCAGGATGTAGTCAAATCCACCGACAGTGGTGACCAGTTCCAGATCCGCCTGGATCACAATCTGAACCCAAGGCAAAAGCTCTCGTTTTACTACTACTACGATCGCGACAATACTCTGGACCCGTTCGCGATCTTCCAGTTAGCCGGCGGCTCGCTGGGAAATTTCCCTGGCCGTATCATCACCCACGCGCAACAAGTGAATGCCAGCCACATTTGGACCCTCGGGTCCACGGCCGTCAATGAGTTCCGATTCACCTACTTCCGCGAGGCCCAGCCGCAGTTTTACACGCCGACGGTCACCAATGCGGTCACCGCCTCTTGCGGTAGCGCGGTTCCCGCCGCGCAGTGCTTTGGCGGAAGCTCGGACACGCCGCTGGTGGACTCGACCGGCGCGCCTCTGGGCACCGCAGCAGCTCCCAACACTCCTCAGTGCCCGGGGTTCGGCTGCGGCATTCACCCGGGACTTGGCCCTAAGTTCGAGGGAGTTCCGTACGTTACGCTGAACGGCACTCTTGGCCTCTTCGGCAACAACTTCGAAGGGCAGTTGCCGCAGACCGGCAACACCTTTCAGTTCAACGAAAACTACAGCAAAATCGTCGGCAAACACAGCTTCAAATTTGGTGGAGACGTCCGTTACCAGCGATTCGATCAGAAGCTCTATTTCAACGTCAACGGAGAGTACATTTTCGGACCAGGCGGTGCCAATGACACGGGGGCGGTCGATCCCTATGCGAACTACCTGCTGGGCCTTCCGGTATCCTATTCGCAGGGTTCCGCCAATGAGGAGCTGGTTCGCAGCACCTCCATCTACCTGTTTGCGCAGGACAGTTGGAAGTTGAAACCCAACCTGACATTCAACTACGGCTTGCGTTGGGAAACGAACACACCGCTGACCGATATCGGCAAGAAGGTTCAGCGCTACAATCCGGGACAGAACTCTACAATTTATCCCTGCAATCTTGCGACGGGATATCCTTCCCCGAGTGATTCCAATTTCCTGTCACTGCCTCAGTTTTCCGGCCCGGGTGCTCCAGCTCCGACCTGCGCCAACACCGGAACGACTCCAACGGGGCTGGTTGTGCCCGGAGACAAAGGCGTCCCCGGTGGTCTCATCAATACCTACTTCAAGGCATTCGCTCCTCGACTCGGCCTGAACTGGAGCCCGAGTTGGCAGGACGGAGTGCTCGCCGCGCTTACCGGCGGCCCGAACAAGACCACCGTCAGTATGGGCTGGGGACTCTTCTACAACCCAATTGAACAGCTCGTGCTCGAACAATTCAGCGCCGAGCCTCCCTTCGGCATCAGCAACGGTGTTACCAACCCCCTCTTCAGCACGCCGTTTGTCACCCAGGAGGGTGCCACCTTCCCCAATGTCTCCGATGCCTTCCTGAGTCCTCCGCGGGGCCAACCGGTCGATTGGGCACTCTATCGTCCGATCCTCCTCTTTGGGCAGTTTCCGACGACACTACGAACACAGTATTCGGCGCAATACAACCTGACCATCAAGCGCGAACTGCCTGGCGACCTTCTCCTGCAGTTTGGCTATGTCGGCTCGCAGGGGCATCGGTTGCTGGCCATCCATGATGAGAACGCGGCCAACGCCCAGACCTGCATCGACTTGGCAAATCTCGGCCAGGGGTGCGGGCCCTTCTCGGAGGACAGTCAGTATCAATTCACCCTTGCGCCCGGTCAAGTTCTGCACATGCCCTACATTGGCGGGTCGACGCCCGGAGGTCCGAACGTTGCGTGTCCGATCAAAACTACTACGCCGAGTTGTACCCTCACGGGCGCACCGGGTACCGGCACTCCCGTAAATCTCGTGGGCTTGCGTCCTTATTCTGCCCCCAACTGCAATCCGACCGACCCCAATCCGCTGACCAGTGGTTGCCCCGCCGACGGCACCGAGGTGTTCAACAGCATCTTCTCGGAGGATAGTGCGGCACATTCCAACTACAATTCGCTGCAGGTGCTTTTGCAGAAGCGCTTCGCGCACGGTTTGCAGTTCCAGGCTGCCTACACTTACAGTAAATCGCTCGATAACGCCTCGAGCTTTGAGGAGATATTGAATCCTTTGAACTACAATTCCACTTACAGTCCGTCGCTGTTCGATTCACGACACCGTTTTGTCTTCAACTATGTCTGGGATTTGCCGATTCCGAAGAAGGAAGGATTTGCCGGCAAGGTGTTGAATGGCTGGCAAGTCTCCGGCATTTACACGTACCAGAGCGGATTCCCGATCCTGTTCAACAATTGCAATGACACGGAGCTGCAGGGGAGTACTCTCGGCTTTGAATGTCCAGGCAAGCCCAATTTCGCCGGGCCCTTCAAAACACACAATCCTCGCACGGATGGCTTCGTGTTCGATCCGAACCTGTTTGACAATTGCAATACTGCGGATCCCACTTGCGCGGGGGACCCCACCGCTATCCCGATCGGCACCATTGGCAACGTGCCCCGCACACTTTGCTGCAATCCCCCGATCAACAATTTCGATATCGGCGTATTCAAGTCAACTCCGATTGGTGAAAAGCTGCATCTCGAATTCCGGACGGAGATCTTCAACATCTTCAACCACGCCCAGTTCTATGGAGTTGACGGCAACTCTGGAAACCAGGGCTCTACTTTTGGCCAGCCGCAAAAGGTGCGTGACCCGCGGCTGATCCAGTTTGCGCTGAAGTTGGCTTTTTAGGGTTGAGGTCACGGTAAGCTAAGGAAGGGAGTCTTCTCGAAGGCTGAACCTGGCTGTTCTGATCTTCGGAGGGTCGAGTTCACCTCCCCTGATCGGGACGCGACAGCCAGGGCGTCTGGCGTCTTCGAAAGGACCGGAAGCTCGAAGTCCCCGGCAACGCCTGTTCCGGTGTCTTGCCGAGAAGGAACGGCATAG
>Ga0209731_1000017_pt1 | contig 8618 bp, 6 predicted proteins | sample TexAe_RefH0_M3_FD_187950 | JGI IMG/M metagenome (GOLD analysis project Ga0209731, IMG submission 187950) | Forest soil microbial communities from Davy Crockett National Forest, Groveton, Texas, USA - Texas A ecozone_RefH0_M3 (SPAdes) (version 2) | ecosystem: Environmental > Terrestrial > Soil >... | reverse complement strand
GTCCGAACCGCTTTGGGACGGAAAACCAAGGAGGAAGCAAGCAAAGCCAAACATTTTTCAAGCGTGAATTTCGGAGAAAAGAGAGTTGCCCTTTGTCAGCAATCAGAGGAAGCGGAGGACCGCAGCCTGAGGGTGAGAATGACAGAAGGCAAGTAGAAAGGATTATCGTGAATCGGATATTCGAGGCTTTAACAGTTGCACACGACGCGGGGGTGGACAAGATAAAGTCCCTGTCGCCCGGCTGGGCGGAGCCGACAGATGGTTCCGACGAACTCCTGCCTGCTGGCGCAGTTCCCGCAAACGTAGACGTATGGGGAAGGTTGAAAGACCGCAGCGTTCGGCTTCCAGAGACACTCAACTGGTCACATAAGAAAATCAGAAATTGCCTGATCCTAGCTTTCTTTGCGTCGGGGCTGGTGCTGCTGGGAACGAACCGTGCATTTCGTCCACGTGGAAGCGCATTTGGCAACAGCCAGTCAGTCTACGGGGTGGCATTTGAAGGCGCAGTTCATCCGGATAGCGAGGTGCGGATCACTGCGGAGTCAACTGGGACGGTGTCCGAGATTTTTGTCAAGGTGGGCGATACGGTGCAAGAGGGTCAGCAGCTTCTGCGTATGGATGACCGCGAAGCGCAATTGACAGTGAAACAAGCGGGCGTCGAGTTGGAAGCGGCCAAGACGAAACTCGACAAATTCCGTTTACGGCTGGCGGACGCGGACGCCCGCGTGGCCATAGCGCAACGACAAGAACAACTAGTTCCCACGCGACAATGGCGGGATTCTCCTGAAAGGGCCGCGGCCGCTTACGAGCAGGCGTTGCTCAACTACAGTCGCACCAAGCAAATGTTCGACGCCGGCCTCATCGCCCAACAGGAACTGGATGCTCGAGGCACCGAACTGCGCATGGCCAAGGATGACCTGGAAAACGCCAAGAAGCTGGCGGCAGTGTCAGCGAAGCTGGCGCACGATCAGGCCGAGCAAGCCAACCTGCAAGAGAAGGTCACGCGAGAGGAGTTACAGGAGCAATTGCGCCAGGCGGAGGTGAACTACGAGCGAGCCAGGCAGCAGGCGGATGCCACAGTGGTGCGTGCCACAACATCCGGTGTGCTGTCCGAAATCCCCGTGCACCTCGGAGATCGTGTTTCCGGCGGCGCGATGCTTGCGCGGCTAGCGAAACTGGATCGGATGATTGTGGAAGTTCCTGTAGCAGCGCAGATGATTTCGGAGCTCAAAGTCGACCAAGCGGCTCAAGTTGGGCTCTCTTCCTTGCCGCCTCGCGAGCTGCACGGCAGGATCCGAGCCATCAATCCACTCCCCTCTCAAAACATGACGCACATCGTTGAAGTCGAATTCGACAATCCGGCTCTGTTGCTCGTGGCGGGCCAGCCGGCAGAGATCCGGTTTATGAGGCCATGAACCGCCAAGAAGCGATTTCCGTTTTACTGACAACGGAAGGAACGTATCCTTTTTACTCAGGCGGTGTGAGCACCTGGTGCCACCGGCTCACACACAACTTGCCGGACATCGACTTCACTCTGCTGGCGGTGGTGACCAACCCGTCGCCGCAATCAAAATACGAGCTTGCTCCCAACGTACGTGGAGTAATTAAGGTCCCGCAATGGGGCCTCCTACAACCCGCAGAATATTCCTATCACCAACCGCCTTCGGTTGTGCTGCGGAATATATGGAACACCACGGCACAAGGAATCGCAGTGCGTTTCAAGCCAACCTTCGAGCGATTCCTGGCACTGTTGTTCTCTTCTGCTTGTGAAAAAGAAGAACTTGGCCGCGTGTTGCTGGAATTGCACAGCTACTTCCAGTGGTATGACTACCGGAAAACCATGAACTCGCTGGAGGCCTGGAACGTGTTTCGGCACGCGGTGCGCGCCGCCTGGGAGTGTCGCCCGCCGGCCACGGCACACCCAACTCTCGCCGAAGTGAAACAAGCATACCGATTGATGTATCACTTGCTGATGGTGCTTCACTTCCCCATTCCTCAGGCTGAAATCGCACATTCATCGGCAGCGTCGTTCTGTGGTTTGCCCTGTGTGCTGGCAAAACTCACGAAGGGCACACCTTATGTGCTGACGGAACACGGAGTCTATCTACGCGAGCAATATTTGAATCTTCGCAATCAAATAAAGTCATTTTTTGTGCGCTGGTTTCTCTACCGGGTCGTCGAAAACGTGGTGGAATTGAATTATCACTTCGCCGACTTGGTCGCTCCGGTGTGTGCCTACAATTCACGCTGGGAAAAGCATCTAGGCGTACCGCAGGATCGAATCCAAGTGATCTTCAATGGAGTTGATCCGGAAAAATTCCGGCCTACTAAGAAACGTGATGGTGGCCGAGCACGGGTTTCGAGTGTCGGCCATATTTATCCCCTAAAAGGGCAGCTCGATCTGGTTGGAGCTGCTGCCTTACTCAGGCCCAAGTTCGATAACCTGGAGGTGCGCTGCTACGGGACGCCCACCGACCGGGAATACTTCGATGCCTGCATGCGGAGGGTCGTTGAGTTCAACCTGAACGATTGCGTTACCTTTGCGGGGTCTACAAACGAACCCTGGAACGTGTACAACGACGCGGACGTCCTGGCTTTCCCGAGCATTTCCGAAGCCTTTCCTTATGCGGTGCTGGAAGCTATGTCGTGCGGCGCCGCGATCGTTGCTACGGACGTGGGAGGGGTAAGAGAAGCATTAGGGGATTGTGGGCTGCTGGTTCCCGCCCGGACGCAACAGGCGATGGCCGAAGCCATTTCCTTCTTACTCAACAATGCGGCAGAGCGCGAACGATTGGGCCAGATGGCCCGGGCACGGGTGCTCAAACATTTTACCGAGGAGCAATTCTTGAATTCCTACGAGAGAGTTTACTGCAAATTGCTGTCGCGCCGGCCGCAGCAGCTCTTGCCGGCCTATGACTCGTGATTTCGTGATAGGAGCGCGCGTGCTGTTGTCTCAAATTGGGTTGGCTACGATGATTCTCGCACAGTCAAGCTGGTTGCTTGCAGGGAGCAGCGTTCGCGTTGCCACTCCAGCGCGCCTTGCAATTTATTACGGGTACCCCAGCCTGGTAAACGGGGCCAATGGCGATGTGCAAAAAGCTGTCAGCGTGTTCAGCGCGTACGACGTGGTGGTGTGGGGCGACGGAATTGAGTTCCCGGACAAAGAGTCCAGGCGTTATCCTGCCGGGGACCCGGAAGAACATCAGAGAGCCGCGAGGATACTCGCTGCCGTCAGAGAACGCAGCCCCGGCACGCGATTTTACGGTTACGTTTGCCTGGGGGACATTGCGCTTCCAAATGGAGAAACAATATCTCTCACGCCCAAGCAGCTGGAAGAGCGCGTACTCCTCTGGAAGCAAATGGGTGTCGCGGGCATTTTTCTGGATGAGGCCGGCTATGACTTTCCGGTGGTCACGCGCAAGCGTCAGAACCTGGCGGTCGGGATAATCCATGAACTCGGTCTAAGCGCGTTCATGAATGCGTACTTTCTGGACGATTTGTTCAGCCTGGAAGACAAGCTCCCTAGCGCGAACGGCATCGCGAACAATTCTGAACATTTGCCGCCGCTCTTGGACAAGCGTGACATCTTCCTGCTGGAATCCTTTCAAGTGAAAAATGGAAGCTATGAAGGTGTTTCCGAGTGGCAGCCAAGACTGAACAAGGCCCTCAAATACCGGCGGCGCTATGGCACCAGCATTTTTGCCACGACGACAACGACGGAGCAGGAGGCTTTCAGCGGGGAGAAGTTCAACTATGCCTGGTGGACTGCGCTTCTCTACGGCTTGGATGGTTTTAGCTGGGGAGAACCAAACTTTGCAGCTCAGAGCAATGCTTTACCTGATCACCGCTGCAACCTGGAAAGTACGGCGGTGCTCCACGCTTTCGAACGGTCCACCGCAGTCGGTTTTGATGGCACACACTTCTGGAGGAAAGCAGGCAACTATTTGGTTGTGGGAGATTCCTCTACGCATTTGGTTCATCGCTTTCCCTCCGATGGCCAGGTGGAAGCTAAGGACGCCGAAACGTTGTTGACTTCTTCCCGAGGGGCCTCGCTTTTGACGTGCGGGGGAGGCGCATGAATCCGAAAGAGGACAAAATCCGACTGATGGACAATCGTGAAGGCGCGACAAGGGTGGTGCACGCGCGCGAGGTTGCCGCTCTGATTGAGTCCATGGGGTATACCGACCGGTCGGCGACACAATGGGGCTTTCCGGACATCTTTTCTTTAGCCGAGCATTTCTTCGCACGTCTCGAGCAAAACGCTGCGGAGGAAGGGCGAGTCCGCCGAAAGGACGAGCGGTTCTCACTCTGGGTAGAAACAGGACGCGCGATGCGCAAGTTTTCGCTGAGCTTGGCCTACGCAACCCCTTGGATGCTGATGCTGGCTTTGGAGTACTTGCGACCGGGCGCCCTGCGGGTTTCCCCCGAGATCGGTGGGGCGCTAAGTCTGTCGCTCATTGCCAGTCTCATAACCAGCGGCGGATTCGTCCAGATGATCTGCCGCGGCGGAAACTTCTATTACGGGCTGAAAGAGCCTGCCTTGGCGCATCGCACGTGCAACTCGCTTCTGAACATCGGGCTGACGGGCAGCCTTGTTCTAGCACTTCTCGGGATGATGGCAGGCTCTTACTTTCACTTATTTGAGGGCGACTACCTTGTAGTGGCAGCCATCAACTACCTGGCGTTGAGCCTTTTGTGGATGCTTTGCGCGGTGCTGTCTGTGCAGGGCTTTGGCTGGTCCATACCACTGATTTTCTCTCTGAGCATTTTCACAGATGGATTGATAAAGACGCTCTTCAACCCGGGAACAACCGTACTGCTGGTAGTGTGCCCGTTGCTGGCAGTGTTATGCGCGTTCGGTAGTGTGCTGGTGGGAGGTTATCACGCGGAGAAGAAACACCCACAAAGCAAGGACAGTACCCGTCCACGAGGAGGCGTGCTGTTCATCGCGCTGGCGCCCTTCTATATCTACGGAACAGTGTATTTCAGCTTTCTGTTTGCGGATCGACTGACCGCGGGAAGCGCAGTGCCATGGGTTTCCGGGCTGAGCTTTGGGATTGACGCGGCGTATAAGAGGGGAACAGATCTGGTATTGCTGGCCTTCCTGCTTACCGCAGCCCTTGTCGAATATGTTGCAGATTCTTTCTTGCGGTTCTGGCAAAGGCTGGCCGAGGAACTGCCGCAAGCCCCCAACCAGCAACTGATAGCAAGCCTGCGGAAGTGCCATTCGAAATCGATGTTGGCTATCTTTATTGCGTTTGTTGTGTTTGCCCTGAGCGCGTGGTTCGCCTTCTCGCGTTCGGGCAGCCCGGGCCCTTCACCTCGATTGTTGCAGACGGCCGTGCTCGGAGGTCTTGGTTACCTCCTGCTCAGCGTGGCGCTGCTGGAAATCGTAATTTTGGCCAGCGTAAACGCGATTTCAATGGGGTCACTGGCGTTAGCAGTTGGGGTGGCAGTGAACCTGATAACGGGATATGGGCTCAGCCATTTGTGGGGAGTACAGTATGCCGCAGCCGGGCTGCTCGCCGGGGCCGCAGTGGTTTTGTGGATATCGAACGCGGCGGTTAGACGTGTACTGCACGACCCTGACTATCATTATGCTATTTCATGAGCTTTCCTGATGCGCGTTCTGGATGCACTAAAAGCCTTGTGGATTCTCGGCGTGTTCCTTTGCACGTTTTGGTGGCTTCCAGCACATCTGTTCTCGGGCCGAGCGAATTCTCCCAGAGTCATTAAACTCGCCGGCAACGGGGCACGAATGGTGCTGTGTGTGACTATGGCCGTTCTTGTCTTGAGTAGTTTGAAGGTGCTCGGCGCGGTCACGGTTGTTTCATTTTTTTGCTGCGCGATCCTGGTGAGCCGGAGTCGCAAGCATGCCGGAATGCTTCGTTATTTGTTGACGAGCCTGCAAGCAACCACAATAAACATAATGCGGCAGATTGAATCGCGGTCGTTTGGCCTTTTGCTGCAGGCCCGGAAAAGCTTGTCCAACGTAGCCCGCCAGCCGTACGGACAATGCGTAGACACATGGCTGAGAGCCCTGAAAGGCAAGCAACTGCTGGGCGCATGCTTTCTTGTGGCGTTCGGAACAACCGTGGTCCTGCACAGCGAGCATGCAGTCCGGGAGCTGCGTTTTGATCAACCGGAGCAATACTCGGCTCTGCTGCGTACACGGGAATTGATGCTGAATATTCACCCTGTTGGCCGGCCGTTTATATTTCCGGCGATGGTCGCGGCCACCTCTTTGCTTAGCGGAACGGATGCCATGCAGGTAACGCGCTTTCTGACGCCGGCCATTGGCGTGTTGCTCGCTCTGGGCACCGGGTTACTCATTCAAGCATGCGGCCGTACGGGTGTTGCGTGCCTCGCCGCTATCTACTGCCTGGGAGCAGCTGCGTTCCCGCCTGCGAGCGACCAAACGGGGGTGGCAATTTCCGCGAAGGAAAAAATCGAGAATGTCTTTAGCTGCTCCCCGGCACTCATCCGAGCCACGCCCGAATTTGCGCTCGGCTCGCTGTTCGTACTCTTAGGTCTGGTTATCCTCGCGGATTGGAACAGGAACTCACGCGGTTGGGATTCGTTGGTGGATTTCACATGCTGCTTGTTGTTGACAGGCATGATTTCGCAGGTCTTGCTCGTGGTAATGGTGATGGCGGCCGGGTTTCTCCTGCTTCGACCGATGGCGGGCCTCTTCGCATTCGTGATGCTGTGTTACGGAATGGTGGGTTCGGCGACTTTGTTCACCGGCACCGCGATCCCGGACGAAATGCGCACGATGTTGCCGATTGCCACAGCCATCCTCGTGGGTTGCCTGCTTGTGATTATCGAAGGGCAATTAGCCTCGCGCGTCGGGAGCAGAACTGAAGCGGTATTGCTGGCAATCTGCCTAAGCGTAGCTGCGATATGGTTACGACCGCAGAGGCTGTTTGCGCAATGCCTGGAGTATGAAGCGGCAGCGCGTGCGACACAGGAAATCGCGTATAGGTTTCCGCGGCAGACCTGGGTTGTGGCCGCGCCGGTAGAGCAGTTATCCGAGACATTGGGCCTGGGAGGACACGAAGATCTGGCAGGATTCGTAGAGAAATATCGCAACCAAGTCTCGAGTCGGGAATTCCGCTTTCCAGATGCCCGGGAGGATTTGTTTATCTACGTGGAGAAAAGACCGTTTCAGATCTTCTCTCGCGAACCTGAGACTGTCTCTTTCTCCGTGCTGACCGACCCCACGTACCGCAATTATCGTTCACCGGGAGGGCGAGCGAGCCTGGAGGCAGCGGCGCTAGAACTCTGCGAGAGCTACCGGCAACACCACTCCGACACCAATGTATTTTTTGAGAACGAGGTCCTCCGGATCTACCACATCCACCGGCAACCAGGTTCGGGCAGTAAACCGGGAGATTGAGCCCCCCGGGAAGGCAAACAACAGAATCGTACACAAAATCATGTACAAAAAATTTTACAAACTGAGGCTTAATCCCTTCGAAATTGTTCCCGATCCCTCGTTTCTGTATCTCACCCGAAGACATCAAGAGGCGTTGCTTGCGCTTTACCATGGTGTTCAGCGGCGGAAAGGATTCTTGGCGCTGACGGGGGACGTTGGCACCGGCAAGACCTTGCTCATCCGCTGTCTTTTCCGAATGCTCAAAGATAGCGGCATCGCTTATGCGCATGTCTTCAATAGCCGCCTGTCGACGCTGGAGTTCCTGCACTACATTGCCACGGAATTCGGACTTGCAACGTCAGGCGAAAGCAAGGGCGAAGTTCTGCAGGACCTTCGGAAGTGTGTGGTTGTCCGCCATCAAAGGAAATTGACGACCATGATTGTGGTGGATGATGCCCAAGACTTGTCGATCGGAGTCCTCGAGGAAATCCGTCTTCTAAGTAATCTCGAAACAGAAGCAGAGAAATTGCTTCAAATACTGCTTGTGGGGCAACAGGAGTTGGATGAAAAGCTGGACTCCTTCGAACTGAGACAGTTGAAGCAGCGGATAGCCTTGCGCCCTCACCTGGAACCGTTCAGCTTAGAAGAGACGAGGGGTTATATACGGCACCGGCTGCAGCGTGCGTGCGGCTCTTCTGAAGCGCAGGACCTGTTCCCCGAGGAAGCGATCGAAAGAGTGTATCGCTACTCCCGCGGTGTCGCACGACTGATCAACTCAATTTGCGAGAACGCGTTGATTAGCGCCTTCGCAAGACAATCAAGGCGCGTGCCTCCGGAGGTCATCGACGAAGTAGCGTTCGACCTGCGCCTTAACGTGACCAGCCGTCCACCGGCGGAACACAGCAAGAGCAACGAAGAGGCGAATGGAGAGGGCATCAAGAGCGGTGACGAGGAGGTGACAACTATAGCGCAGGGCAGAGGGATGTTGGAGCAGACCTTGGGAAGCAATGAAAATTGATGGCTGCGGCTACAAACGAAAAACGATAGACGTACTTGCGTCTTGCATGTGGCTCCTTGTAGCGGGAGTCAGCGTCTTCGAGACCTCTGGCTGCGGGGGTGAGTCGACAGCTCCGACGCATATTCCGGTGAGCGTCACGATTGCACCTTTGTCGGCGGCGGTGGCAACCGGGGGAACGCAGCAGTTCTCCGCGACGGTGCAGAACACCAGCAATACGGCGGT
>Ga0209731_1000016_pt1 | contig 8670 bp, 7 predicted proteins | sample TexAe_RefH0_M3_FD_187950 | JGI IMG/M metagenome (GOLD analysis project Ga0209731, IMG submission 187950) | Forest soil microbial communities from Davy Crockett National Forest, Groveton, Texas, USA - Texas A ecozone_RefH0_M3 (SPAdes) (version 2) | ecosystem: Environmental > Terrestrial > Soil >... | reverse complement strand
ACCGAGGTTCCAATTGAGATAGGGTGACAAGGCAGGTGTCCCGCCTTGAGGATGTGGGGGTTTCAAGAACCTCACCTCAAGACAGATGCTATGGGGCGGCGACGAGGGTTGTGGCACCTTACCTACCCATCGTTGCTGTATGGACCCACCGATGGAGCGCCCCATGAAACGGAACGACTTGAGCCGATCCCTCGTCGCCTTCGACCAGGCTAGCACGATGGTAGCCGTGGTTGAACTCAGCTTTCGAAGTTGGTTGGTGGCTGGTCTTGTCCCTGGCCTCACCCGCCAGCCGCTGAAGAAGCTGGGTCCCGATGCGCAAGCGTTATTGACGCTACTGCGCCGCTGGCAGGGCGAAGCCACCAAGGCCGGCAGCACAATCAACCGGATTGTCGTCGCATTCGAGGCTGGCCGCGACGGCTTCTGGCTTGCGCGCTGGTTGCGGGCGCGCGGGATCGAGGCCTATGTGATCCACCCGACCAGTATCCCGGTGTCGCGCGAACATCGGCGAGCAAAGACGGACCGACTGGATACCGGATTGCTGATGCGGGCGGTTCTCGGCTGGCTTCGTGGCGAGCCGAAGCACTGCAGCATGGCAGCGATCCCGACGATTGCGGAAGAAGACGCGCGACGTCCGAACCGCGAACACCAGACGCTGGTGCAAGAGCGAACCCGTATCGTGAACCGGATGAAGGCGACGCTGATCCGGTTTGGCATTCGCACCTTCAACGTCAAGCTGCGCAAGGCAAGCGACCGTCTCGCGGTACTGCGCAGCCCAGAAGATGAACCACTGCCGCCGAATACGGGCGCCGAGTTGCGCCGCGATATGGCGCGGCTGCAGCTCATTCGCGACCAGATCAAGGTGATTGAGGAAGCGCGCCTGCAACAGCTGAAGCACGCGCCACGCAAGGGCACGCATCCCATGCTGCTAATGCTGGCCGAGATCATCGGCGTCGGCGTCGAAACGGCCGACATGCTGGTCCACGAAGTCCTCTCGCGCAAGCTGCGCGATCAACGGGCCGTGGCGCGCTACGGCGGCCTGACCGGCGCACCAGACGAAAGCGGGACCAAGCGACGAGAAAAGGGATTGGCACGAGCAGGTAACGCCCGCGTTCGCCGCGGCATGATCCAGTTGGCCTGGCGTTGGCTCACGCACCAGAAAAATAGCGAGCTCGCGCAATGGTACCAAACGCGAACGACGGGCGCCAAGCCAGCTGCGCGCAAAACCATGATCGTCGCCTTGGCCCGCAAGCTATTGATCGCGCTGTGGCGCTACGTCACGACCGGCGAGATGCCGGCCGGCGTGACGCTGCATCCCGCGACATGAATGATTTGGCAGAACGACCAGACAAACAGACAAATCTCGGCATAAGTCCCGTGTCACGGTGATCAATGCCGAGATGATCCGAGGTGGCGGTAGCCCGTGAGCTCCTATGGCCTCCATGCCGAAAGACAGAGTGGGCCCGCCTCCAAGGAGCCTCGCCGTCGATGCGCATGACTGCATCATGGTCCGGATCCCGAAGGGATCCACCGAATACAAGGTTGTGGCGCGAAGACCGCGCTACGACTTGGCGGGCTCCGCCTCAGATTGTCTGTCGCAAACAACCTTCGCCGCCAGGCGCATTCTTGGCATGGCGCATTATTGCTCGGCACGCGCTTTCGCCGTCAATCCCGCGCGCCTAAAGGCGCGCCCCTTACGGGCAAGGGGATTGACTGCTCAGCGCGGCCAAGCAACAGCGCCTCCATGCCAAGAATGGAATAGAGTGCGCCCCAACGGAGGGACTGAGCAAATGGACAGATGAGCGTTTGGCGAAATTTGCGCTTGACAAGGAGAGCCCCATACAAGGAGCACCTCGATGAGCGAGAAACCCATCAGCCCGCTGCGCCGGCGCATGATCGAAGACATGACGGTACGCAACTTCGTCGAGAAGACGCGCAACGACTATATCCGGCACGTCAGGACTTTCACAGCATTTCTGGGACGTTCGCCGGATCAGGCGATCCCTGAGGACCTTCGCCGCTTCCAGCTACATCAGACCCAGACCGGCGTACGTCCGCCAAGCATCAACGGCTCGGTTGCGGCGCTGCGCTTCTTTTTCACCGTGACGCTCGACCGCCCCAAGATGGCACGGCACCTCACATTCGTGCGGGAGCCGCGCAAGATGCCGTCCGTGCTAAGCCCCGAGGAGGTGGCACGGTTGCTGGAGGCCGCACCCGGACCGAAGTACAAGGCGGCGCTGAGCGCTGCCTTCGCTGCGGGTCTGCGGGTCTCCGAAGTGGTGTCGCTGAAGGTATCGGATATCAATTCCAAGCGCATGTTGCTGCGGATCGAGCAGGGCAAGGGCCGCAAGGATCGCTTTGCGATGCTCTCGCCACAGCTGTTGGAGCTGCTGCGCGACTGGTATCGCATCGCCCGACCGGCGGTCTGGCTATTCCCCGGACGTGACCTGATGCTGCCGATGACAACACGACAGTTCACTCGCGCCGTTCATGCCGCTGCCAACATGGCTGAGATCAAGAAGCGGGTGACGCCGCACACGCTGCGGCATTATGCCGAGTCCCGGATTATGCCGAGTTGCTTGTGGATAGCGGTGGCAGCAGGCGCGTTGAGCCCGCCTTACTCGGCATAATCCTTACTCGTCCCAAGGCATCACCATTGCCATTGGGAGGCCTTCATGAACAACTCGGCTGGATGCTCGCGCTCAGAGCAGCGCACACTCCAGGATCCATTGCTACTCTATCTCGCGGCTTTTGAGCGACTGCTGCGCACGCAGGGCTACGCGCCGCCGACGATACGCCTCAAAGTGCGGCTCGTGCGTGACTTCAGCGTATGGCTGAGGAAGCGCGCGATCAGTTTGAAAGACCTTTCAGCCGAGCACGCAGAGTGCTACCTGCGACATCGTGCTCGACATCTACGCCCAAGGACCGACGATATCGTCGGCTTGAGCCAGCTATTGGACCTCCTTCGTAAGGAGGGAATTGTCGCGCAGCGGCAGGAACGCAAGCAGAGCACGCCGCTGGACCGCTTATTGGACCAATACGCGCTATACCTTCGCGAAGAGCGCGCGGTCGCATCAGTGACAATCGGTACCTATTCGCGAGTAGCCGGCGAATTCTTGGCACAAATTTTTGGCGAAGGCTGTCTCAATCTATCTGCGCTCCGCACTATCGATGTAATCACGTTTGTTCAACATCAAGCTGCGCGTGGGTCTCGCAAGACGGCAGCGTATGTGTGTACGGCGTTGCGTTCATTCCTGGATTATCTGCGCTACCGTGGTGACGTAACCATCAATCTTTCTGCCGCAGTTCCCAGGGTCGCCAATTGGTCGATGCCTTCGATCCCGAGATCGATAGCACCGGGTCACCTACGGCGAGTCTTGGTGAGCTGCAACCGTCGTAGCGCTGTCGGCAGTCGAGATTACGCGATTTTACTGCTGCTCGCCCGATTGGGGTTGAGGGCCGGTGCCATCGTCGCTCTTGAATTGGATGACGTCGATTGGCAAGCCGCTACCTTGCGTGTGCGCGGCAAAGGCGGCCACGCTCATATGTTGCCGTTGCCGGTCGAGGTTGGTGAAGCGATTGCCGGCTACCTCAAGATCGGTCGCCCCATCAGCACCAACCGTAGACTGTTCCTGCGTTCGCGGGCACCCATTCAGGGCTTCAAAAGCTCGGTGGCAGTCCTCTCTGTCGTTAGGCACGTACTCATCCGAACCAAAATAGATTCGCCATCAAAAGGTGCACATCAGTTTCGGCACGCCCTGGCGAGCGAGATGTTGCGGCGCGGCGCCTCACTGCCCGAAATCGGACAGATACTGGACCACCGCAATCCCGAGACGACTGCTATTTACGCGAAGGTCGATCTGGCTTCGCTGCACACCCTCGCTTTGGCTTGGCCGGGAGGGGTGTGATGACCAGATTGCGGACGTGCCTTCGGGATTACCTCAAGATGCGGCGCGGCTTGGGATTCAAGCTGTATGACGCAGGGATCGGATTGCTCGATTTTGTCGCGTTCATGGAGCGCAAGCACGCCCCTCGTATCACGACAAAGCTTGCTCTTGAATGGGCGCAGAAACCCAAGACTGTGCTCCCCTCGGAATGGGCGAGGCGGTTGAGCTTCGTGCGTGGCTTTGCTCGCTATCTAAGCGCGATCGATCCTCGCACGGAGATACCGCCGGCAGCGTTGTTGCCGTATCGGCCTCAGCGGGCCCGGCCATACATCTATACCAATCAGGAGATCGAGCGGCTCCTTGCGGCTGCTCGATCATTGCCTCCTGCGGGAGGCCTGCGCGGCTGGAAATATTACTGTTTGTTGGGATTGTTGAGTGTAACAGGTCTTCGCCTTGGAGAAGCGCTGAACTTGAAGCTCGACGACATCGATCTGCACAATAACGTGCTGACGATTGAGAAAGCCAAGTTCGGGAAGTCTCGTCTGGTACCCATTCATCCGTCAACGCGGAAAGTTCTCGTCAAACATCTGCAGCGACGCAAGCGCTTCCTGGAAGGATGCGACTCTCCCTATGTGTTTACGTCTGGAACCGGCAACCGGCTGGATAAAGCAGACGTGCATCGCACCTTCTATGTCTTGTCGCGGCAGATCGGGTTACGAGGTCCAACTGCGAGCCGCGGGCCTCGGCTGCACGACTTTCGTCATCGCTTCGCCGCGCAGACCTTGTTGAACTGGTACCGCCGTGGGCTCGAGATAGAACCGCGTCTCCCCACCTTGTCGACCTACCTCGGGCATGTCCACGTCAGTGATACCTATTGGTATCTTAGCGCCCTCCCAGAGCTGATGGGACATGCTCTCGATCGCCTCGAAAAACACTGGGAGGGCGCGCGATGAAAGCAGTGCCCAGTTTTGCCACATTGCTGCAGCGCTTCTTCACAGAACGCCTCATGCAGCAGCGGCAGGCAAGCCCGCACACCATCAGCGCCTACCGCGACACCTTCCGCCTGGTGCTCAAGTTCGTGAGTAAGCGATTGCGCAAACCTCCAGATCGCATCGCGTTCGAGGATATCGATGCTCCGTTGATCGGTGCGTTCCTCAACGACTTGCAGAAGAGCCGGAATATCACGACCCGCAGTCGCAATGCCCGGTTGGCGGCCATCCGATCCTTCTTCAACTTTGCCGCGTTCGAGATGCCGTCCCGGTCCTCACAAATCCAGCGTGTACTGGCAATCCCCACCAAACGATATGTGCGGGCCCAGATCGGCTATCTCACGCGTCAGGAGGTCGACGCGCTCTTGACGGCGCCTAGCCAGAAGACCTGGGCCGGGCGCCGTGATCACGCGTTGCTGCTGGTGACGGTGCAAACAGGAGTACGGCTCTCCGAAGTTACCGGCCTCAGGCGCGAAGACGTGAGCTTAGGTGCAGGGGCTCACATCAGCATTACGGGTAAAGGTCGCAAGGAGCGGCGCACGCCGCTGACCAAACAGTCGGTCGCGGTCTTGAAATCCTGGTTGCGGGAGCCCGTGCGCGGCAACAGCGACATGCTGTTCCCTAATGCTCGAGGTGGCCGTCTGAGCGCAGACGGAATGGCCTATATCCTGGCCAAGCACCTGGCCGTGGCGCGCCAAACGTGCCCATCATTGAACCGCAAGCGTGTGACGCCGCATGTCCTGCGGCATACGTCGGCCATGGATTTGTTAGAGGCTGGCGTCGATACTTCCATGATCGCGTTGTGGCTCGGACACGAGTCCGTCGAAACCACGCAGGTCTACCTGACCGCCAGCTTGGCGTTGAAGGAAAAGATCCTCGCGAAGACGACGCCCCATGCTGGGCGCCCGGGGTGCTACCGTCCAGATGACAAGCTGCTGGGCTTTCTGAACAGCCTGTAACCCCGATCAGGATTATGCCGAGTAACGGGATCGGCGCGAGAGCGCCGTTGCCCTAAAAGCAACGGTCTTCGGGGCAGCAAGAGACCCAATGCTCGGCATAATCCGGGACTCGGCATAACCCAGAGTGTTTTTAGCCCGGCGGCGCGGCCACGGTGGGGCGGTTGAGCGCGAGAGTCTGATCCGCGCTGGTGGGCTAAAAACGTGTTGGACTAAACCGCAGGGCTCGGCAGTGCCACAGCTATGGGCATTGCAGCTGGCCGAGGCGCTGGGAGGGGTCGAAGATATGGCCGCGAAGGGACGCGGACAGAAGATTTGAGTGGAGATGGTACCAGGTAGATGAGTCGCTGACGTGCAAAACGCAATAGAATTGCCTTGGAAGCGGGAGGCGAAGTCGCCGATGGCAAAATTCACCCCGTATGCGTGATCGCGCAAGCCCACTTGATAGATATGATGGTGAGTGGCTGATGCGAGTCATGAGGTATCCGTGAACGAAGTGCGACTGGAGGTACATTCGAAAGTTTCGATGACCACCATGGTGCCACAGCGACACACCGGACACGTCCTCAGAGAGATACCCGTGAGCGCCTCATATCGATCTCTGTAGTCCTTGTTGGCTTCGCGGTTGACTGTGGGCGGCGGCATTTGCATGAACTGCCGGCACAGAGTGAGCTTCTCTGCCCGATAGCGATTGGCCAGGAAGCCGTAATAGCGAATCCGTTGGAACCCGTCGGGAAGGACGTGAAGCAAGAACCGACGGATGAATTCGTCAGCGTCAAGCGTCATGGTCTTGTGGCGGTTGCTGTCGCGATAATCCTTCCAGCGAAACTGAACCTTGCCATCATTGATATCGAGCAGGCGATCGTTGGAGATGGCGACGCGATGCGTGTATCGTGCGACATACTTGAGGACCTCTTCTGGTCCGGCGAAGGGTCGCTTGGCGTAAACGACCCAATCCTTTTCCCGGCAGGGAGCGATGTGGCTCAAGAAGGCATCTCGCATCCGAAGCGGTTCCAGGGAGGAAAAGAATCGCAGGTCGCCAGCATCGAAAGCCTGCCCGAGATAGTCGAGAAACAGTCGACGAAATAGACGCGCCAGGACGGAGACGGGCAGGAAGAAATTGGACCGGCAGGAAATCCATCGCGTGCCATCTGGGGAAATGCCACCGCCTGGAACGACGCAATGCAGATGCGGATGGTGCGTCATCGCCGAACCCCATGTGTGCAGCACTGCGAAGAATCCGATCTGTGCGCCCAGATGCTTGGGGTCAGCCGCAATGGTGCGCAACGTCTCGGCTGCGGCTCGGAACAGAATGTTGTAGACGGTCTCCTTGTTTTGCAGGGCAATGGCGGCGATGGGCTGCGGTACGGTGAAGACCACATGAAAATACTGGGTGTCGAGAAGCTCGGATCGGCGGTCTTCCAACCACTGGGCGCGAGCCAGACCCTGGCACTTCGGGCAGTTCCGGTTGCGACAGCTGTTGTAACAGATGCGCTGGTAGTCACAGCGATCGCAGTGCTCGATGTGTCCCCCAAGCGCTGCAGTTCGACACAGCTCGATGGCGCTCATGACGCGACGCTGTGCAGTACACAGCGAGGCGCCATGATGCTCACGATAGGCTTGGCCGTAGCGGCGGAACACATCCGCGACTTCCGGCCCGGAGCGGGCCACCGGCCGCTACTCAGAAATGTTTTGGCGGTGTCGGCTTTGGTTCCGCGGGAAGCGGATGCGGCAGCAGGTCTAGGGGGCTGGACGTGGCGCAGACCTTGCTCGTAGCTATCCGTAAGTACTTGGCGGTGGTGGCCAGGCTGCGATGACCAAGCAGCAGCTGAATGGTCCGGACGTTGGTAGTGCCAGACTCGAGCAAATGGACCGCAAAGGCGTGGCGTAGCGAATGCGGTGTCACAGGTTTGGATAGGCCGGAGACCCGATTAGCCTTTTGGCAGGCGTCTTCGACGGCCCCTCTCGTGATCGGCTGACCTGGGCCAGCACCCGGAAACAGCCACTCCTTCGGACGTGCGACCTTCCAGTAAGCACGTAAAATCTCCAGTAGCTTTGGCGATAGCATTACGTACCGATCCTTGCGGCCCTTGCCTTGCACGACCCGGATGACCATCCGCTTGCTATCGATTGCGCCGGCTTTCAGCCGAACAGCTTCCGATACACGCAAGCCTGCAGCGTAACAAGTCGTCAGGATGACGCGCTGTTTACGACAAGCAACGCATCCAAGGAAATGTGAGACTTCCTCTGGGCTCAGAACGACGGGCAGTTTCTGCGGCTTCTTAGGAAGAGGAAGCACATCCGCAAAGGTCCATTCCCGCTTGAGGGTGATCTTGTAGAGGAAGCGAAGTGCCGCAACGACGATGTGTATCGAACCGGGGGCCAGCTTTTTCTCGTTGGTCAGATAGATTTGATACGTGCGAATGTGCTCGGGAGTCAGCACATCCGGCGACTTAGCGAAGTGACGTGCGAACAGCGATACCTGTTGGAGGTACGATGCCTGCGTATGAGGTGATAGATTCCGCACCTGCATGTCCTCTGTCATCCGTTGTCGAAGAACAGTCATGGGAAGCTCCTTTGCGATACGAAAGCGCTACAAACAACGCCTTCATGGTGTCGCAATCGAACTTCATCAGGACTGCAGGAAGATCAGATGGTGGCAACGGAGCGTGCCACGAGTCACTACCGCGAAGCGGTTTAGTCCAATGACCGTTATGACCGCTTGGACTTAATGTTATTATGCTTCCAAAGTTGTGACGTTTTCCGCTGAGCCAGTTATCGAGTCGATTCGCGACTGGATAAAACCGAGAGGCCCAGGTCGACGAAAACGTCGAAAGCGAC
>Ga0209731_1000015_pt1 | contig 8686 bp, 5 predicted proteins | sample TexAe_RefH0_M3_FD_187950 | JGI IMG/M metagenome (GOLD analysis project Ga0209731, IMG submission 187950) | Forest soil microbial communities from Davy Crockett National Forest, Groveton, Texas, USA - Texas A ecozone_RefH0_M3 (SPAdes) (version 2) | ecosystem: Environmental > Terrestrial > Soil >... | reverse complement strand
GCCTCCAGGATCTCCGCGCCCGCGGGCACGTCAATGTGGAACGCGTACATATCGACGTCGTCGCGCCGCCAGGGAATTTCCTTGCCGCCGGCGGAAAGCCTCAATCCGACCAGATCGACAATCGGCCCGGTCGGCGAATGCTCGCCCGGAATCCACTTCGGATAGAACAGAGTCAGCGGTCCGGGTTTTACGGGCAGCACCAGTTTCGCGTGAAAAATGTGCGACGGCGCATCGCGCAAATCTACGGTAAGCCGAACCGGCTGCTGAGTTGTCTGCGCGTAAGATCGGCCGGGCCCTAAAACAACCAACAAAGGAAAAAAAGGGATGAAGCGAGAGTATGAGAACAGCTTCAAGTGAATACCTCCGAACCCGCGAAAGAGTACCACACCCGGCTGCAGAGCCGCAGGCTTGAGCGGCCAATTTGATGCACTCGCAGATCCATGGCACAGCCGCGGCTTTCGGGCCTTCTGCTACAATTCCGGTATGAGTACGGCCACGCATACGACATCGCTGTTTTCCAGGAATCTCCGTAAGCAATATCCGGTCGCTGTGCGCGGCGAAGGATGCTGGATTTTTGACGCGGATGGCCGCCGCTACCTGGACGCTTCCGGCCAGGCCGCGGTCGTCAGCATCGGACACGGCGTGCAGGAAATCGGCCGCGCGATGGCCGCACAATCCAGTCAGATTGCGTTCGCGCATACGACGCAGTTTCATTCCGAACCCGCGGAAAAACTTGCCGTGCGCCTTCTGGCTCTTGCGCCTCAGAATTTTCAGAATGGCGGGCGCGTGTATTTTACCTCTGGCGGCTCGGAGGCCACGGAAACCGCGATCAAACTGGCGAGGCAGTATTTTCTCGAGAGCAAGCAACCCGCCCGCTATTGCATTGTTTCGCGCAGGCAGAGCTATCATGGCAGCACGCTCGGAGCGATGTCCGTCAGTGGCAACGTGGCGCGCCGCGCCCCGTATGCGCCGATGATTCCGGAGTGGGGTCACGTCGCTCCATGCTTCTGTTATCACTGCCCGTTCGGCAAGACCTATCCCGAGTGCAATCTCGCCTGCGCCGACGATCTCGACGCGTTCCTGCGCGCGAATGATGCCTCGAGCGTTGCCGCATTTATTTTCGAACCGGTCGTGGGTGCGACGCTCGGTGCCGCGCCTGCGGTCGATGGCTATACGGCGCGCATTGCGGAGATCTGCCAGAAGCGCGGGATCCTGATGATTGCCGACGAGGTGATGACCGGCATGGGCCGCACCGGGAAACCATTTGCCAGCGAGCACTGGAACTTCGAGCCAGACATTATTCTTACCGGGAAGGGAATTGCCAGCGGATATGCGCCGCTTGGCGCTGTTCTGGTTGCGCCACATATTGTCGAAATGTACGAAAAGGGATCGGGCTCCTTCATGCATGGCTTCACCTATCAGGCGCATCCGGTAGCCACGGCTGCCGGCAATGCCGTATTTGATTGTCTAGAGGCGCACAAGCTGTTCGACCGCGTGACACCCGCTGGAGAGACATTGCGCAAGGCGCTGTCCGCTGTTGAGGAGCACCCGCACGTGGGGCAGGTGCGGGGCCTCGGCTTGCTGCAAGGCGTTGAGTTTGTGAACAGCAAAGCTTCCCGCGAACCATTTCCAAAGGAAGCGGGCATCGCCGAAAAAATCCGGCAAACGATGCTGGAGAAGAATGTGCTGGTTTATCCTGGGCAGGGTTGCGCCGATGGCACGCGTGGCGATCACATCTTGCTCGCACCGCCTTTCGTCGTCACGTCGCAGGAATGCCAGTTGATCGCGGACGCTTTGCAATATGCCCTGAGCAAAGTCTTTTTAACTTGATGGCGCTATTGCATAGAATTAAAACGATTCAATGCAGCTTTAATTGGGGGACTCATTTCATGCGTCATCGCTTGTTCCTGTTGGCCGTGATCTCTGCGGCGTTACTTGTCCTTCCTTGTTCCGCCCAGGAAAAGGCGCCCGCGAAGCCGCGCGCTCGAGACCTGGGTGTCCCGTTTGACGGCACACCTGGTCCGCTAAACGCCATCACTGATGTGGCCGGAGTGACGGTAGGCCACTCCACGCTCATTTCCGGTGAAGGCAAGCTCGAGGTTGGCAAGGGGCCAGTGCGTACGGGAGTTACTGCAGTTCTCCCGCGCGGAAAGGATGTGAGCGACACGGGCCTGTTCGCAGGCTGGTGGTCGCTCAATGGCAACGGAGAAATGACTGGAACCACCTGGGTCGAAGAATCCGGTTTTTTGATCGGACCCGTGATGATCACCAACACACACAGCGTCGGCGTCGTGCGCGACGCGGTTATCCAGTGGACAGTCGCGCACCGCAAAGTCGGGCCGGACGACGATTGGTGGTCGTTGCCGGTCGTCGCGGAGACGTGGGACGGCTGGCTGAACGACATCAATGGGTTTCACGTAAAGCCGGAGCACGCCTTTCACGCCATCGAAACCGCTCGTGGCGGGCCGGTAGAAGAAGGCGCGGTTGGTGGCGGCACCGGCATGATTTGCAACGGGTTCAAGGGAGGGATTGGCACCTCGTCGCGCAAGCTTACCGAGAAGGACGGCGGCTACACCGTCGGTGTACTCGTGCAGTGCAATTACGGCTCGCGGCAGAATTTCCGTGTTGCCGGAATTCCCGTTGGCCGGGAGATCGGTTCGGAGGATCCCCACGCGTTTGCGCCAGACGACATCACGGAGCGCGGTTCCATCATTGTGATTGTCGCAACGGATGCGCCGTTGCTCCCGCATCAGCTAAAGCGGCTGGCGCGGCGCGTATCACTTGGACTGGGGCGCGATGGAAGCATTTCGGGCAATGGCTCCGGTGATATTTTTATTGCGTTTTCCACCGCGAACGCAGGCGCGGCGGCGGTGGACCATGTGGTCGATCTGAAGATGTTTCCGAACGACAAGCTCAATCCGGTATTTGCGGCGACGGTCGAGGCCACGGAGGAAGCGATCATCAATGCGATGATTGCGGCGACCTCCATGACCGGGATTGAGAACCATCGCGTGGTGGCGCTGCCACACGACCAACTCCGTGTCGTGCTCAAGAAATACAATCGCCTCACTCAATAGTCTTTTGTCGACGGGTTGTTCGTGAAGCAACCTAGCGACTACAGGGCAAGGGCCGCGGTTTTGCGTGGGGGATTGAAGAACGGCAAGGGGGCGACCTTGGCGGAAACTGTCTTGCGCGAAGCTTCCACGGTTAGTTCCATGCTCAGTGTTGAGCCGAGCGTGGCGCTTTCACGGCTGATGGAGGCCAAGGCGACCATGCGTTTCAGCGTGGGCGACCATGTTGTCGATGTAGCTTTGCCTACCTGACGTCCCCCGCGGTACACGGGAACGGCCACGCGCGAGGCGGTTGATGGAACTTGCGGTGCCATGCCGATTTTTTCGTAGAGCGCCTCGACTTCATTCCAGTTAATTTCCAGGCCTACCAAGTGCCGCGCCGGGCCGCCTTTCTTGGCTTCTGCGGCCAGGGCGTCGCGACCGACGAAACTCTCTTTCTTCAAGTCGACAAGTTTTCCCAAGCCGATTTCGCCGGGGGCGTATTTCTGCTCCTCGATAAGGGCCCGCTTGCTGGAGATATAGTCCACTTCGATCAGGATGAGGCCTGCTTCGATGCGCGCAATATCGAGCGCGACCATGCCCGCCGGATGAATATCAAAAGCCCGGCCCTTGTTTATCAGTGCATCGAAGACCTTCAACCCATCCTTCCAGGGAATCCAGATTTCGTAGCCGAGGTCGCCGGTATAACCGGTGCGGGAAATGTCCACGGGCACGCCCGCGATTTTTCCATGAGTGACGCGGAAGTATTTCAATCCCGCGATGTTGGCATCGGCCACGGCATGCAGCAACTTTCCGCTGGTCGGGCCCTGCAGAGCCAGCGCCGCCACTTTTTCGGAAATGTCCTCGATTTGAACATCCAGGCCCAGGGCATTTTGTTTGAACCAGCGAAGGCTGGGATCGGCAGCGGTCCAGCGGTAATCGTTTTCGCCGAGGCGAGTGATGGTGCCGTCGTCAATGACCTTGCCTGCGGGATCGCACCAGCAGCAGTAAATCACCTGATCGACAGCGACCTTATTGATGTCGCGCGCGATGACGCGATTGACTAGCTTCGTGGCGTCGGGTCCGGCCACGTGGTATTTGAAGAGCGGGGTGATGTCGATCAACGCGGAGGAATTGCGGATGGCGTTATATTCGTGCTCGTGCGTCATTTCGTAGGCGCTGACAGTGTAATAGCCCGACCATTCTTTAAAGTTCAGGCTCTCGCAAAGCGCGAGCGTTCGTTCATGAAACGCAGTTCCAACCGGCACGTTTCCTCCGAAATGAGCGGAAAACGAGAAATCCCGCAAAAACTCATTAGTGGCTACCGAATTATAGGTTTGATTCTCTTGTTGCGGCAAGAGTACAACGGAGGGCCGTGTTTTCGTGAACATATATTCGCGCGACCTTGTGAAGAGCTCGCGCTGCCAGTAGAATGTTTCGTTCTTGCTTAGTGCCGGTTGTCCTCATTCACAGCGGAGTCATAAAGAATGCCTCAGTCGTACGACGTGGTCGTCATTGGCGGCGGTCACAACGGTCTGGTGAACGCCGCGTACCTGGCGAGAGCCGGGAAGAAGGTCGTGGTGCTGGAGCGCCGTAAGGTATTGGGCGGCGCGGCCGTGACGGAGGAGATCATTCCGGGCTTTCTTTTTTCGGAATGCTCGTATGTGGTGTCCCTGTTGCGGCCGGAGATTATCCGGGAACTGGACCTGCCCCGCCACGGGCTGGAAATCCTGCCGCTGGACGGCACCTTTTCGCCCATGCCTGACGGTGATTATTTGTGGCGTGTGAACGATCACGCGAAGACGCAGCGCGAAATCCGGCGGCATTCGCGGCTGGACGCCGAAGCCTATGATGAATTTTCAAAAATGATGACGCCGATGTGCCGGTTTGTGAAGCCGATGCTTTCGATGGTGCCGCCGGACCCGACCACACTGAAGCCGAAAGATCTGAAGCAGTTGCATTTTCTGCTGCAGCGGTTCCGGGGACTGTCTTCCGAGGAACGGTACACGCTGGTGCAGCTCATGACTATGAGCTCGGCCGACTTTCTGGACCAGTGGTTCGAGACGGACGTGTTGAAAGCGACGATGTCGGCCTCAGGAATTATCGGCACGTTTTTGGGGATCCGGTCGCCAGGAACCGCGTACGTCCTGCTGCACCATTACATGGGCGAGATTGACGGCGCGTTTCGTTCGTGGGGATTCAGCCGCGGCGGCACAGGGGGAATTTCTTTGGCCATCGCATCGGCGGCGCGAGAGGCGGGCGTGGAAATCCGCACGGACGCGCCGGTGGAAAGAATTCTGGTGAAGAACGGGCGAGCCAGCGGCGTAGCGCTGAAATCCGGGGAAGAAATTCAGTGTCACGTGGTCTCTTCCAGTGTGGATCCGCACCTGACCTTCGAGGTGTTCCTGGAGGCGAGGGAATTGCCCGGGGATTTTGTCGAAAGCGTGCGGAGGTACAAGTTCCGCGGATCGTCCGGAAAAGTGAACCTGGCGCTCAGTGCGCTGCCGAATTTCAAATGCTTGCCGGGCGAAGGCGCGCATCTCCGCGGAGCGATTTCGATTTCACCGGGGATGGAGTATATGGAGCGAGCCTACGACGACGCAAAATACGGTCATTACTCGAAGCGGCCGTATATCGACATGGTGATTCCGAGCCTGACGGATCCGTCGGTGGCGCCGCCGGGGAAACACGTGCTTTCCTGTTTTGTGCAATACGCGCCCTACAAGCTGGCGCACGGCACGTGGGATGATCAGCGGGAAGCGTTCGGCAACAACGTGATTGACACAATTTCAGAGCATGCGCCGAACATCAAGAGCATCATTATCGGGAAGCAAGTGCTGACGCCGCTTGACCTGGAGCGCGAATTTGGCCTGACGCAAGGCAACATTTTTCAGGGCGAACTTTCGCTGGAGCAACTCTTCTTCTTGCGGCCGGTGCCTGGCTGGGCGTACTACCGCACGCCGATCGATAATTTGTATATGTGCGGCTCAGCCACGCATCCTGGAGGCGGAATCATGGGCGCGAATGGGCGGATCGCGAGCCAGGTAATCCTTAAAGAATGGAAGAAGGCGGCGAACTGATGCCCATCGGACAGAAAGTGGTGCTCATCGGCGGTGGTCATAACGCGCTGATTACCGCATTTTACCTGGCAAAAGGCGGATTCAAGCCGGTGGTTCTGGAGCGGCGTGAAGTTGTCGGTGGCGGAGCGGTGACGGAGGAATTTCATCCAGGATTTTATGCTTCGACGCTTTCGCACACGCTGGGACCGCTGCGCGAAGACATTGCACGCGACATGCATCTCGAGAGGTTCAAGCTCGAAATATTCCGGCCGGATCCACGTGTGTTCGCGCCAATGCCGGACGGACATGGATTGCTCTTCTATGGCGACGCGGCAAAGACCGCCGGCGCACTCTCTCACCTTTCGGCTAAGGACGGGACGAAATACGTCGAATTTGCCGAGACACTCGAGGAATTTGCCGGAGTGTTCGACCGGGTCGCATCCATTACCCCGCCGGGAATCGATCATCCTTCGCCAGAAGATTTCCTGAATTTACTCAAGACCGCCTTGAACGTGCGCAGCCTGGGGAAACGCGGGATTTTCGATCTGCTGCGCTGGGGCCCGATGGCGGTAGCGGATTTCGTTGCCGAATTTTTTGAGACGGAACTGCTGCGCGCGGTGATTGCGGCGCGAGGCATATTCGGAGAAGCCCTTGGACCGTGGTCTGCGGGCTCGACAGCGGTGCTGCTTCTGCGGGCGGCGGCCGATCCGAATCCCGTGGGATCCGCGAGTTTCCCGCGCGGTGGATTGGGGGAATTCAGCCGGGCGCTCAGCGAGGCGGCGCAAAAGGCAGGAGCGGAAGTCCGGACAAACGCGGAAGTGGCGAAGATTCAGACAAAGAATGGCGCAGTGGCCGGAGTGGCGCTCGCGAATGGCGAAGAGATCGCGTCCGAAGCGGTGGTTTCCGGCGTGGATCCGAAAAGAACCTTCTTTCAGTTGCTCGAGCCGATGCAGCTCGATCCGGTGTTTGCGACGCGGATCAAGAATTTCCGCGCGAGGGGCAACGTGGCCAAAGTGCACCTGGCGTTGGGGGATTTGCCGAACTTTTCCGCACTGGCGAATGCGGTGGCGCCGGACGGCTTCCGCGAAGCGCTCAGCGGGCGAATCCATATTGGATACGAGATCGACTATCTGGAGAAGGCGTTCGACGCATCGAAGTACGGCGAGATTTCCACGGCGCCGTATCTCGATGTGACCATTCCGACGGTGCTTGATCCCTCGCTGGCTCCTGACGGCAAGCACGTGCTTTCCGCGTACTTCCAGTTTGCGCCGTACAAGCTGCGGCAAGGAAGCTGGACGGAGCGGCGCGGAGAGCTGGTGAACATCGTGCTCAAAACGCTGGCCGTGTATTCACCGAATCTGGCGAATCTGGTGGAAGGCGCGCAAGTGATCACGCCGGAGGATTTGGAATCGACGTATGGCTTTACCGGCGGACACATCTTCCACGGTGAGCTGGCGCTAGACCAGATGTTCACGATGAGGCCGGTGATGGATTGGGCGCGATATCAGACGCCGGTGCGAGGATTGTTTCTCTGCGGAAACGGCACGCATCCGGGGAATGGGTTGACGGGGGCGTCGGGCGCGAACGCGGCGAAAGAGATTATTCACGAGTTGCGGTAGGCTCGGCCACTTGCCGAAAGTGAATCGAACGAAAATCAGTAAATCTTGCCGAGGTGGGGCGCAGCATGCTGTGCCCCTACGAAAAGAACTTCAATGACGAGAATTGACAGGGAGAAGTTGAAGCAGTTGCAGGAGCGCGAGACGAAGCGATTCGTCGCCGAGCATCCGAAGTCGGCGGCGCTGTACAGAACAGCGCAAGATTCACTGCTGGGCGGCGTGCCGATGAACTGGATGAAAAAGTGGGCGGGCGCGTTTCCGGTGTTTGTGAAGAGCGCAAAGGGCGCGCATTTCATCTGCGTGGATGGGCGAGACTATGTGGACCTGTGTCTCGGCGATACAGGAGCGATGACGGGACATTCGCCCGACGTGGTGGTGGAAGCCGTGGCGAAGCGCGCACGCGATGGAATTACGTTGATGTTGCCCACAGAAGATGCGCTGTATGTGGGCGAGGATTTGAAGAAGAGATTTGGGCTGGCGTATTGGCAATTTACTCTGACGGCGACGGATGCAAACCGGTTTGCAATTCGCATTGCGCGGGAGATCACACAGCGTCCCAAGATTCTGGTGTTTCATTACTGCTACCACGGAACCGTTGACGAATCGTTTGCCGGACTGCGGGATGCCGTGGTTGGGCCAAGAAGGGGAAACATTGGCCCGCCGGTGAATCCCGCGGAAACGACGCGCGTGGTGGAGTTCAACGATTTGAATGCGCTCAAGGACGCGCTGAAGCAGCATGACGTGGCGTGCATTCTGGCGGAGCCGGCGATGACGAACGTGGGAATCATTTTGCCAGAGGAGAATTATTGGAAAGCGGCGCGAGAATTGGCGCGGCGTTATGGCACACTCCTTATCGCCGACGAGACGCACACGATCTGCGCAGGCCCCGGCGGCTGCACGGCCGAGTGGAAGCTGGAACCGGACATGCTGGTGTTCGGGAAAGCGATCGGCAGCGGAATTC
>Ga0209731_1000013_pt1 | contig 9196 bp, 13 predicted proteins | sample TexAe_RefH0_M3_FD_187950 | JGI IMG/M metagenome (GOLD analysis project Ga0209731, IMG submission 187950) | Forest soil microbial communities from Davy Crockett National Forest, Groveton, Texas, USA - Texas A ecozone_RefH0_M3 (SPAdes) (version 2) | ecosystem: Environmental > Terrestrial > Soil >... | reverse complement strand
GAGCGAGATCGTTTTCATGTGCTCCCCAATAAAATTTCACCGCCCCAGAAACCCGCTCCGCTAACCAGCAGAGCAGCCAGAAACGCAAACAGCAGCTAAATAAAGAGACCAGTCCGGGAACGCTTGCCGCGCACGATTATTCTCCAGACTGACAAGCCGATAAGTAAACCAAAAGCGGGCCAAAGGAAAACATGATGCCAGAAAAGTGCCCCGTCTCCTCCGATCTCCCATCGTGCCAGCATCAACCCGGATAGTACTGCCGGAAAGGCGCCAAGCGTACCTGCGATCAGCATGATAAAACCAGCTACGTAGAACCGATCGCGCACCTGATCGGTCTTAATTAGACATCCTAACCCATCGCTAACTGCAGAAACTAACATCAATGCGATAGGCAGATGCGTACTGCCTCCGTGCATCATCTCCCATAGATTGGCGGCTATTAGAGGGGTCATTTAAGCTCCGTTCTCAGGGCCTCCCAAAACGTTCGGTTTTCAATCCGGCGGTCGCCTGGCGGTCGCCAGCGGCCGCCGGACTAGAGGCTCTAATCTTTCTAGCGCTTCGAACCTCCATCACCCATCCCGCCTAGACGAGCGGCTTATCTATCACCGCTAACGCGTGCGGCGTTTCTACATAGTTCACCGTCGTCATTCCCAACACCTTTCTCAGTTGATCGGCCGGAACTTTCATCGGCCCGGGTTTAGGAGCAGTCCCCGGAGCGGGCTGCGGAAAGGCAGTCGACATGGCAGTATGAAAAGTGATGTTACCTTCAACCTTTTGAACGATCTGATGGATGTGACCATTCAGCACTGCAACCGACCCGAAACGTTTCAGAAAGCTGAGCGCGGTGGCGCCGTCCTGAGTTCCCCAGCCCCACTGGGGATAGACTTCCCATAACGGCACATGAGCAAACACGACAATCGGGGTCGAGGCGGACAAATCTTTAAGATCTTTTTCCAACCAAGAAAGCTGGTCTTGCCCTAACGATCCAAGCCCGATCTCGGCTTTCCCCATGACGTTAACTAAACCAACAAAATGGACTCCTTGATGGGTAAAACTGTACCAGCCGCTGCCGGTTGTGCCCTTGGCAAATCGGTTGCGATACTGCTCTCCGTTGTCACTCAGGACATCGTGTTCGCCGGGTACATAAAAGATATCATTGACACCGGTTCCTTTTAACAGCTGGTCGACCGTGTCGAATTCATCTGCCTGTGCCAAATGAGTCAGGTCACCAGTGTGAATGATTAAGTCCGGTTTTTTGGGCAGCGCCTTAATTCTGCTGATCGCCTCCTGTAGGGTGCCGATTACGTTGTTGTTGGCCTCCTTGTTAAACCCGATATGGCTATCGCTGAGCTGAAGGAAAGTGAAGTCGGCTCCCGCTACCCCACCGCCTTGATCGGCGGCAGCTGATAACAACATGCGCGACGTTGCTACTCCTCCCGTCATGGTAAATACCAAGCCCGTTCCCGCCCAAGCCATGCATTTCAGGAAACCCCGACGGTCAATGCCGTCATCAGTAATGTTATGGTGAATGTAATCCGACATAATTTGATTCAAAGTGAAGAGACCGCGATTGATCCGCGATCTCATTTAACCGGTGTATACCGCTGGAGCGGGAGATTTATTCCCAGGAATAAACCTCCTAACCTGATCGTATTGGTTTGTAATGGGCTCCGTTTCTACCGATGAACGATCAGGAGAGGTTTATTCGCTTTGAGGCCGAAATGCTTCCACTGATGAATGACGCCTATAACCTAGCGCGATGGCTGGTACAGAACGATGAAGAAACTCGAGATGTGGTCCAAGAAGCTTACCTGCGTGCTTTCAAATTCTTTGGGGGGTGCGCAGCGATCTCTAATCCAAGAAGCCGTTTGCAAATTCGCCGGGCGACACAGACTCAGGGCTCTAAGTTGCTCTTTTAGCTGAAAAACCAGGTGCGCTAGATGCCGGATATCGGTCCACCCCTGCTGGGAGGCAGTTGAGTGGGTTGAGTCCGCCCGTCATGTGCCTGATCATCTAAGTCCTGGCGCGCCTTCTTGAATTCATTCAGGCTCTCTCCCAGGCTCCGCGCAAGTCCCGGTAATTTTTTCGCTCCGAAGAGCACGAGTACAATGAGCAGGACGATAAAAAGATCCGGGCCGGCTACATTTCCAATTCCAAACGCGAGAATATTCATAACTGTTTTAAACTGGCTGGGTACTATTAATTATTCCCGATAGTGAGTCCGAATTCTTCGTTATACCAAGCTAGGGTTAAAGGTTTGTGTCAAAGCCCGAAGACTTCAGGAGTGCTCTTGTTGCTGAATTTTGACGAACTCGAGAAGTGTTCCAGGCGCTGCGTCGGTGATAGCCCAACAATCGAGACCATTCACGTTCCAATAGACAAGATTGTAGCCTTGATAATCCAGTAATTCTTGTTTCGATGCCGGCTCAGAATTCGGCTCGCGATACATGAACAGGCTCACATAATGCTTCTTAAAACGATAGACAAGAACCGCGACATTTTTGCCTCTAACATAATCGAGGCGCCCACCAACCAGTTTAAAACCTTGATCTGCAAAATCGAGCACCGGCGGCGAGAAATCGACTTTACCTGCAAACCAGGGTTTAATGGTATGCTCGTCACTGGATTCAACATCTATGAGGTGCGTGCCAATAAGCGATCGAATGTGATCAGAAGCGACTTCTGCCAATAATGATGTCTCGGCTGGCAGCAATCGTTCAATATTCGCGAATAGGAATGCTCCGAAGACCGCAACCGCAGCAATAGCTGCCGGGATCCAAGCAACAGCCGGAAATGGAATGATCTTTTGTTTCAGACGGGATGGTAATGCTAGTTTTTTACGAATTCGATCGGCCAAATTGGCGGGGGCGTGATGGCGCAAATCCAGATCCTCAAGTCGACTGCGGAGCGCGACCCTCTGTTCATATTCGAAGGGACAGCTGGAACAAGTGCAAAGGTGCTCTTCGATGGCGATGGCTTTAGGCAGATCAAGCTCGTTGTCAAAATACGCGTCCAGTAAGATAAGTGTTTCTTCGCAATTCATTCGTTCTCTCCCTCCTCTTGCAGCAAAGTAGCGAGTTGCTGCCTCGCCCGAGAAAGGCGAGACATGACAGTACCAATCGGCACTCCCACGATCCCGGAGATCTCCTTGTAGGAAAACCCCTCGAGTTCTCGAAGAATAATTACGGTTCTGAATTCCAAAGGCAGCGCCTCAATCGCCTCCCGGACTCGCAATTTCGTTGCTTCCCGGATCGCGATAACATTCGGCGCTGGTTTCGGATCGGCAGCTGCGGCCACCATCTCTTCATCGATCGAGATGATGTTGCGGTGGGAGTCCCTGGCCCGCAAAGCATCATAGCAAACATTACGCACAATCCGAAGCAGCCATGCACGGCCGGAGTCACCATGAAAGGACTCAAAATAGCGAAAGGCTTTCACGTAAGCGTCTTGAGTGGCATCGCGGGCGTCGGATTCGTCTTTCATGATCCAGCGGGCTAGGTTGTATGCTTCCGACATGAAAGGCAGCATTTGGCTTTCAAAGCGTGCGGAGCGGCTTCGGTCGTTAATTCCCGGTTGAGTGGCGTCCGCGGAAATGGATGTTTGGTTGACCGTGGTTTCATACTTTGTGACCGCGCGTTTGCGGCTAGCCTTTTCGGAAAGCCCCAGCATAACTAGAAATACCTCCAGCCAGAGGAACTTATTCCCGGAGACCACAAAATCGGCGCTAGCGAATCGAGGGAATATTTCTTACGGTCGACCGGTAGTAATCTGAGGAGCGAATGAACATGAGCGATGGAAAGGTTAGATTATGTACTCACTGGCTTTCTTAACCGTAGACTTGCACTTAGCGCAGGGAAGACTTCTACGCGTTTTCGAGGCCGCGGATGGGATCGACTCCGAGGCAAAAAATAGGGATGCGCGAGAAACGGGATTAGCGAGCGCCCTACCGGTATTGAACTTTCGTGGATCAACCGCGCCTTTAATTTCACGCAAGAGATCGAGATTGGGATCGACAGATCTGCGCCCGTAAACCGTCGGCGACGCGACCATGGACCACCAGAAACGCGTAAATGAAAATCATCATCTGCTTTCGGCATTTGAAATGCATCTGGCGTAAGTCGCGTAGAGGGATGGACTACACCTGGCATCTGCAACACTTGCTCCGCGAATTCGGCTGCGGCCGGTTTGCCATGACTGGAAAAGCTTACAGTCTTATAAATGGCGGACCTAATGACCTAGCCTTCTCGCCGAACTAGTTAATGCCTTACAGCCGGTCCAGCGGCCGACGCGGAGTCGACGAAAGTGTCGCCTGGCACCGGATTTGATTCAGGCTCCCAGTCGGTATCAAGATGGACGTAACGTCCCATAAGCTCCGTAAGACGATGTTTTACCTCCATCATGTCGTTCAATACGGCGTCAAGAATCGTTATTGTCTGCCAGTCACTGAGACGGGTCGCGTACAAACGCAAACGCTCAAGCCTCGCTAATTCGTGGCCCACAATGTCTAGCGAAGCGCAAATAAGCGCGGCATCAAGTGCGCCGGAGTTCGCGGTGAGACAAGTGTCAAAAAGATGCTCACTTGATGCGATCAAGCTATTCATTGCAGCGCAGCTATCCAGTTCCAAGATCGGCTGATAGCTGGAGATGATCGTTCGAAGAAGGTACCAATGCTCCTTTGCGTTGTCGGCGCCTGCTTTTAATTCGTCGCGAATCCGGTAGTTGGAGGTCAGACGGCTCATCCGTAATAGCTCAGCGATCACCTGCTTTATAGCGGCGCACAGCGTCCAGAGTTCGTACAGAAAGAGATCGGACACGTTTTGCAGGTTCATAGCGGCTATCGATTACCCAAATAGTCGTGCGCTAAGATCTACCTTTCGCCAAGCTGACCAAGTAACTAGAAAGGTCCTCCGACCAAGCATGTTTTCGGGCCGATAATGCGCCCAAGTGCGCGAGCTCCTTAGCCCAAGGTGCACTTTTGCGATTGCTCAAAATGATCAGGTGGATAGCGCGCCATGCTCTGGCGTCCTCTACGAGACGCCCAAACTCTTTATCGATTCCAGGCAGTTCGCCGTCGATGATGATGAGCTCATAAGGTATGTGAGCCAAAATCGGGAACACACGTTCGGCGCTCCTTATTCCGTGCACGATCCAACCTTGGTCTCTAAGGTTCAATACAATCGGATTGCGAAGATCGCAATCGTCCACCACAACGAGGGCGGCGCGAAAGTTTGGTAGCATCACTGAATGATGGTAATGGTTGGCTGACGTTATGGTACTGGCCGACCCAGCAAGACAACGAAATTGAAATATTCCATGCAATGAATCTTATGTGTGCGGCGTGAAGCTTCGTTGCGGTAGTTCTATCTCTCCATCTATGTTTTTGATGGGACGCTTGCTGAGAAATGTAGTAAGGGTCCACACATCAGGTCCAATTTCGGCGGAATGAATCTTGGACACGCCCGTAGCTGCATCCTCTTGGACGATCTGCACTATAACTCCTTCAATAAGGTAGTAGACTCGTAGTCGTTCAATCACCGCCTCATCGGCACGGTGTTTGATGATTTGCCGCAGATCGTCTTTAGAAGGGCAAGCGTATGGACCATCTGTAGTTATCCAGCGATAGCCCTTTGCGGCGAGCTCATCGTAAGGGGCAGCAAGCGCTCCTGATTTTAACCCAACGGCCGCAGCTACCGATAGTAGCACGGCTATTTTCATATGGCTCTTCATACGTGTTCATTTGATTAAACCGAAAGCAGCCGTGAATTATTCCGGTGTCTTTCTGTTTTACCAGTGATGAAAAGAGCCTGCGGAATAAGTCCTCCTTATATCGGGTATGTTAAAAAAAGAAAGTGAGTCGCTTCTTATGACTCCCCTCGCCTGGATGGCTAACTTAGTAATATGGCTCGTTACGGGACTGATTTGGTACAAGGTATTCCAAGCCCTCCTGCCGCGTGGCTAACTGCCCACCGGTCGAAGGACCAGTGAAGGCTAGCCTGCAGAAAAGTGATCAGTATGGCCGACAGCTCTGTCCGGAGAACGATGGCGCTGAATTCCTTTACCAAGGTCATGGGACGACACGCATGCCCGTTCACGGACGCTTTAAGCAACTGCGCTCGTGGAACTTCGGAACACCCCTGGCAAAACCTGATATCGCCCTATATCCCAGCCCGGGAATAAGTACGAGCGCAGAATGGTAGATAACTATAGACGGTACAATTACCTGAGGATAAAGGGGGCAACAACAGATACGTAGTAGCCAATCCGACAGGAGGCATTTCGCTCATGCAATCACCTCTAATATTCATCGCTGAGTTTCAGACGGCGAAGAGCCGGCTCCTCAAAAACTTCGGGTTGTCGGATCATGGCGGCTTTTCGGAAGAACGCGACGACGACGACGCACAGGGTCGTGAAGAACGGATCTCTATCCTTAAACCCTGGAAGAGCTATTCGATATATGAAAGAGAAGAAACTACTTCGTACGGAGTTTTACCGGACATGCTCCGCCGGAACCAAAACCGAATCGGTTAATCCCGATACCCCTATCCGGCGACGCTCATTTCTGAGGCGTCTCAGACTGCTGAGGATTATCCTTCGGCCAACATTAAATCCCAAGCTAGCTGCCGAGCTCGCCGATCCAGTTCCAAAATAGCTTTAGCCTGGCTGCTTTGGCGACGCTCATGAAAGACGATCGCGATAATACCTCGACTTTCGTTGCGCTGCGGAATCGGCTTTATCGGAAGCTCTGGTTCGCAGTGTTACTTTCCGGGACCTGTGTCTCAGCCCATGATACGGCGGCTACTTGGACGATGAACAGCCTCGGTTCATCAACATTTATGTTGTCTCTGATGTCTACAGTTGCGTCCCTGCCGATCTTCCTGTTTACGCCGCCAGCGGGAATCTTGGCAGACACTATTAACCGGCGCAAGCTTCTGTGCTTTATCAACGTTTGGTTAGCGACTGCGGCTGGATTGCTCGCACTCCTTGGGTTGTTTCACCTCGTCAACCCCTTTGTTATTCTCTTCTGCGTTTTTTTACTTGGTATTGGCTTCGCCTTTCATGCACCCACTTGGTCTGCGATTGTTCCGGAGGTGGTCACCAACGAAGAGTTGCCCTCAGCGGCAGCTCTTGGTGGATTGCAATTGAACGTTTCGGGAATCATTGGTCCAGCGTTAGGTGGTATTTTACTTTACTTTTTTGGAGCGAACTGGGTTTTTGCCCTGAATGCCTTTTGTTTCATTGTGGTAATTGGCGCTGTGTTGCAATGGAAAAGCGCGAAGGCGGAATCGGAGGCTCCGTTGGAAAACTTCGTCGAGTCGTTTGCCAATGCCATTCGGTACGTTCGGTATGCACCGGCCATTCAAGTGGTACTCGCACGAAACCTTCTCTTCGCTTTTTTCATCTCTGTTATCCCTGCTCTGATGCCCGTTGTAGGCTTGAAGCAACTTCACCTGCAACCGTGTACCCTTGGCTTACTATTTACCTCCATGGGAGCCGGCTCGGTCCTCAGTGCTCTCTTCGTTTTGCCCTATGCGCGACAGAGGCTCTCGTCGAACACGTTGACGATCGTGGCGAACCTGCTCGTCGTGGTCGTTTATCTTCTCATGGCATTTGTGCGGCAACCATCAATTTTTATGTTGGTTGCAGCTCTGGCTGGGGTTGGCTGGACTCTTGGTGCATCTGAGCTGTGGGTCGCCGGCCAGCGAGCAATTCCTAGTTGGGCGCGGGGACGGATGAGCGCGATTGTTATCATGGTCTCACAGGGGGCCATCGCTCTGGGAGCTGTTGTCTGGGGCTATTGTGGTCAGGCAGCTGGAGTTAGTGTCGCGTTGGTTGTCGCCGCCATTGCTCTGTCTTTCAGTCTCTCTCTGGTAGCTCAGCTATCAATTGATTGCACGGCATCATTAAGTTTTGACCCGCCACCGATCAGCTGCGTAATGAGTCCACTCGTTTATAATCCTCAGCCGGGCGACGGACCGGTTGCCATAACGTTCGAGTTTGAGGTCGAGCAGCCCCGCAGTCGCGAATTTCTCCGGTTAATGCGAGAGCTGCGTTTGATCCATCTCAGAAACGGGGCGTTCGGCTGGCGTCTCGACGAAGATTTGACGCGCTGCAATACCTACCGAGTTGAGCTCATGGTTCCATCTTGGACCGGTTATCTGTTACAACGTCAACGGCTCACGAAAGCAGAACAGGAGATTATTAAGAAGGTTTGGTGCCTGCATGTCGGTGAACACATACCTTTGGAACGGTATCATCTCTGTGTAAACAGGGAATTAATGGCGCAGGCCAGGACGGAGGCACAACCTTCAATCATGTCAGCGAGTCCACTGGATCTAGGTATTCCATTCAAAAGGTTCGGCGAATATCGTGACGAATGACTGCTTTTCTGGACCCCACCTTCATAACTGAAATAGAAACTCAGATACGGTAGCGCGTAGCTGAATGCGGCGAGTCCTTTTGAATCGTCGCCGACCGTTGAGTGCAGCCACGACTCTGTTTCGCGGAAATAAAGTTTTTAAATGGAGAAAGGCAGAGCGCCATTCCTAATGTCCAGATTGTAATCTCACCTGAACGCAGTCCTGCTTGAGAGAACGGAATAAAGATCAAGGCACAACAGTAATTAACTATGGAGCCAGCTGAACACAAACTGACTAGCAAGAAGAAAACTTGGCGGGAAATAAATCACACAGATACGCCAAACACAGGCGGAAACTAGGAAAGCAAATGAAAATAGAAGAAATCAATTCCATCCATCGACTATTCTTGATGGTTCCAATGATTTCGTGGATGGGGCTTGCGGCATGCTCTGACCTCGCTAGTACAGCCGGAGAAGAGAACTTGGGACCATATCGAGTGGCAACCTATGTGGATGATAGTAAACCGAGATCGGAAAACCGGCCTACCGATCAAGATTTCAGTCCGGCTTACGAGTGGTTTTACTGACTAGTTACCTAGCTCTCATGAGTTGATCGCGACTGTACTGACGTGGTGCACGGGGGTACGGAGGGCCAACTGCGGCGAGGTTCGACCGCGGTTAGGCCCTCCGGGAGCTTTAGCACACATTGTCCAAACCGCCGGCAAGAGTCTGTCTCAGACTAGAGTACTAACCACACCAAACTATGAAAATCGGGAATTCGGATTACCGATCTCACGGGACCCGCTTGCTGCTTATGTGAATCGTAAATTTTCGATCGGT
>Ga0209731_1000012_pt1 | contig 9262 bp, 8 predicted proteins | sample TexAe_RefH0_M3_FD_187950 | JGI IMG/M metagenome (GOLD analysis project Ga0209731, IMG submission 187950) | Forest soil microbial communities from Davy Crockett National Forest, Groveton, Texas, USA - Texas A ecozone_RefH0_M3 (SPAdes) (version 2) | ecosystem: Environmental > Terrestrial > Soil >... | reverse complement strand
TTCGTGCAGAGTGGAGGCGGCACGATTTCGCAACTGAGCATAGACCAGTGCACCATTTTCCAGAAAAATGGGATCACTGCCAATGAGGTGGGCACAGCGGTTTCGATTGATGGGAATGTGGTGACGGGAATTGGGCCAACCACGGGCGCCGCGCAAAATGGCATCCAGATTGGCTTTGGCGCGGCAGGCAGCATTTCCGGCAACACCGTTACCAACTCGGTGTGGTCACCTTGTACGGCGGTCAGTTCGTGCCAAGCGGTGGCAACGAACATCCTGGTGACGCAATCTGACGGAGTCACCGTGATGGGAAATACCGTAGGGATCAATCAGGTTGGCATCTTCGTGGATGGCAATCAGGCAGAAGTCGATGGCAATGAGACCTTTCTGAGCGGCGTTTTTGATGGCATCCGCTTGGTGGGAAACCAGGCGCGCGTTCGGGGGAACAGCGTGTTCAACGGCAGCGAAGCTGGGATTTTTGTCTCCGGCAATAACAATGTCATCGAGCGAAATACGATCACGGAAGCGGCCATAGGGATTTTGAAGGCTTCCGGATCAAGCGGGAGTCTCATTCGCAACAATGTGGTGTTTGGGGCACCGGTAACCGTGCAGGATCCTTCGGAAGCGAAACTGGTCCGTGTGATTTCCCCCCTGCGTTGACATCCTCCCCTCCCTGAAAGGACAGGGCTTTACGGCCCACCGGGTAAGCCAGGCAGGGAGTTTACGAGAAGACTATAGAGGCTGGCGGGAGGAGCGAACGAAGTCACGCAGGACGGTGACATTCGGGCCGTAAGCGCCAACGCGTCCGGCGTCAACGGGAAGACCGAGACGCTCGGCGAGATCCAGGTCGACCCCCGCGTCATCGAGTTCAGACAAACTAAAGCCGGCAGCGGGCTGTACGCGATTTATGCCCGAGGGATAGACCGGGCGAGGCGGACGGCGACGGTGCCAGGGGCGGCGGGCCAATTCGTAGAATTGCTTCCAATCGCGCTTGTGCCAAGTGTGCATGATTCGATCGATTCCTACGCCCTTCATTTGATGCGGCGCGCGGCGGCCGGGTTCGTTTCGCCAAGCGGCTCGATGTGCGCCTTCCGCTGAGCCAAAAGACGAGCCGCGCTGTTCATCTCATACACTCCAGGCTCGAGGGAGCGAAGAATTTTCTTGGCCTGGTGTTTCAAACACGTCAACTCGCGTAATGTTTCGCTCACACTATTTGCTTCGGAGCGAGGTGGCGAAACCCGGCGGCTCAAGCAGGAAGGCCGCGCCCAGGAAAGGCCTCTCTGAATTTGGCGGGATAGTACACGGAAGGTCAGGCGGAGGCCAGCGAAATTTCAGCGGGCTGTGAATTTTGGAGGTGAAGTGTTGGCTCTGGTCAGAGCGGCGAAGCGCACGGCGCTCGAATCGGAGAATTGCCACAGAAAAAACGTGCGCTTCAGGTGGGCGGCCCGGAGCGAGGGACCGAAGATAGGGAGGGATAAAAGAGGTTACTTACCAGCGGTTGCCGCGGTCGCCGCGATCACCGCGATCGCCGCCACGCCCGCCACCGCCACGACCACCGCGATCACCACCACGGCCGCCGCCACCACCGCCACCATACCCGCCGCGGCCACCGCCGCCACCGGAGCGTTCCGTTTGCGGGCGGGCTTCGTTGACAACAAGGTTCCGACCACCGAAGTTTTGACCGTTGAGGCTGTTGATCGCGCGATCCGCGTCTTCATCGCTGGCGATTTCGATGAAGGCGAATCCACGAGACTGCCCCGTGAAGCGGTCACGAATGAGACTGATTGCCGACGGACTGACACCAGCTTGTCCAAACCATTCCTGGAGCTGTTCTTCCGATGCGCTGAAAGGAAGATTACCGACGTAAAGCTTCTTCACCTGCGAACTCCTTCTGTCCGGAACCTTAAACGCGAGTTGCGGAGCGCACTGAAGATACCTTGTCCGCCAAGGGGCCAACCGGAGAGGCGTGCCGCGCTGGTCGGAGGGGGTAGCTTAGTGGTCCCGTGAATGGTCTCGAAAATTGCCTTGTTTTGCAACCAATATTCGCGGCAAGAACCGGGTGGGAAGTACCATGCCAGGCCCCGCGGGGCGGGGCTAAGGCAGACGGGATGAGCGGTCAAGGGCTCCCCAAAACGAGCTTATGCCCGTTTTCAGTAAATCAGTTAAGTGCGATAAGAGGCGTTGATGCGCACGTATTCCGCGGTGAAATCGCAAGTCCAGTAGCGGGCGGAGGCGCGACCTGCGTGCAGGTCCAAGAGGACATGAACGTCCTTTTCGAGCAGGCGGTTGCTGGCGGCGCGCTCGTTGAAGGCGAGGGGTTGGCCACGGCGCAGCACGGGAAAGCCGGCCATGTAAATGTCCACACGATCGGGATCGAACTTGACGCCAGCGCGGCCGGCAGCGGCAAGGACACGGCCCCAGTTCGGATCGCCGCCGGCAAAGGCGGTCTTCACAAGCGGAGAAGTGGCGATGGTCTGGCTGATGCGGCGCGCGCCGGCTTCCGTTTTCGCGCCACGGATTTCGATTTCGATGACGCGCTGCGCGCCCTCGCCGTCTGCAACGATTTGCAGGGCGAGCGAGTGGCAAACTTCCTCCAAGGCTTTTCTAAAGGCGCGGTGCGCGGTGGTACCGGTCTTGATGGCTGGAGCGCCGGCGGCGCCATTCGCGAGAACGAGAAGCGTGTCGTTGGTGGAAGTGTCGCCGTCAATGCTGATGGCGTTAAAGGTTCGTGAGACGACGTCGCGCAATGTTTTCTGCAGCAGACCGGGCGCGATGGCGGCGTCCGTAACGATAAAGGCGAGAGTTGTGGCCATGTTCGGATGAATCATGCCCGCCCCCTTGGCACAGCCAACCAGATGGATGCGCTTGCCGGCCATTTTGAAGGAAGCGGTGGCCGTTTTGGGACGGGTATCGGTGGTGCAAATGGCCAAGGAGAGTTCAGCGAAGGAACGAGCCGAGGGGCGGCGATTGCGCGTGATGCCGGGCAGTGCGCGAAGAATTTTTTCGAGGGGGAGAGGCACGCCAATAACGCCGGTGGAGCAGACCAGGACTTCTGGAGGGCTGCAATTCAGCCTGCGGGCGGTTTCTTCCGCGGTTTTTACGGAAGCGGCATAGCCGGCTGTGCCGGTAGCGCAATTGGCGTTGCCCGCATTGATGATCACGGCGCGCATGCGGCCTTTCGAAGCGCGCAGGTGTGACTTTGAAACAACGACGGGAGCGGCGACGACGAGATTTTGCGTGAAAACGGCGGCGGCCGAGGCAGGCACGTCGCTCGAAAGAAGAGCAAGGTCGAGGGCGCCGGTTTTCTTGAGGCCGCAGGCGGTGGCCGCGAAACGGAATCCGCGAGGGAGCGCGGCTTCGGAGGGGGCTTGGTTCATAGGTTTAGGGTCCCTGCGCCGGAAGCGGTGCTCACGGAAGAGACCTCCGATCCTGTGCGTGGCACAAGGCGGATTCGCCTCCATGGACGACGAAACCCAGGCTCATGGCTTGTTCTCCATTTGTTTGAGTTTTAGCTCGAGCCCGGCGATGGCCGCGCGAACGGATGGTTCGGCGGTGCCGCCCGGAACGGCCTTGGTAGCGATGGCGCTTTCGAGCGAAGGACCCTCTCGGAAGTCCTCACGGAACAGGGGTGAAAGCCTTTTGAGATCGGTCAAAGAGAGTTCGGTCCAGGCTTTGCCCTGCTTCTCGGCTTCGCGAAGCACCTGGCCGACAACATCGTGGGCCTGGCGGAAGGGCAAGCCACAGTGGACAAGGTAGTCAGCAGCCTCGGTTGCGAGGAGAGCGGGATTCGAAGCGGCAGCGCGCAAGCGGTCCTCGCGGAATTTGGAACTGCCGAGGGCGCCGACCGCCACCGAGAGCATGTCCTGGACTTGATCGTGGGCGACGAATAGCGCTTCCTTGTCTTCCTGAAGGTCGCGCTGGTAACTGCTAGGCAGGCCCTTGAGCGTGGTGAAGAGGCTGAACAGGGAGGCAGTGATGCGGCCGGTTTTGCCACGGAGAAGTTCAAAGGAGTCGGGGTTTTTCTTTTGTGGCATGAGGCTGCTGCCGGTGGAGTACTGGTCGGAGAGGATGAGGTAGGAAAACTCCTGAGACGCAAAGAGAACGAAGTCTTCGGCAAGCCGGGACAGATGTGTGGCGATGCCCGCGAGCGCGAAAAGATAATCGAGGGCGAAGTCGCGGTCGCTAACGGCATCAAGGCTATTCGCGGTGATCCTGGAGAAGCCGAGGTCTCGCGCGACGGCGTTGCGATCAATGGCAAATGAGCAGCCGGCAAGGGCACCAGAACCCATAGGGCAGGCATCGGCGCTCGAGGAGGCGTTTTCGAGACGGGTCAGGTCGCGCGAGAAACCTTCGGCATGTGCCATCAAAAAATGCGAAAGTAGAATTGGCTGGGCATGTTGCATGTGAGTCATGCCGGCCATGGGAATTTTCAGGTTGGCTTTGGCCTGAAGAAGGAAAATGTTGATGAGTGCGCCCAGAACGCGGCTGGTTTCCCGAACCGCATCAATGACGAACAGGCGGAAGTCGGTCGAGACGAGCTCGTTGCGGCTGCGGCCGGTGTGGAGCTTCCATCCTAGTGGGCCGAGTTCCTCGACAAGGGCTTTTTCAACGAAATGATGAACATCTTCGGCGGTGGCACCGAATTGATCGACCCAGGCTGGTTCGTTTTTGGAGCGCTCGGCGATCTTATCAAGCGCCGCGATCGTTTGCCGGACTTCCGTTTCCTTGAATATTCCGGCTCGTTCCAAGGCTCTCGCCCAGGCACGATCGACAGCAATCTCGTAAGGCAAGAGGCGACGGTCGAACGCAAAAGAGCGCTGGAAGGCGTCGAAACGCGCGTCGGGCGCGGTTTCGAAGCGGCCACCCCACAGGCGATCGTCCTTTCGTCGAACCATGGCAGTCCTAAAAGAGTCCTTGCCGGCTACAAATCGGCGCTACGCAAAACGTGGCCGTTCGAAGAGTGCCGCCGAGAGGGGGCGCGGGCGTGCTGCGCCCCTACGAGAAATTTAAGAGTTGTGGCCTTCGGCTTTGGCTTTCGGTCGCACGGTGACCGGTAAGGCAAATAAATTGATGAAACCTTCGGCGTCCTTCGGATTGTACCGGCCCATGGTAAAGCTGGCGAGGGCGGCGCGGTAGAGAGAGTAGGGCGAAAGGCGCTTGGTGACGTTGAGGGTGCCCTTCCAGAGTTTGAGGCCGATGGAGCCGGTAACGCGCTGCTGGGCGACGTTGAAGAAGCCGTCGAGAGCCTCGCGGAGCGGGGAGAACCAGAGGCCGTAGTAGACGAGTTCGGCATAGCGAACGGAAAGCGCCTGCTGGAAGTGCGCGGTTTCCCGGTCGACCGTGAGGCGCTCGAGTTCGCGATGCGCGGTAACGAGCAGGGTGCCTCCGGGTGTTTCGTAGGCGCCGCGTGACTTCATGCCCACGAGACGGTTTTCGACCAGGTCCGTTCGGCCAACGCCGTTTCTGGCGGCGATTTCGTTCAGGGCGTTCAAGAGATCGATGGGGCCGAGCTCTTTGCCGTTGACCGAAACCGGCGTGCCCTGCTCGAAACCGATTTCGACTTCTTCAGGTTTCTCGGAGGCCTTTTCCGGGGCGACGACCCACTGCCACATGGCCTCGTTCGGAGCGTTGGCTGGGTCCTCGAGTTCGCCGCCCTCGTGGCTGAGGTGCCAGATATTGCGGTCTCGGCTGTAAATATTTTTCTTGCTCTGCTCGACGGGGACTTTGTGTTTTTCGGCGTAGGCGATGGCGTCTTCACGCGAATCGATAGCCCACTCCCGCCAAGGCGCGATGATCTGGACATGGGGAGCGACAGCTTTGTAGGCCAATTCGAAGCGCACCTGGTCATTGCCCTTGCCGGTGCAGCCGTGGGAGAGGCCGTCGGCGCCGAGTTGAAGGGCGAGCTCGGCCTGGCGCTTGGCAATCACGGGGCGCGCCATCGAAGTGCCGAGTAAATAGGTGTGCTCGTAGACCGCACCGGCCCTGAGCGTAGGCCAGATATAGTCACGGATAAATTCTTCACGCAAATCCTCGATGTAAGCCGAGGAAGCGCCAGTGGCGAGGGCTTTTTTGTGGGCCGCTTCGAGGTCTTCCTGCTGGCCAACGTCGCCGATCATGGCGATGACTTGGCAGCCGTAATTTTCGCAGAGCCACGGAATGATGATGGACGTATCGAGCCCACCGGAATAGGCAAGGACGACTTTTTTCGGTTTGTGGACAGGCTGATTCACTCGGTTCTATCTCCTCGAATCAAAAACTGGACTTCAGGTGTAAAGCGTATGCAGGATCGCCTTCTGCACATACATACGGTTTTCGGACTGATCGAGTACGACGGAGTAAGGAGCGTCGAGCACTTCGTCTGTGACTTCAGCGCCACGGTGAGCCGGAAGACAGTGCATGAATACGGCGCCCGGGGCGGCCTCGTCCATGAGCTTGCGGTTGACCTGGTAGGGCTTGAAGACGTTGCGGCGAACCTTTTCTTCGGCCTCGAAGCCCATGCTGGTCCACGAATCGGTGTAAACGGCTTCGGCGCCATCCACGGCCGCGGCAGGATCGGTGAACAATTCGATACGAGCGCGGGTTTCCTTGGCGACACGCTTGGCGTCAGCCAGAACATCATCGTCCGGCGCGTAATTGGCGGGCGTAGCGACGCGCATATGAACACCAAGGCGCGCGGCCAGGTACACGAGCGAGTGACAAACGTTGTTGCCGTCGCCAACATAAGCGAGCTTGAAGCCCTTCACAGAGCCGAACTTTTCCTCGAGGGTGAAGAAGTCCGCGAGGGCCTGGCAAGGATGAAACTTGTCCGAGAGGGCGTTGACGACCGGGATAGCGATGTTAGCGGCCATTTCCTCGAGGACGCGCTGTTCATAAACGCGGGCGACAATCCCCTGCACCCAGCGCTCAAGGTTGCGCGCCACATCGGGGATGGATTCACGCTCGCCCAGACGGGCCTGGGTATGGTCAAGAAACACGACGAAGCCACCCATGCTCTGAATGCCGACTTCAAAGGTCACACGAGTGCGCAAGGAAGGCTTCTCAAAAATCAGCGCGATGTGCTTGTTGCGAAGCACGGAGGCGTAGCGCGAGGGGCGCGCCTTGATTTCGGCGGTGCGCTCGAGCAGGTCGCGAGTTTCCGCGGGACCCCATTCGGCTCCGGTGAGCAGGTCCTTGGCAATCGAAACAGGAACAGCAAGCGAAGCAGTCATTGTTCTTTCTCCCTCAAAGGTAAAAACTACGAAAAATACGCGGACGCCTGTTCCGGCGATGAGCGCAGTACCCGCGTGCCGGGAAGGTCCGGAAAACTGGTTTTGGCAGCGGGCGCTCCGAATAGCTTCGGCGCCAGCGCCGCCGCCGCGGAAATTCCGCCCACGATGTGCACCTCGCGAACGCCGCCCTCGAGCGCGCGTTTGGCAGCCTCCAGCTTGAGGACCATGCCGCCCGAGACGACCCGGGAATGGACAAGGCGGTCGATCTGTTCCGAGGAGATCGCCGACAGAACCCTTTCGCCATCGAGGACGCCAGCGACGTCGGTCAGATAGATCAAGTGGTCGGCTCCGATAAATTCCGCACAGGCAGCCGCCATGTGATCCGCATTGATGTTGTAGAGTTCGCCGTCCGTGCCCAGGCCGAGGCACGCCGCGACGGGGAGCAGCTTTTCCCGCCAGAGGGATTCGAGGAAGGAGGTCTTGACCGCCGTGAGATAGCCCACAAAGCCGAGGCCGCCTTCGACGTCGTTGTGCACCAGGGGAGCGGCGGAGAAGCAGCCAGCATCCGCTGCCGAGATGCCCACGGCCGGCTGGCCTTCGGCGGAGATAGCGCCCGCGAGGCGCTTGTTGAGGAGTCCGCCGAAAACCATTACGGCAGCGTCGCGTGTTTCCCGGTCGGTGACACGAAGACCTGAGACAAACTTGCTTTCCAGACCCATGCGCTTGAGGGTGGAAGTGAAAAGGCGCCCACCGCCATGGATGACGAGCATTTCGTGACCATGTTTAGAAAGCGCCGCCACATGGCGGGCGATTTCGCGGACAAGCGCATCGTCTTCGAGCAGGGCTCCAGCAAATTTGATGACAATCCTCATAAAAGGCCTGTTTGCTCCTCGATGCCAAGCATCAGGTTGAAGTTTTGGATGGCCTGGCCGGCGGCGCCTTTGCCGAGGTTGTCCAGACAGGAAACGACGACGAGGCGTTTTCCGGAAGAATCAAGCGCGAAGCCGATGTCGCAGAAATTTGTATTTGCGACATGCTGCAGCTCCGGCAGCGTTCCCGCGGGCCAGATGCGCACGAGTGGGCGACCGGCATAAAACTCGCGGTAGAGCCTCTCGATATTCTCTCTTGATTGTTTTTCTTCGAGCGTCACATAGATAGTGGAAAGAATGCCGCGAGCCAGCGGGAGCAGATGCGTCGTAAACACGAGTTGCGATTCGGCGAAACCGGTGTGATCGAGAATCTCGGGTGTATGACGGTGGGAAAACAGGTTGTAGGCGCGGAAGTTTTCGTCCACTTCGGCGAAGTGGAGATCCGGCCGGGGCTCCTTGCCCGCGCCCGTTGCGCCCGACTTCGAATCGCAAATGACGTTCTGCGTGGAAGAAACGAAGCCGGCTTGGGAAAGCGGCCGCAAAGCCAAGATTACGCTCGTGGCGTAACAGCCGGGATTCGCGATGAGTTTGGCGTCGCGGATTTTGTCCGCGTAAAGCTCCGGCAAGCCATAGACGGCATCGGCGAGGCGCGAAGCGTGCGGGGCGGGAAGCTTGTACCAGGAGCTGAAGGTATCCGCGGAGGAAAAGCGGAAAGCGCCGCTCAGATCGATGACGCCGAAGCCCGCGTCCAGGAGTTTGGGGGCAAATTCAGCAGAGACTTCATGCGGCGTAGCCAGAAACGCAGTGCCGGCCGGGCTAGCCGTGACGGCCTCGAGCGAGAGAGGGCGAAGGGGAGCCTCGGCGCGCCCGCGAAGCCGGGGAAAGAGCTCGGAGAGGCACTGGTAACCGTTGGTTTCGCGGACATAGAAAGTTGGCCTGGAGATGGCGGGATGACCGAGAAGCAGCGTAGCCAGCTCGAAACCCGCATAGCCGGTGACACCAATAACAGCGATGCGGCGGGGGTCCCTCATTTCACCTGCGCTTCAATTTTTTTCTGCAGGGACTCGCGGGTCTTGCGGCTCGGGGTGATGATAAGCACGGTGTCATCACCCGCGATGGTGCCGACGATTTCGGGAAACTTGGAGGCGTCTACGGCAGCGGCAAGCGGCTGCGCGCCGCTTGGAGGAG
>Ga0209731_1000011_pt1 | contig 9283 bp, 8 predicted proteins | sample TexAe_RefH0_M3_FD_187950 | JGI IMG/M metagenome (GOLD analysis project Ga0209731, IMG submission 187950) | Forest soil microbial communities from Davy Crockett National Forest, Groveton, Texas, USA - Texas A ecozone_RefH0_M3 (SPAdes) (version 2) | ecosystem: Environmental > Terrestrial > Soil >... | reverse complement strand
CGAGAAGCCGTGGAGCAGCAGAAGCGGTTCACCCGTACCATGGACCTCGAAATAAGTCTGAACGCCGTTCAGCGTTTCGATTCGTCCGGACGGATGCACGAGCGGCATCTTGATGGCCTCCGTTAAGAATTTGTTTGTCCAAAAAGAAAAACCGCCCACGCACATGCGTGAGCGGTTGGTGTGTCTCCATTCAGACTATCACGGGCGCAGGTGAAGTCAATGGGTCGGAACCAGTCCGAACCTAGGTAACCTAGGTCAGATGGCTTCCGATGAAGCTGGGCCGACCGTCTTTGCGGAAGAGGAGCGATTTCCAGCCCATTTGCTGGAGCGCATTGCCAATGCGAGCGACGGGGCCGAGACGAGCCGGGGAATTGTCGACCAGCACGACGGTGGCGCCGAACAGCGCGCCCAAGAGGGCGGAAGCAAGGTTCCAGAACGTATAGGTGAATGTAAGATGAGCAATGGTGAGGGAATGGAGAGAACCGGAGGCGAGGGCGTAGTTTCTGGCCAGCTCGGAGCGGATAAAGCTTGGAGCGGCGATCCCCGCGAAGAACAAAGCAAAGAGAACGGCGGCTAATAATTGAAGGAGGCGAAAAACCCTCTTGATCCTGATGCGGCTGGCCTGGTTAGCCGGTTGGATGGCTTGATTGCGTTGCGTGTTTTGTAAACTAGGAAACATAGCTGCTCCTTTTCTAATAGCCATTGGTCATAAAGGGCGCTGAGGTCACGGGAGATGCGGCGTCTTCCGGGAGGCGTTCGCGTGCAAGAAGGAGCGAGCAGTCACTTGAGAACGCGCGGTCACTTCGAGCTCTAGCAGCTTGTCTCCTGGCCTCAGCGCTCAACGCAAAAGGGGAGTCAGGGAGCAATCCGATATGCGGGAATTCCGCTGAAAATCAGATAAGGTCTAGACCTTATTTCGAAGTACCAGTTCCGCTTGAAATTGCGCTTGGCGGGTGTGAAAAAAGGCGAGCGTTTGGCGAGGAATCAGGAGGCTGTTGGAGCGGGTCGCTGTGCGGAGGCTGGTGCGCGGGCGAGTTCGCGGAGGTAGAGAAACAAAGGCAAAGCGAGCGAGACACCGACGGTGAGGACAGCGATCAGGGCAACCAGCGTCCCGGATACGCATGCGGGAACTTTCAAAGCGCACAAAGAAGAGAAGCGCAAAGGCAGAAACAAGAACGTCCATGCCGAAAAAGACGCCGATGCGATTGGCGAAGAGCTGTTGGAAAAAGAGGCGAAGATTTAGCCCGTTTGCAGCGACCCAGGGGAGGAACTGCCAATACGGCAAGGCAATGCCAAGGACGCAGAGAATCAGGTAGATATTTTTCTTCATGGGCGCAGCCTCCAGGCCGTTTGCACGGTCCCAAACGGTGAGAGGGAGCGAATATAGCAGTTGGAGAAATGGCTTGCGATAGGACGTCGGGCTGCGGCACAAGTCTTGGGGACTCCTCTAGCGTGTTATCGTCGTTCGCTGGAGAACGAGCGTGTCTCAAGGTCAGTCAGTCCCTAGTCCCTCGCACCCTATTCACTCGAAGGGGCGTTCCTTCATCCAAAGAACGGCGCGGATAGGAGGGATACTCGCTGGTCTGTGCGTGTTGCTTGTATTGACCCTGTCGCTTTGGAACCTGGCAGTAACGAAGTGGCAGCATGCGCATAATTCAGTGCCGGGCAACTTCTACACCGTCGACGGGCGGCTACTGCACTTGTACTGCTCGGGAACCGGTTCACCCACGATCGCCATCGAGGCTGGAGCAAGCGCCAATTCATTGGGCTGGCAAGGAGTACAGCCGAAGCTTTCGCAATTGACGCGCGTTTGCACTTACGATCGTGCAGGACATGGCTGGAGCCAGCCTCGCGCTGGCCCGCGGGATGCAGAAACGATTGTTCGGGAACTGCATGCGTTGCTTGACCAGGCCGGCGTGCAGCGACCCGCCGTGCTGACGGGCCATTCCGCCGGGGGGCTCTATGTGCGCGAGTACGCTCGAGAGTTTCCGGCCGAAGTCGCGGGCGTGGCGCTGATTGATTCGAGTTCGCCTGAGCAGATCGATGAACTTCCCGGCTGGCGACAATCGTATGAGGCGGACAAACTTGACTTCGCGCGACAGCTTCGATGGGAAGAGCTGCGAGTTTGGTCCGGATGGGAACGACTGATGGGCAACTGTCGTGACACGCCGTCGCCGGAGTTACGGCACCTGGCAGGCCAGTACGATGCCGAGATGTGCCGGCCGGAGTATGTGGGCGGTGAGGACGCCGAATTCCTGTATTTCGAGACGACGTGCAAGCAGGCGGCACGGCTTACGAGCTTCGGCAACATACCCTTGCTGATCCTCTCGCAGGATCCCGATCGGCAAAGGGACGGAATGACGGCGAAGGCCATTGCCGAACTGCCGGTGTGGGCACGAGAGCAGGAGGCATTAAAGTCGCTTTCGCCGCTGAGTTGGCGAGTCATTGCACGCGGTGCCGGACACGGAGTCCAACACGACAGGGTCGACGTAGTGGTTCGAGAAATGACCCGCCTCCTCGGCTATCTGCGTGGTGGACCGACACCGCCTTTTGGAAGCACGGTGATCGAGTAGGTGGCTGATCGCAAGGCACGGCATTTTTGTGTCGAATGGGTGCAGGTTGGACTGCGGCATGGACGCGAGGTGGAAGCTCTAGTAGCATTGCGCGGATGAAAAAAGCGAAATCCGGCAAGCGTAGTCCGGGCGCGAAGGGCCAAGGCGCTGCGAAAACGGTAGATGAATACCTTCTAGGCATCTCGGAACCCGCTCGCAGCGCGTTGAAGAAGATTCGTGCAGCGATTCGGTCGGCTGCGCCAGCGCAGGCTACGGAGGTCATCAGCTACGGGATACCGGCGTTCAAGTACAAGGGAGTGCTGGTGTGGTACGCCGCGTTTTCGACCCATTGCAGCTTGTTCCCTACTGCGTCGGTGATCGAAGCGTTCAAGAAGGAACTTAAGGGCTTCTCCACAACGAAAGGGACTATTCATTTCCCGACGGACAAGCCGCTGCCGAGTGCGCTGGTGAAGAAACTGGTGAAGGCGCGGGTGGCACAGATCAAAAGCAAGAAACGGAAGTGACTGGGGACCGGCATGCGCGGTTCCGCCACAAGCTAACTTCTTTGTCGACTTGGCCGCCTAATCCTCTCCAAGCCCTGATTGCGTGAGCGCCCGGCTTCTTGAACAATCAAACTCGGACCGCAGAGCAGGTTTCGATTGCCGGCGGCGCGTGGAGTACATGGCGAGTGATCGCGATTCGAGGAGCCGCGGACAATAGGATGCACTTCCCTGGAATCCTAAACAGACTTGCCGAGGCTGAGGACTCCGTTTGCATGCTGCAATCGAGTTCCCCATCACCTGTCAACGGCAATTCGTGCATGAAGTAGAATGCAGCCATGAGAACCTGGAAACGAATTGCTGTCTGTGTTTTGTTCTTTCTCGCCGCGAGAGGCGTGGCCACCGTTGGCGCCGAGCCCCAGTCGCCCGACGGAACTCAACAATTTGCGGATTTTGGCGACTTCAAATTGCGGAACGGCAGTGTGATCCACGATTTCCGGATCGGCTACCGTACGCTCGGCCAGCTCAATACTGATAAGTCGAACGCGATCCTGTGGCCCACCTGGCTGGGTGGAACGTCACAGGACTTGCTGCAATTTATAGGGCCAGGAAACGTGTTGGATTCCAGCAAGTATTACGTGGTGCTGGTGGATGCTATCGGCAACGGCGTATCGTCTTCACCATCGAACAGCCAAGAACAGCCGAGGATGAGGTTCCCGAGATTCGGGATACGAGACATGGTGGAGGCTGAGCACCGGCTGTTGACCGATGTGCTGCATTTATCTCATCTCCGCGCGGTGATGGGAATTTCGATGGGCGGCATGCAGACGTTTAGCTGGGTGATGGCTTACCCCGACTTCATGGACGTGGCGATTCCGATGACCGGGTCGCCACAGTCCACCTCCTACGACAAGCTGCTGTGGACGGCAGAGATCGATGCCATCGAATCGGATCCCGCATGGAATCACGGCAATCCCTCGAAGCCACTGACGAAGGGAATCGCACTTGTGGAAGAAATTGACGGAATGAATTCTACCTCACCCGCGTATCGTGTGGCACACACCGACGCAAAAGGCTTTGAGGCTTTCCTTTCCGAGATCCGGAGCAATGCGCAAGCCGATGGTGGAGTCGCCAGTAACCAGATTCGGCAGAGACAAGCGATCATCTTTTTCGACGCCCCGAAAGAATTCGGCATGACGCTGGCGCAAAGTGCCAAGAGAGTTCGCGCCAAATTGCTTGTCATTATTTCTCCGCAGGACCACATGGTGAATCCCACGCCGGCGATGAAGATGGCTGCCGAGGCCGGTTTTCCGGTGGTGACCCTGAACTCTGCGTGTGGGCATCTGAGTCTGACTTGCATCTCGGTGGGACCTACAGTGGCGCGTTTCTTGGCTGAGCCTTCGTCCGTTCACAGCGTGACCTTCGAGGACCAGGCGAACCCCTAGAAACGATATTCCAGGGTGGCAATAAAGGTATGGGCGTGGTAGGAAGGCTGGTCCACCCCGAGAAACAGATAGCGGGCGGAGGAAGGATCGCCGACGGTAAAGTACGGATAGTAAGGACTCGGGACCCCAACCGGATTCGGTGTATTGCTGGTCAAAATCGGGGTCGTGCAGCCCGGAACGGCGTTCGGAGGTGGCGGAGGCCCGTTAGGGATGGGGCTGACACAGCCCATGTATTGGGTCATGGGAGAAGTCTGGTAGTCCTTGTAATCCCACTGCTGGTATCGGTATTCGAACTTCGGGTAAAGGTTCTCGGTCAGCTTGTACTTGAAGACGACCACCACCTCATGGCTGCGGTTGACCGTCTCGGGATAATTGACGGCGGCGTTGGTTCCGGTGAGCAGGAAATCGTTGGTGCCGGTGGTAATGGTGGGATCACCCAAAGGACGGGAGAAGACATTGCCTTTGCCTGCAGAAAGCGAGTAGTAGGCGGAAAAATAAATTCTCTTGCCGAAGTGGGTGTCCGTACCAATCGTATAGATGTTCACGGGCTCCTGAGCAACGCTTTCCCAGTCGTTATTCGGTGAGTCGCAACCGGCGCAGGTCAGAATGTCCTGTCCAGTGCCGGGAGGTGTTCGATACCGTGTAATCATGCGCTTGTGGTAGCGCTCGTAGGAATATTCGGCGAAAAGCGTGACCTGTGGGGAAAGGGCGTAATCGGCGTCAAAGCCGTAATTATAGGAAAGATCTTTCAGCATGCCATAGAGATAGTAGGGGCCAACGGTGGCCGCTGGGCCGGTAAGAAAGTTGAGAGGAGTGGGGCGGTTGGAGCCCGTGCGATTGTAATTGTCCTGAATCGTGCCGGCAAAGGCGGACAAGGTGAGCTTATCGGTCGGACTGTACTCCACCAAGCCATCGGCGCGGTTCCGCAGCCGGGCCGACTCATCGAACCGGCGGAGACACCGCTGGTCGGCAGTAAAACTCACATTGGTGGTATCGGTGCAAGGAACGGGAGCGCCGGTCTGAGGGTCGCTGGCGTTGGGATCCTGATATACGTTCGGGTTGCGGTCCGAGTACCGATAAGAGGCTCGAATCAACAGATCCTTGATGGGTGTCCAATCGACGGCGGTGAAGAAGCTGTTTTCCATCGAATGTGCGACATCGCGGTTGGTACGATCCATCCACTCGGCCAGGTAGCCAGCCTTAACGGAACTCTTCTTAGCGAAAAACCATTCACCCGATGCTTCCAGGTCCTTGCGATTGAATCCGAACAGAGTATTCTCTTGGGGCCCGGGGGCGCTTGCGTCGCCTTCAACCGGAGTGAAGGTACGCGTAGGGGTGTTGTTGTTGCTGTCGTATTGCCGATAGGTGGCCTTCAGTTCGACGTTCTTCCATGCAGTGCTGGCGATCGTGTAGTTCATGGCCAGGGTTTGTCTGCTTCCGGACAAGCTCGGGGCGGGCAGAACACTGAGAGATGTGCACGCTTGAGTCCCGTTGCCGCAGGTGTTGATGGCGGTATTGGTGGTGTAAGGCAGGAAGGCCGCATCTTGGCGCAACCAGCCCGGGCTAATGCTGGCCATGAACCGCGCATATTTGGTGATGTTGGTGGCACCGGCCACAACGATGTAATTGGCCTGATTATTGGGATACAAATCCATACGCCCGGTCAGCGGGGTAGTGATTGTTTCGTTGGTGAGCCGGAAGGGGTTGTCCCAGGTAAGCGCGTCGACGTTGTTCTGCAGAAAAGATCCGACATAGGAGGCCTGCAGGCTCCAGGCCCGGGTGCCGTAATCGGTGCCAACGCGAACCAGGTTGTTGTAGTAATTGATCGTTTCAGGCAGCTCCATGCCAAATCCAGAGGTGGCGCTGGCGCTAGGGCTAGAGTTCATGATCAGGCCGATCGGCCGGACTCCTTTTTGGCTTTCGCGCCAAAACGAGGCGGCTAAATTCCACTTTGCACTCAGATCGTAGGACCCAAGAATCGTCCCCGCCCTTCGAAGGATAGACGGGGTGATGAAGTTGAAGTTGGTGACCACGCCTTGGCCGGTGAAGCTTCCGGTGCCGGCCATCAGAGACGGGAGATTCGCGGGAACGGCGGCTTGCAATTCCGCCCGAATCCCAGCGGGAAAGCTCCAGACCCCGGGCGACGTTTGGGTGTAAAGCGTGCGGGTGGTGTTGCTGTAGATGTGCGGAATTTGATCGTAGCGGAACTGCACCTTGAACTTGCCGTACTGTCCAAAGGTGGCGAGGTAACTCTGATCTCGGTAAACGGCTTTCTGCGAAAGCAGGGAAAAATAGTTTCTCGAGCCCAAGAGGTTGTCGAAATGGATGTCGAAGCGAGGAACATAGAAGCCATCCCGAACGTCGCCATATTCGTTGAATTTTGATGTTTTTAGAGTGGGATCAAAGGGAGTGCCGCAACCCAGGCATTGGCCGTTCTGCAAGTCGGGACGCCCGTAGACGTCGCCCGTAGCCAGGCGAACGCCGAATTCAACGCTGCCATGGGCCATTTGTTCGCTCTGGCTCTGTTCCTTCTTGGGCTCCGTCTTTTGGTCTTTCGTCTGGTCCTTGGCATCTTGCTGGGCAAGCACGCGAGGGGAAGACAGCAGTATCAAGAGGGCGAAGACTCCGAACTGTTTTAGGTGTCTCGTGTTCATCCTCATCCTCCCTACCGCAAGAATGCGTTGCCAGACGGGTGATTCGACCCGTGAATGTAGGAATGACAGTTGGTGCAGCCCCGGTTGAAGTTCTTGATGGAACTGAGTGGCTGCGCCTGTGTGGGGTGACGACTGCTGTCGTGGCAGGAGTCGCAAACGCGGGGCATCCGGACTTTGAGGAGTTGCGGGTTGTTCGAGCCATGAGGCTCATGGCAATTCGCGCAGTTCTCAAGGACCGGTGGGTGCTCCCAGAGAAACGGGCCGCGGCGTTCGGTGTGGCAACTGAGACAATTCTCGTTGATGCTGCTCTGGATGAGCTGGCTGGGATTGGGCGATCCATGTGGATTGTGGCAGCTCGTGCAGGTGACCTTCCCCTCGCGATAGGGCATATGGGACGATCGCTGCAACTGCGCGCGGCGCATGGGATGGCATTGCAGGCAGAGCTCCGGCTGGGACTTCTTGACGCCTTTATTTTCCGTAAGCGGGGCGCTGTACCGGGCATCGGCGGAGAGCGCCTCGTGAACTTCCTGTTTCACCTGGTGGCAATCGACGCAAGCGAGACCGCGGGACTCATGCGGGCTACCCTTCCAGAACAAATGAGTTCCCCGCGAATGGCACTCCTCGCAAGCTGCATTTTGCTCGGCGACTGAGTTGGGTGAATCCTTGCCAAAGCGAATCGGAATTGTGTCTTTGCCTCCCCCGGCTTCCACGTGAGCCCGGCCTGGCCCATGGCAAGACTCGCATCCGCGGGCTTCCAGGGGGTTCCTCGGGTGCTCCATGATCTTTCCCATGATGGTGTTTTTGAAGCGGCGCTGCTGATCTTGATGACAAGCCACGCAGATCTCACTTCCGACGTAGTCGCCGTCCGCACTGGAGGGGGTTGTGGCTTTGGCATTTTGCGAGGCGGGAGGTTTCGTGGCTTCCTCGGACTGCTGGCCGGCCTTGGCGGGTCGAGTCCATCCTCCGCTAGAAGCAAGGCACACGGCGACAAAAGTCAATGAGACTCTCAAAGTAACGATGACCGACATAGGCAGCTCCACCTTCCCTGACGGGTCGAAAATTTCGTGCACTCCGAGAAATCGGCCCAGTTTTGGTATAAGGTTCCGAGAGTTCTAAGGTTGTCCTCTCCAAGTCGTCGATCTTCTGGGCGGCAGTTTGGTGCCAAAACGCACCACTTTAGGATTCGATCCAGCTTCGTCGAGTGTCGAAGTCCATTTCTGCGCGAGGAGCGTCGGCGATCCTGAAATGGAAGAGAGGGCTCTGACGACTTCAGGCCCCCAACCCGGCCGCTTCAGATTTGGCGCTCTTGTGATCCTCAGTAACGAGCTGGTTAGGTGAGGATACTCGACGCTGACCAGTTGGCAACTAGGAAAATCCCTAGGTGAAGTCATCAAGGAACGCTGCCGCTAAGGACGCATGCGATTTCGTTACGGGTAGGCGCGATTCCGGGACACCTAGGAGTTTTCCTAGGTGCGCTGATGCCCAGCTCAACTGTATGCGGCTGAATGTCGGCAGGTTGCCGGGCGGCACGGTTGCCAAGAATGCGATTCGCACGGTGGTGAGCCTGAACCCGATCATGATCGACGGAACGGGAATGTGCGGGGGATGCCGGGTGCTCGTTGGTGGGAAGAGCAAGTTTGCGTGCGTAGACGGGCCGGAGTTTGCAGCGCATGAAGTGAATTTCGACGTGCTGATGCAGAGGAATCGCATGTATCGGGAGGCGGAGAAGTGCGCGCTCGAGGAATATCAGAAGCGCTTGGAGGCGGAGGGAGGCAGCGCGGAGAGTTCCACTTGCCTTGTCGGCGGAGGCAAGCGATGAGCCCGGTCAAGGAAACTTCAGCGAATCCGTTGACGCTCAAAGAGCGCATCAAGGTGCCGCGGCAGCAGATGCCTGAGCAACCGGCCGAATGGCGGATAGGCAATTTCAGCGAAGTGAACCTCGGTTATTCCGAGGAACTGGCGCGGCGGGAAGCGTTGCGTTGCCTGGAGTGCGCGAAACCGGCCTGCACGGACAAGTGTCCGGTAGGGGTCAAGGTGAAGGAGTTTGTTCAACTCATCGTGGCCGGGGACTTTCTGCGAGCGGCGGCCAAGATTCGCGAAGACAATGTGCTCCCGGCCATCACCGGCCGGGT
>Ga0209731_1000010_pt1 | contig 9504 bp, 8 predicted proteins | sample TexAe_RefH0_M3_FD_187950 | JGI IMG/M metagenome (GOLD analysis project Ga0209731, IMG submission 187950) | Forest soil microbial communities from Davy Crockett National Forest, Groveton, Texas, USA - Texas A ecozone_RefH0_M3 (SPAdes) (version 2) | ecosystem: Environmental > Terrestrial > Soil >... | reverse complement strand
GGCAGTGATCCAAAAAGACGGGCGTGCATACGTAGATCTGCAATCTCTTGTGGAGATCGCGAATGCTTCACTGAGCTTCAAAGCAAACCAGATTGTCCTCAGGATGCGTACGTCCGATTCAAACCCTCCAGCAGCAGACGCTTTAGGTGATGCGGCACATTCTCCGGCGGACAATTCCGCGTTGTCACGAGAATTCATGCGCGCAGGAATTGAGGGGTTCGCAACGATGAGGGAGTGGGCGAGCACTATGGCCAATGCGGTCCAGAACAATTACCAGATCACGGAAGACTGGGCAGCCAACTACCGCGAGCAAGCTGCGAACAATCTCAGATTGGCGTCCGCTGCAGCTTCTACGGAAGGTGATAGAAAGGCCCTGCAGCTGCTCACAAATGAGTTCGAGGCTGTGCATGAATGGAGCAATAAACTGGTCGAAGCAAAAAAGTCCATGAACACAGCGAAGTACGCCCTATCGCCTGATGCGCTGCGGGATGAGGCTCTATCTCAGAAGATCATAAGTTGCGGACGCTTCCTTGCGAAGATGTTGGGAAGCAGTACCTTCCAGGATGATCCATCCTGCAACTGAGGCCTGTCGCTCACTTAACCGAATATGCGCGCGCATCCATGCATGCCGAGAATGCCCTCCTGAACGTGTCTAGGGTTCCCTGATGTTCGGCCTGAGCCTGGGCCTGTGATTGTTGCTGCGCCTGGGCAGTCTGTTGTGCGGCTTGTTGTCCGGCCTCTTTCTGTGCCTTTTTCTGCTGCCGTCGCCCGCGCACGGCGCCAGCCGTTGCCCCGATTGCGGCGCCCGTTCCTGCATCTCCGGCAATTGCGCCAATTGCAGCGCCTCCAGCCGCTCCCTTCGCCGAACCTTTCACGGCCCCGCCCTTGGGTGTTGACCCTGCAGCTTGCTTTGCAGCCTGCTCTTGTGCAGACTTCTGTTCCTCAGCACTGGGTGGTGCTGGTGGAAGCGCCTGCGGATCCACTCCGGTCTGCTGTTTCGCGGTACCGTAGCACTCAGTCTCGTCCTTGAGTTGCTGATCAGCGTTCTGCTGATTCTTTGGATATGCAAACAGCCCGATGCTCTTTGCAGGGGACGATGGGGCAGTCCCGGGCGACGAACTTTGTGCCATTCCCGACACCGCTAGCACTGCAAGAATTGGAAGTATCGAAACGCTTTTCATAGGATTCTCGCCTTCCCTTTGGTCTTGCTCACGGCCAATACACGTTTCGTGTTTAACCAATCATTCTGGCATCGGACACTGGCAAAAACGACAGTTCACGAGAAAGCACTTCGATGAGAGAACTCTAGACGTGACCTCCGCCAAACGGAGACTGCCTCAGCATCACTTCCCGGATTAGAGGGACCGAAATGCAATGGCGCTACGGGGAGCGCAGACGCCAGGGTTGAGGTTTGACTCTGGTGTGGTGGTTGCTCTTAGAGGCCTCGATCAGGAGAAGTTTATATGAGTGCGATCCTCGCTGAACCGAGAACAGCACTCCAGGGCATTTCAGTTTGGTCCAAATACCCTTCCGTTTACGAGATAAACACTTGGGTCTGGCTTTCGGAAATGAGCCAGAAGTATGGCGTAATCGTTGACCTGTTTTCTGTACCTTCCGCCGAGTGGGACGCCATTGCCGCACTTTGGATTCGATGCGGTGTGGCAATTGGAATGAAGTCCTGCAGCTATGAGAAGGAGAATTAATCGCACAGATCATGGCGGCTGCAAAGATTCGATTCAGCAAAAAAGCAGGCCACTACGAGATCGAGAGCTTCGGCAATCCGTACATCACGGCTGTCAAGCTCGTCCTTTGAGATAGACCGCATCGTTAACACGAACGCCAGAGGGGCCCTAAGAGAAGGCGTCTAAGGCATCTAAGGAGAGATCAATGAAAACGAAATCGAACCTGAAGCCTCACATTGCATATGTGGAAACCACCGAGCAGCATAGGCTGAATGAAGCCCGCGAGCAGGGTGTCCCCTGGAAAAAATGGGGGCCGTATCTCAGCGAAAGACAGTGGGGGACAGTACGGGAGGACTACAGCCAGGACGGCAACGCGTGGGACTATTTCAGTCATGACCAGGCCCGTTCTCGCGCTTACCGCTGGGGAGAAGATGGTCTGGCTGGAATTTCCGATGACAAGCAGCAACTCTGCTTCGCCGTCGCTCTTTGGAATGGGCGGGATCCAATCCTTAAGGAGCGTCTCTTCGGTCTGACGAATAGTGAAGGCAACCACGGCGAGGACGTCAAGGAATACTACTTCTATCTTGACAGCACACCCACGCACTCTTACATGAAATACCTCTACAAGTATCCGCAGCAAGAATTCCCCTATCGTGATCTTGTGGAGAAAAACCGCAGCCGGTCGCGAGACGAATTTGAGTACGAACTGATCGACACGGGCGTGTTTGATGCCGACCGATATTTTGACGTCTTCGTAGAGTATGCCAAGGCGGATCCGGAAGACGTGCTGATCCGCATCACAGTGCACAACCGTGGTCCCGAGACGGCAGAGCTTCACCTTCTCCCCACCCTGTGGTTTCGAAATACCTGGTCGTCAGGCCAGGATGCGATCAAGCCGGCGATGCGTCAGGTTGAAAAGGGATCGGTCCTTGCTTCGCATGCCCAGTTGGGTGACCGCACGCTTGATTGCGACGGAAATCCAGAGCTGTTGTTTACAGAAAATGAGTCAAATGCCAATCGGTTGTGGGGACAGTCCAACCCGTCGGCATACGTGAAAGACGCATTTCACAACTATGTCGTTTCAGTTAAACGGGAGGCTGTAAATCCATCGAGGACAGGCACGAAATCAGCGGCGCATTACCGTCTTGAGATTCCCGCTGGGGGTAGCAAGGTCGTGCGGCTGCGGCTAAGTGCGAAAACACCGGCAGACCCATTCGAAACATTTGACCAGATATTTGCCTCTCGCCTCGCCGACGCAGATGAATTCTATGCCCGAATCACTCCACCTTCGCTAAGCGAGGATGAGCGTCGTGTGCACCGGCAGGCGCTGGCCGGGATGCTGTGGAGCAAACAGTACTACTACTTCGACCTGGACAGGTGGCTGCAGGAGCATGAGGCTCATCCCCTGACCGGCACCACTCACCGCAACGTCCGGAATTCCGAATGGTTCCACATGCTGAACAACGACATCATCTCGATGCCCGATAAGTGGGAGTATCCGTGGTATGCGGCTTGGGACCTGGCTTTTCACACTATAGCCTTGTCGCTGGTGGATTTCGATTTTGCCAAAGACCAGCTCCTGCTCATGCTGCGAAATCTTTATGCTCACCCCAACGGACAGATTCCTGCCTACGAATGGAACTTTAGCGATGTGAATCCCCCGGTGCATGCCTGGGCGACGTTGTTCCTCTACAACGTCGAAAAAGAACTGGGCCGATCGGATCTACGCTTCTTGGAACGATCATTTCAAGGCCTGATGCAGAACTTCAACTGGTGGGTCAACCGTAAAGATCCGTCGGGCAAGAACGTCTTCGCCGGAGGCTTTCTTGGACTGGACAACATTGGGTTGTTCGACCGCAGTGCTCCGCTTCCGACCGGCGGCCACCTCGATCAGGCGGATGGTACGGCGTGGATGGCATTCTACTGCCAGAACATGCTGGAAATCGCAATCATCCTCACAGAGTACGACTCCATGTACGAGGATATCGCTTTCCGGTTCCTGGAACAATTCGTATGGATCACGTATGCCATGGACCGAATCGGAGAATGCCACGACGAAATGTGGGATTCTCAGGACGGCTTCTTTTACGACCTGCTCCACTTTCCGAATGGCGATGCCGCACGTCTGAAAGTCCGATCCATGGTGGGACTGCTGCCGTTGTGCGCATCGACTGTGCTTGAAGCGAATGGAATCTTGCAAAGCCATCCACGGATGATGGAATTGATCGAGCTGTTCAGGAAGCGTCATCCCGATTTGTTGAAGCATATTGCTCCGGCCGATGGCACGTTCAAGGGGTACGCTGATCGTCGGCTTTTGTCGGTCTGCAACAAGGAGAAGATCGAGCGGATCCTGGCTTACATGCTTGACGAGAACGAATTCCTTAGTCCTTATGGCATACGGTCTGTTTCCCGCTGTCATCTGGAGCATCCATATGCCTTCAATCTCGGGGGACAGGAGTATAAGGTTCAATATCTGCCGGCGGAGTCAAACAACGGGATGTTCGGCGGCAATTCCAACTGGCGCGGGCCGATTTGGATGCCGGTGAACGGTCTGTTGATTCGAGGATTGATCAATCTCTATCAGTTCTACGGCGATGACTTCAAGGTGGAGTGCCCCACCGGTTCAGGGAAATACATGACCTTGTTCGAGGTAGCTAAGGAGCTGGGTCGCAGGCTGTCGGGCATCTTCCTCCGCGATGCGAACGGCAGGCGGCCAGTCTATGGCGGAACGCGGAAGTTTCAGGAGGATCCGTATTGGAAGGATTACATCCTTTTCTACGAATACTTCCACGGAGACAATGGCGCGGGGCTAGGAGCCAGCCACCAGACGGGATGGACCGGGATTATCGCACGGTCGCTCGACATGTTTGCACGTCTGAAACCGGCCGACGTTCTCGAGACTGGCAAGCAAGACCTCGTAGCCCGGCTGACTCGTCAGCAGGTTGCAGGGTAGGAATCACGTTGAACACTTTGCATCCCGCGATATCCCTTACCCCTGCAATCTGAAGCCGGGGTAAGGGTTCACAATTAAAGCGCGTTGGAGGAATTGGGAGGCTGGTGTGGGTAGATTCCACGGGTTGTGGCTCGCTGTCCTCTTGCTGAGCCTGGGTACATTCTTTGGCTGCCAGGATCTCGTTCCGCATGACACGTCCAGTCTATTTCTCCCCAGGTTCAATCGGTCAGAGATCCTTGGGTTTATAGCAGGTCTTGGAACGACGTTTGCCGCTGTACCGGACTTGGTTGCCATGCTCAGGCGTCGCTCCAGCGCAGGCATGAACCCGAGGATGGTGGCGATCATGGGCGTCTTTCAGGTTCTGTGGGTCTACTACGGTTTGTTGATTGCTTCGCGACCCGTGATCGCATGGAACGTGATCGCGGTGTTGATTAACTTTCTGAGCGTCGGCGCGTACCTTTACTTTGTCCGCAAAGAAAAGATGCAAGCAGCAATCTGAGCGATTGAGACTTGCTGCCTTTGCATTCAGCCTGCGTCATATCTCCATCTAGGAACAGGAAGATGGCCGACACGCACCATGATGATCGCGTAAGTCGCGCACTTGAAGTTTCTATTAACGTTGGGCTCTTCATTTTGCTGGCCGCGACGTGTTTCCTCATTTTGCGCCCCTTCCTGCCTCTGGTGGCATGGGGCGTCATCATTGCCATCGCTATGCACCCAGTCTACCGTAGAATACAGAATTTCCTGGGTGGGCGCAGAACACTTGCTGCCATCGTTTGCACCATCTTTCTATTCACACTGCTGATTTTGCCAGTTATTTTGCTGACAGGATCATTGGTCGAAGGTATTCAGAGTTTGGCGGCGCACCTCAAGGAAGGAACGCCGATTATCCCGCCGCCGCCTCCCCGTGTTGCAACCTGGCCTGTCGTGGGTGCTCGCTTAAAAGATGTGTGGGAACTGGCATCAAAGAACCTATCCGCCGTGCTGCAACAATTTGCGCCTCAGATCAAAGCGATTGTTCCACAGATCCTCACCGCTTCTGCTGGAATCGGCATGACAGTGCTGCAATGGGTTCTTTCTATCCTCCTTTCCGGAGCCCTTCTCGCCAATGCGGCTGCTGGTGAGAGAGTCGCGCACTCCCTAGCCAGCCGGTTCTTTGGCGACAAGGGCCCGGAATTGGTGGAACTGGCCGGCGCTACGATCCGCAGCGTCACGACCGGAATCATCGGTGTTGCCTTTATCCAGTCAATTTTTGCAGTGATTGGTTTTCTGGTCGTAGGGCTGCCCGGAGCCGGATTATGGGGCGCGATGTTTCTGGTTGCCGCGGTGCTTCAGGTCGGAGTCGTCGTTCTGGTACCCGCTTTGATCTATGTGTTTGCAATTGCCAGTACCACCAAGGCTGTGATGTTTCTGGTTTGGTGTGTCGTCGTCGGCACAATGGACAACGTGCTGAAGCCCCTGCTGCTCGGCCGTGGCGTGGCGGTGCCAATGGCAGTCGTGTTCCTGGGCGTGGTTGGTGGATTTGTGGCGATGGGCGCGATCGGCCTCTTCCTAGGCGCAATCGTTCTGTCTATCGGATACAAGTTGTTTCTTGTATGGCTAGAACAGGCTGTCCCAGTCCGCCCGGTGATGTCGGAGCGGAGTGCCTCCGCTGGAATCGGCTTGTGAGTATCTCGATGGACCAGACCTGGCCACATGTGGGACAAACCAACAAAATCCCACAGAGCCAGAGCATTCGCACGCGAACTCATTTGCGTATGAGGGCCAAATGTCATCCATTTCACGTACTTCGATACTGTATGCGATAGTAATCGCAGTGCTATTGGCTGCTTTGCCCGGCGCCATCCGCAAACTAATACAAACGGGGGATCCCTACCTGTTCACCGACCGCTTTTTTCAGCATATCTTGGCCCGTCTGTCTGGACCGGGAAGAATGCGCTTCATCGTGCAACCCACGGTGGCGATCATGCTGGGCGCGAGGAGCGGGATCAAGGATGCGCGGGACGCGCTCCCTCCGTTTCTATGGGCGCTCGCCTTTCACGGAAAACACCGGCGTGAACTGTTGCGAAGTGCATTCGCTTCAATCCGGGATCTGGTCGCTATCGCGATTCTCCTGGATGTTATCTCACAATTTCTCATCTTTCATGAGGTTCGTCCCGGCGCAGCGTTGCTGGTCGGACCCGTGCTAATCACGTTGCCCTATGTTGTAACCCGGGCACTGGTCAATCGGATTGCGCGCAGGAGGAATCACCTGGCGCAGTCGGCTCATATTTCCTGACGCGATCGGAGTAAAGATGGTTCGCCTCTGGTGTGAAAGAATCTTGGTTGGAGTGATCACTGTGTCCGTGGTCATGCTAGCTTCGGGAAAATCCAGTAAGGTCGTGATGAGTTGGAAGAGTCCCGCTTACGTACGTACCAAAGCCTTTTCCCGAGTACTGGCGCTGGGATTGAGTGACAAAACAACGATCCGTGCCGACTTCGAAGATGCTCTCGCGGCGCAACTCACGGCAACCGGGCTAGAGACCCTTCCGGGCAACACGATATTGCTCAGACCAGAAGGTACCCATCTCGATCTGAAATACCTCCAGACACAGGTCCGCGACCACAAGATCGATGCGGTCGTCGTGTCACGTCTTATTAAGGTAGACAACACGGTTACTTACGTTCCGGGGACCGCTTACGCTCCGCCTCCCCTTCCCTACTACGGTACTTTTTACGGTTATTATAGTGCTGTATATCCGGTAGTCTACACTCCCGGATACCTGAAAGAGGAAAGGAAGGTACGCATCGAGACGAATCTTTATGTAATCTCTTCGGGAGAAGGAGAGCTCGTCTGGACTGGCATCACAGACACGTTCAACCCCTCCAACATGGATAAAGCGATTGACCGCCTGGTCAAACTGATGGTTAAGCAGATGCAGCGCGACGGTGTCCTGTAAGCACTTTGGCGCACGGTGAAATTCTGTGTTTCAGTTCAGTGTACAAACCTGTTCTCGCCACGATGCTCCACCGACGTGGAGAGCAATGCTTAGTTGAGCATTAATTTGGTCTCCCAAGCCACGAGTACTGCCACGCAACAGAGACGTTTTGGTAATTTCCCCCATATCTGATGTAAGCACCGCGGTTGTAGCTGAACTTAATAGACTGGTGTTTGCTTACAGGGGCAGAGACCGTGCCTCCGATGCGCGAGTTTCGCTGCAGCGTGCTTGGATTTTCAACGCCATTCATTGTGCTGCGACCGCCAACCCAAAAATTACCGTCGAGCGAAGCCCAAAGGCGCGGCTTTACGTCGTAGCTCAGGTGTCCCTCGGACGCGAAAATCGGACTCTGTTTTTGAGTATTCGTCCCGAATGAAAATTGATTCCGCGAAAAGAAATCGTGATTCGTCGTGAAGAACCAAACCGCTCCGTATGCGTCGAGTATCCAATGTCCCAAGCGGTGAGACAGACCAAGCTCAGGCTTAAAGGCCCAGCGGTTTGCACCGTAATTGATCAACTTGGTGGGATCGTACTGTCCCGTCGGCGCCACCACTTTCAAACTGGCGCCAAGAAGTGTCTTTTGTTGCCATCCACGGAACTCTCTCAGATCCATTGCCGGCCCACCCTTCAGGTTGACAGACAAACGATAAGAGGAATCGAGCGTACCCGAACGGTAAGCGTTCGTTTCTGCACCAACTACCGTTCCATGAAAGTTGCCTACACCGTAAGGGAGCGAAGCACTGAAATTCGCGGAACGCCCCAACAGGTTGAGAAAGTGGGTATAGCTGAACACTGACACGCTGACTCTTGCCGTGGCACTCGCGATGGGGAGCGAACCATCGAGGAGAAGGTCGCCGCTGAAGTACGCGTAACTCAGCGTAAGCGCGTTCGAGTGTTTGGGAGTGATCAGGTATGCGCGCGGGGCCAGATCCTGAGAGTTGCCGAGAAGAGATACAAGACACACAACGAAAGCGAGACCCGTTCGGCGCGACTTCAAAACGCCGAATCGCGTTGCTTTCTCCAGCGTCAACATTTCCTCAGTCACATTCGCTTGATGACTACCGCAGTCAAGTCGTCCTGCTGCCTGGTTCCGTTTGAAAATGCCGTAACAGTTTCATAGAGCCTGGTGATAATCTCCGTCGATGTCGAGTCTCGTGATGCTCGAATGACACCTTCCATTCGCTGAACGCCAAATTGTTCCCCTCGATCGCTCTCCCATTCGAAGAAACCGTCCGTGGCCAGCAGCAACAGATCGCCTGGTTGCAGCCGCAGGTGCGCAGCAGGATCTGGGCGAAAGGTGGGTAGAATGCCGAAGGGTAGCCCCTGTGCATTCATCTCGGTGAACCGGTCTTCTGGACGGCTATATATAAGGATAGGGCCGTGCCCCGCAGAGAGCACCTCCACGTCGGAGCACCCGGGACAGCAAACCGCAGCTACGAAAGTAACAAAGCGTCCGGTAGTGAGGTCAGCTCCCAGCTCCTCATTGATATATTCGAAAGCCGTCGTAAGATTCTGTGAAGAGGCAAAGTTGGATCGAGCGTAGGCATGGCACAGAGAGGCCAACAATGCTGGCCCGATGCCGTGACCGGTCACATCGGCGAGACTGACAACCACCTTCCCGTTCGGGAGGGTCTTCCAGTCGAAATAGTCACCGCCGGTGTCGTCCGCTGGCCGGTTCCAACCGGCAATGTCGAATCCTGCAAGGCGAGGCGTATACCGGGGGAGAAGTGACTGCTGGATCGATTGCGCTACTTGAAGGTCGTGTTGGATTGCCCTCAACTGGCTCTTGGTTTCTGCCTCGCGAAGCGCCGCTTGTACGTGTTTACGAATTTGGCCGGCAACCGCGCCCGCGATGATCCCCCCCAGGAGAAGCGTTACCGCATTCAGGCTG
>Ga0209731_1000009_pt1 | contig 9983 bp, 6 predicted proteins | sample TexAe_RefH0_M3_FD_187950 | JGI IMG/M metagenome (GOLD analysis project Ga0209731, IMG submission 187950) | Forest soil microbial communities from Davy Crockett National Forest, Groveton, Texas, USA - Texas A ecozone_RefH0_M3 (SPAdes) (version 2) | ecosystem: Environmental > Terrestrial > Soil >... | reverse complement strand
TCGCAATCGCCTCTATCGCATTGGTCATGCTGGCCGGAACGCCGGCGCTCGCCCGCATCAGCAAGAGCCAGGGTAATTGAACGAAAAATGCGTGGTGGCATCTCCTCTGAAGGAGGCTGTCATGCTGGAACAATACTTCCTTAGGCCGACGACCGTCGATCGAATCCGTTCGAATTGGTTGGCTCCGCAGATAGAACAATACGTCGAGTGGATGCATGCCCAAAAATACGCCGGGCGCAATATCACTCGTCGCGTTGCCATTCTCTGCCACTTTGCAGATTTTGCCAGAGCGAATGGTGCCACCGATCTTGCTTCCGCGACTTCTCTGGTCGAAAAGTATGGCGACCACTGGATAGGCGGTAGCAAGTGTTGGAATCTCAAAACCCGTCCCAAGCTGCGTAGGGACATCTGCAGCATTACTCGCCAGATGCTCCGGCTGACCCTCGAGGGCCGCGTCACTAGCCTGAATAATTCGCGAATTTAGAGACACAAAAAGCCTCCCTCATGGTAAAAAGCTGTTGTCTACGCAGTCTTTACACCAATCCGGAGGCTTTCGTGCCCGAGCATACCACGACACAGTGTGTTCTCTTCCCAGGAATTTGTGAGCGGCCGGTAGTTGCCAAGTTCGATCAAGCGCTGGGCAGTTCCGATGGTGGGGCGGTATTACTCAAGGCCGCCGACCGAGAGTTAGGGCTGATCGCGGCGTTGGGGGCTTGTCTGAAAGATGACCGACAAGAGGGTAAGGTCCGTCACGAATTAGACGAGCTGCTCACACAGCGGATCATGGCCATCGCCTGCGGCTACGAAGATGCCAACGATGCCGCCCGACTGGCGTGTGACCCGGTGCACAAATTATTGGTCGGTCGTGATCCGGTGGAAGGAGAAGATCTGGCTTCGCAGCCTACGCTATCACGTTTCGAAAATAGTGTGAGTCGTAAAGAATTGTTTCGCATGGCCGAAGCCCTGGCGGACACAGTGATCGAACGCCATCGCAAGCGGCTGCGCGGTCGCGCTCGTCTGATCACCCTGGATCTCGATCCGACCGACGATCCCGCGCATGGCGCACAGCAATTGACGTTTTTTAATTGGCATTACGACACCTACTGCTACCTACCGATGGTAGGTTTCCTGACCTTCAACCACGAGGCGGAGCAGCACCTAGTCACCGCGGTGTTGCGTCCGGGGAACGCGCCGGGCTCGTCGGGAGCGGTGGGCCTGCTGCGCCGTTTGATCGAGCGGCTGACGGAAGCTTTTCCGAAGGCCAAGATCCGGGTGCGCCTGGATGGGGGTTTTGCGGCGCCGGAAGTCTTGCATTTTCTGGACTGCGAGCCGAAAGTGCAATACCTCGTCAATTTCGCAAGTAATACGGTGTTGAAGCGTAAAGCCGCGTCGGCCATGAAACGCGCCCGTCGTGATTCGAAGATCTCCGGGCAGACCGAGCATGTCTACGCTGAATGTCAGTACCGGACGCGCAAGAGTTGGCCTTGGAAACGTCGGGTCATTTATAAAGCGGAGGTGGTGCGGGCGAAGGGCAAGAAACCCAAGGACAATCCGCGCTTCGTGGTGACCAACATGAAGCAGAGTCCACAGTGGCTCTACGAGGAGGTCTATTGTCAACGGGGAGACCTCGAAAACAGGATCAAGGAACTCCATTACGGGATGGAAATCGGACGCACCAGTTGCACGAGCTTCTGGGCCAATCAGTTGCGTGTCTTGATGACCGCGGCGGCCTACGTGTTGATGCAGGAACTACGCTCCGGCCTGGCCGGCACCGCTTCTGCGCGTGCACAAGTTTCCACGTTGCGGGAGCGCTTCCTGAAACTCGGAGCCCAAGTGGTTGCGTCGGTGCGCCGAATCGTGCTGCACTTGCCGCGATCGTTTCCTTATCTTGATAGCTTCCATCGACTCGCCTTGAACTTGGGCGCGCGAAGCGGCTAGTCGACCAGCGGAACGTCGGAAGGCCACAGGAAATTTTTACTCGTCAAGCGATGATACTGGTGTCACCTTTTCAGCGAAAATTGTGCCTCGCGACTTACCTAAATGCTTCAGAATCAAGCTCTCGGTTTCCCGGAAAGTTTCGCGTGGTCAAGCACGGTCTCACGACCGGAGAAACACAGACAAATCGCTCACGAAATCAATCTTCGTGAATAAAGCAGGCTAGACAGCACCCGAACCTACGACCCTTCGGTTAACAGTTGAGCAGGCGCAAGTGTGATTTCCCACAACCAGGACTTCTGGACAGCGAGGAGAGTCTGAATACACCAAACGAGTCCGAAACAGCTCCGATTCGACCAGCGAGCAATACTCGAACAGCCAAACGACTTCTGGGGCACCGCGACTAGCGCGTTAGTGCTAAGACTTGATCAGGGTAAACAGTCGAACAGTCTGCCGACGCGGCGTGGGATTGCCTCGGTGAAGGTCATGCGGATTCCATGTTCCGGTCGCAAGATCACCATCGGGCGTGCTTCGATTGTCTGGCCCGGAACCAGAAAGAAATCGTATTTTCGGAGCAAAACACTCAGAATCATTAGGATCTGCAGCATGGCGTAGTTCCCGCCGATACAGCCCCGAGGCCCAGCCCCGAAGGGCAAATAGGCGAAGGGCCTGTGAAGCTTCTCCTTTACTTTGGTGAAGCGTTCCTGGTCGAAACTCTCGGGGTTCTCCCAGTACTGCGGCGAATGGTGCGCGCCGTAAATGAACACGACGACTGTCGATCCCCGGGGTATAGCGAGATCCCCTGCGTGGTCGTCGGCGAGAGCCATTCGGTCGACCATCCAAAAGGGCGGATAAAGGCGCAGCGCCTCCTGTATAACCTGAGTTGTAAACTCGAACTTCGGAACGTCTGCGTAACTCAAAGGCCTTGCGCCCAGCACAGAATCGAACTCCTGCCGAATCCTGTCGATACAATCCGGACGCGAGCTTAGCAGGTAGATAAGCCACGATAAAGCATTCGACGACGTTTCATGGCCGGCGACCAGCAGTTGCATGCTCTCGCTGAGGACCAACTCATCGCTCATGCCTTCGCCGTCGCTGTAGCGCGCATCCATCAACATCTGCAGTAGATCGTGGCCGGGGGCCTCCTTGCGCCGCGTCCGGATGTAGTCGAGCAGAATGCCGTCAGCGCGGGTTCGCATTTCCTCGTGTCTGCGCAGCTCGCCCGAGACGGCAAACCAGGGATTCAGGTAGGGCTGAATGGTTTGGCGAACCATAAATTCCTGGACCGTCGAGATGGTCACGCTGATGAGGTCGATGTCTTCGTCTTTCAACCGGGCGCCAAACAGAGATCGGCCTACCATCCCGAAGGTCATCTTCATCAAGTGCGGGTAGATATCGACAGGGCCGATACGAGCTTGTCTGTCGAAGTCCCGCAGCGAGTCGGCGAGGGAGTCCTGCATGATCGAGGACAGAACTTCGAGTTGCTTTCGATCAAAACCTGTTTGGATGAGGCGCCGTTGCGTGCGCCAGGCTTCCCCGTGAGTGGTGAGAAGACCCTTGCCCAGGAAATGTCCCATCCGCTTCACTTGGATCTCGGACTTGTGGTAGTTCTCCGCATTCGTCTTCAGCACGTGCTGAATGACGACGGGATTGGTGGTTACAATAGCCTCCTTGACGCCGCCAAAATAGAAACGGAAGGTGTCGCCATGGAGTGCGGTGTACTTCGAGAGAACTTGTACAGGATTGTGGGCCATCGCGCGCGAATCCAGGAAGGAGCAGAATCGGGAGACGGCGGGCACGCTTTGCGGCAAGGTCACGTCTCGCTATCCAGGCGCTTCAGGCAGAACTGTGGGAAATTCCGCGTGGTCTGCCTGAATGTATAGCGCAGTCATAATCAGAAACTCGAAAATTAATCCTCGTTTCCCAATTGCTTCAAAAGTATCAGATGATGTTTGATCGCCTGCCTCATCGTGGGATGTTGTCGATAGGGGATGCCATACTCTTCGGCGGTCTCCTTTACAATCCGGGTCAGCGGAGCATAGTGGGTGTGGCACACATAAGGGCACAGATGATGGACTATATGGTGATTGAGCCCGCCAGCAAGCCAACCGACGAGCGGGTTAGTCGTCGCATAGTCGGCCGTTGTTGCGAAGATATGATAAATCCAGTTGTCAAACTCGCTGCGGTCCGAGGGAAAGTATGTGCTGTCGACCGTGTGTGTGGTCTGGAATACAAGGGATACGGTCAAGCCAATGATCAAATGGGCGAGCACGAAAGCTAAAAGGACGAGCAGAGGCGATTTACCCAGCAGCACGACCGGCAAGATAAGCATGTAGGTGAGGTAGAATCCTTTACCTACAAAGAGGATGATGTATTCCCGCACCGGATGCTTCTTCTGTTTCAGATAATCGTGGGATGGAAAGAAAAAGCACTCAAAGTCCCGCCGGAACACATAATCGAGAGAAAATAGCGCGTAAAAGAACAGCGCATAGATGTGCTGGACGCGGTGTAGGCGCGCCCGGGGTTCGTGGGGCGTAAACCGTAAGACGCTGCGTCCCGTAAGCGCGTCGTCTTCACCGTAGAGATTGATGCAGGAGTGGTGGCCTCGATGATGGAGGATACGCCACATGTACGAGTTGATTCCACAAACATCGAAAACATAGTTCAGGGCGTTGTTTACAGCCCGCACTGACGAAATGGCGTTGTGGTTGCTGTCGTGCGCGATGTTCAGCAAAAGGAATGTCTGTGCCAGGGCATTTAAGAGGTAGAGCCCGACAAACCTCCAGGAATCCGGCTTGAGCGCGCAAAGAGCAATCCAGCTGCCCGCCAGCACTGCCAGCCCCACCGCGATTTTGACCCACATTGTGCGGTCGGCTTTGGGAGAAATGTTGCCGTCAGAGAAGAAATCGTCGATGCGGCGGCGCAAGACTTTCGGGAATGAAGACACACACGCCAAGTCGTCAACGGAGTCCCGCAACGAGGCCTCCGTTGGTACAACATCTGCAATCTCCGGTTTCAGACGAATAGCTGCCTCGTTTCGGATCACTGGCGCAGTGATGTCAGGTTGGGTATGCATCCCGGCCCGGTTTGCGGAGGGTCGACTACCCAGCGACGGATTTGTTGCCCGGGCACCGCCTTTGGCGCAAAGCTCGGAAATTAATGCTAGCTCGACAACTCAAGGAAGATCAAGGTATTTCGGTATTTCGGAATACTCGCGGCCGGCGCAGGGCGCGTGTTGTCGGAAGTGATAAGAGCAGTGCTCCTTCCCAGCTTTGCAAATCTCTGTTAGCATAAGGCCTTCGATAATATGGATAGAGGACGCTTTCAGTCGGGCGATCCGACGCCCGGCGGGTCAAAGGATCTTCTCGTCTCGCTTCCTGTGGGGCTTGCCCGCTATGGCTCCGGCTCCGGCGGTTTAGCCCGCCAACGGTTAAGCCCATGCTTGTTCTCGAAATCGGTCTGCCCCCTGTGCACGGGGAGCAGCGGGACTTTTATTTTCTTTTCCGGAATTTTCTAATTCAACACAGGAGGTTAGCGAATGGCGGTGCCACCGCCATGAGTATAGAGCCGATCTATGATGGCCTCAATTTTGGACAAGCTGGATAGTCTAGGGGATCAGCACCCGCACAGAGTTCTCTATTCGTACATCGACGTGAACGGCGATCAAATTCAAGGCTACACCTACGAGTCGTTTCTCCACCGGACGAAGGTGATCGCCGGACACTTGCGCAAGGAGCATGGGTTCACCTCGCAGGACCGCCTTCTGCTCGCCTACCCGCCGGGACTCGAAATGATTTGCGCGTTTTTTGGCTGCGTGCGCGCCGGACTGATCCCCGTGCCCGTCTATCCCCCCAGTTCCCGTGGCTTCCAGAGTGCCTTGTACAAAATGGTCCACATCGCGAAGGATTGCCAGGCGACCGGCATTTTAACGAGCAAAGACTACCTCGGGTCCCTGAAGACCAATCTTGCCAGAAGCGGTGTCGCGGCATCCGGAGTCGACGTCGACTATATTTCCAGTCTTCGTTGGGTTGTAACGGAAGACTTCGTCGATAGGATTTCGGACGAAACTTTCAACGGCGCTTCCAGGATTCTGTTTCTCCAGTACACCTCGGGGTCGACGCGAGATCCCAAAGGCGTGATGGTCACCCACGAAAACATACTGCATAACTGCCCGCTCGTGATCGACCATCCCGCGCCGGTAGTCGTATCTTGGCTGCCGCAATATCACGATATGGGACTTATTGGGTGCTACCTTTATCCCGCGCTTATGGGCGGCACGACCTACGGCTTCGCTCCCACGGATTTCATTCAGCGCCCGACCCTGTGGTTCGACGCGATCAAGACTTATGGGGCCAGCGCCTCAGCGGCGCCCAACTTCGCTTACGACTATTGCTTGCGCTCCGGGCGGCTTTCGAAGGAGAGCTTGGAGACGTGCGATCTTAGCTCCCTCAGGTTGCTGATGGTTGCCGCGGAACCGGTCAAACCGGACACTTATAAACGGTTTCTGCAGGCCTTTCAGCCCCATGGCCTTAGGTCGGAAAGCTTTTTTGTCGCGTATGGGCTGGCGGAGAATACTCTGGCGGTTTCCCTAGGTGGCCGCAACATTATTTCCATCAACAAGAACGCCATCGCGCTGGGGAAAGCCCGTATGACCACGGAGGTTTCCGAAATCGGCGCGGCCACGCAGATTGTCAGTTGCGGAACTCCGCTGCCGGGCCTCACGGTTAAGATCGTGGATCCGGAGAAGCACGTCGCCCTGGAGCCCGGTCGAATCGGCGAGATCTGGATCGCGGGAGGGAGCAAGTGCCTGGGTTGCTGGAATAATCCGGAACTGACGCTTAAGCTGTTTCACGCCCGGCTCGTGGACGACAGCCCCTATGACGATGGCTACCTTCGGACCGGCGATATGGGTTTCTTCCACGACGGCGAGCTGTTCGTCTGCGGCCGTATCAAGGACATGATTATTCTCCGCGGGCAAAACTATTACCCGCAGGATATCGAGGCGGTGGTGGAGAAAGCGTCCGGCGTGATCCGGACTAATTGCGTTGCCGCGTTCCAGATTCACGAAGAGACCGAGCCGGCGCTGGCGATTGTGGCCGAAGTGAGAAATCCAAAAGCGCTTCCGGATGCGCTGAAGATTGCCGCCGCCGTCCGGAATTACCTCAACGTGGAAGTAACGCTGATTTCTTTTATCGCACCCCGTGCGATACCGAGAACCAGTTCGGGCAAGATCATGCGCCAGAAAACCAAGCAGATGTGGCTGGAAGGTCAATTCACCGTTCTTTCGGAGTTTTCGCGGGAAAAGGACGCTGGAGCCTCAACATCAGGTTCTGTAGGCCAGTCGCCTTTCGACGCATTGAAGGCCCGCTACAACCTGACGGGCACGGAATCGTACAACCTCGTCGAAGCCGGGCTGGATTCCCTGGATCTTGTTGTGTTCATGCACGAGATCAAGGAACTCTTGAAGGATAAAGGCGCCGATATGCTGGCGAGGCAGATGGATATCGGTCTCCTTCAGCGTGTGAGCGTAGCCGAATTGTTTCGACTGGCCGAACAGTTGGAGCGTGCACCCGAAGAAGCACTGCTTCCGCTCCGGCATTTCTTGACGGCTTTCCGTGAAGAGCAGCGCGCGGAAGAAGAGCTGATGATGAGCAACGACAGGAAGCTCATCTTCGAGCCTCCGGCGCCTGCGTTACCGCCCGAAATACCAGTTCTAAATCATGTTCTACTCACGGGCGGTACCGGCTTCATCGGACCGTTCCTGGTGAAAAGTTTGCTGGAACAGACACGTGCAAAGATCCACGTTCTGGTGAGGTCTTCGGACGAGCATCAGGGCAGGCAAAGACTGAGGGCGGCGATGGAATCGATGGGGCCTTGCCCGGCGGAACTGATGCATATGTTCGAGACTCGCGTGATTCCCGTTTGCGGAGATCTTGGCCAGAAGGAGCTGGGATTGACGCGGGGGAGCTGGGACTTCCTCGCGAATGAAATCGATACGGTGTTCCATAACGGCGCTACCGTGAACTACTTGCTCAACTACGACCGCATGCGTGACGCGAACGTGGGGGGGACGAATGAGGTCTTAAGACTGGCGTTCGAAGGACGGGCCAAAAGCTTCAATTACGTCTCGACTACCTTCGTGTTTGGCTGGGCGGTTAAGAAAGTTCTATATGAGACCGACTCGAACGAGAATATGGAGCTTCTCGATTTTGGATACAGCCAGTCCAAGTGGGTATCTGAGCAAGTGGTGATGGACGCGCGCTGCCGGGGGCTTGCTACGCGAATCTTCCGGCCTGCGCTGGTGAGTCCCTCCATTACCGGGGGAGGCAATAACTTCGACATCGCCATCCGTTTAGTCGCGTTCATGGTGAATCACGGCATCGGAGTCGATGCTCTAAACCAGGTTAGTTTCGTTCCCGCAGACATTACGGCCAACAATATCGTCGCGATTTCCACGACTCCCGGCACCGTTAATAAGACTTATCACGTTACGAGGGACGAATACGCGAACATGCTGGATATTACCGGACTAATTACAAAGGCGACCGGCCGGCAATTTGAAGTATTTAGTCTTCCCGACTTCGTTCCCGAGCTTATCCGGAGATGCAGGAAAGAAGACCTACTCTTTCCGCTGCTGGACTTTCTGGTGGGCTCCGTGGACAACATCTCGGCGATGGAGTTCAAGCGCTACGATAGTTCCTGCTATCAAGCGGCTCGCGATGCTTCCTCACGGGGCAAGCCGGATCCGTCTCTCGAAGATACCGTCAATGGCATCCTGCGATTCATGCAGCGAAAGGGAATCATCTCGGTTGCGGTTCGTGAATTTAACCCCGTAGGTAACTGCGGGTAGGCGGTTCACCCCCGAGGATAAATCGGGCGGCGTGGCACAGCCACGTTACTGCTTCCGAAATACCATTGTCTCTCTTACTTGCTGACCGCTTTCCAACGTGCCTGTCGTGGTTAGCGTCATCTGTGCTCCGTCGGCGGAAACCACCCACCGATCCCTTTGCGCGATTTGATCATCTCGCCGGTAAATCGAATCGACCGTGTGAGCGTCGACAAGTTGGAGGGTCACAGTATCGTTGCTAGAGTCTTTCAGATCGTATTCTTTGCCGTCAAAGCGGGCGCTGTAGCTGAACTCACCCGAGAAGCGAACCCCTCCCTTTCCGTCCGCCTCGATCTTGAGCGCCAACCCTTGCCGTAATCGAGTCCTACTCAGATCCTGCGTCCACTCACCAGCGAATAGGTTATCGGCAGCCTTGGTTCCTCCGGTCCGCGTCCACACGGTGATCCGGTCGGCACGGCCTTTCTGTGAAGTCCTGCTCGTTAACTCGTTACCATCACTCGAAAGTTTGTCGCGAATCACTGCCACTACCGCTCCATCCTTCTTCTCTTTGACTTCGACTTGATTCTTAGCCATCCTCCGTAGCTCGATTTGATTAAACGCCGGATTACCTTGGACGGACGCTTTATGGCCGTCCCACTTCGCCGTAAAATCGACGTGGGTCTCGCCCGAACTCACTACGTGCACTCCATCCCGTAGAGATGTGATGGAGAGTTTGTTGGAGGGATCCAGGGCAGATTGCGCAGAGATGAGCATCCAGGAGCCGATGCGGGGGTCTGCGGCGCCGAGTTGCATGGCGGCAGCCAGCCCGAGCAACGCGAGTTTGTGCATTGATCCTCCCAGAAACCGTGTATTCTTACCAACACAATAATACGAACCCGTCCGGAATGCGAAACCGTCCAGCGGGTTAGTCTGAAACAGAGTCTTCAAATGAAGATTGATCCGGAAGTCCCAACCGGCCTCCGCGCCGGATCTAAATCTCGTTAACGGTAACGATTTGCGTGACATTATGAATCTCTTCTATGTACGCCGTTTCTGGCTGGCCGGGGCAGTCCTTGCGGCCGTCCTTGCGCTCCTTCCATTTTCCTTTCACGCCGAGCACCATCTGGAGACTGCCACGCGCATCGAAGGTAGCGAAGCGGAAAGTGTCGCGCGAGAGTTGGCCACTCGCTTTCATTCGCCATTCATTGACCGCGTGGTCCTG
>Ga0209731_1000008_pt1 | contig 10287 bp, 9 predicted proteins | sample TexAe_RefH0_M3_FD_187950 | JGI IMG/M metagenome (GOLD analysis project Ga0209731, IMG submission 187950) | Forest soil microbial communities from Davy Crockett National Forest, Groveton, Texas, USA - Texas A ecozone_RefH0_M3 (SPAdes) (version 2) | ecosystem: Environmental > Terrestrial > Soil >... | reverse complement strand
AAAATGTTTTTCTTCGCCTTCGGATCGGGAGTGCCCAGACCGATCAGCGCGGCGCTTTGAAAGACAGGATCTAACTTCGCCAGTGCCTGAGATTCCGTCACACCTGGAACGAGGCGGCCGATCAGCTGAATGCACCACCACTTCGGATTGCTATAGAGATTGTTCAGCGAGCCCTCCTCGTTCCATGCAGTGAGCTCGGGGCGATTCTGAAGCGGAATCCAGAAATCGGTGGAAGAGGCAGGCTCGACGCCATAGAAGCCTTGAGCGGTCACGCCGATCACCGTGAATGGAACGCCTTTTACGTAAATGGTTTGGCCGATGGCGGAGGGACTGCGGCCGAAGCGCGTGGTCCAGTAGGAATAGCTGAGAACGACGACGCTGGCGTGCGCGGTCTCGTCTTCGAGCGCGAACCCGCGGCCGCGCGTAAAGGAAACGCCGAGCCCGGAAAAGAAGTTGCCGCTGACCATGTCGCCTTCCGCTTCTTCGGGATCCCCGCCGATGCGCACGGCCACTTTGTCGACGGCTAAAGGCACATAGGCCATCAAGTCAGAAAAAACGGCGTGCTCTTTGCGAAGCGCTTCAAACACCGGGTAGGAGAAAGACCTGTCGCTGTCACCGGTGCTGCTCACGCCGTCGGGCGCCGCATTGGGAAGGCGCAAGAACACGAGTTGCTGAGGGTTGGGCAGAGGCAGGTAACGAAGGAGAACGGTGTTCATGACGCTGAAGACCGCGGTGTTTCCACCGATGCCAAGAGCGAGGGTGAGCATCGCGACGAGCGTGAAGCCGGGGCTTTTGCGCAGCATGCGGGCGCCGAAGAGCAGATCCCGCCACAACGTGTCCACTACGGACTCCCAGCTACCAGAGCGGACGATTTCCTTGGTAACTTCGGGACTGCCGCGCTCTAGTCGCACTTCGCGAAGGGCATCCTTACGACTTACGCCTTGCCTCATCTTTTCCGCCGCCGCCATTTCCAAGTAGGCGCCCAGTTCCTCATCCAACTCCCGGTCGACCCGCTCCTTTCGGAAAAGGGACCGCAGCCCGCTTCCAAGATTTCGCGACAAGGACATAAGCTCACCCCTACGATGCCTCGAGAATCCTGGCAATGGCTGCCGCCTGCCGGCCCCATTCTCGCGTTTCGCTACTGAGTCTCTGTCGTCCCTTCTTGGTCAGAACGTAATACCTCGCGCGGCGGTTGTTCTCGGTTGCCTTCCATTCGCCATCGATGAGTCCGTCGCGTTGTAGCCGCTGAATTGCGAGAAATAACGACCCCGCGTTGAGGCGAAAGACGCCCTTGCTCATCTGTTCGATTCGCCCGGAAATCCCGTAGCCATGCATAGGTTCGAGTGCCAACGTTTTTAGGATGAGCATATCGAGCGTGCCCTGGACGAGATCACTTGGCTTATCGGCCATAAAAACTCTTCCCCTTGGCTACCAAGAGGAGCATACGCTTCTCCCTCTGGTTGTCAAGAGGAGCGACACGGTAGCCTCAAACTTTCGGAGACAATAGGTAGTGCGAAGGCCGCTCCCTCCACTCACCGAGCAGGTTAGCCTGTGAGCACACCTGTACCTTCGGTCAATTCAAGGTTTGCCGAACAAACCTCAGACTTAAGAGCATTGAGCCTTTGACCTCGACGAACACTTTGTGGGGAGACAAGAATGAAGAAAATCTTTTTATTGGTGTCCACAGGCATGCTGTTCACCATTTTAGGTTGCTCAGGGAATTCTCAGAAAACCCTTTCGAACAGTGCACCGGCAGTGGTGCATGCATCGGCAACTCCAGCCAATACATCTCCCGCTGTAGACCCAGTGGCTGCGCTCCCTGTACCCTCGGTCGGACCGGCGAATCGCCAAGCCTGGAGCTCTCGAAATGTCAAAGACCGCCTCGGCAATGCCGTTGCGCTCGAGGAGGCTTCGTCGGACGGCAAATTTGATTTGGTCATCCTCCAGAAGGGAACGCATTCCTTTTTGTCCTTCGTGAGGCACGGGCACTGGCGGTCTGTCTCGAACCAGCCGGCCAAAGGCAGGTTAATGTATCTGCGCGTGAAATTTGAGGACGGACAGGAGAAACGCATCGAGTGGGACGAACTGGGGTTCGCCACGGAGAACCTATACAGCGTGTTGTGGTCATACCCCGCCAAGACAGATGCTCCCATCGGTCCGGTGCTGGAGGGGGCCGGCGGTGATTCTGTTGGGGGCGACCAACTCCTTATCGAAGACATGATGAAGCACAGGTCGATGCTTTTGGAAGTGGAACCGGGGGTGACGACACAGTTCGACATAACCGGGCTCACGCACGAAATAGAGAAGGCTCGTACTCGAAAAGCGCAGCCAGTCCTGGAAGCCAGGCAAACTGCCGAGTAGGTCAACCAATCCGAGGCAAGACGTTCATTCTCTGGCGGCTTTCCAGTCAGCAGGTCAGCGCCTATGGGAGAGCGTATTTTTCGGGTTGCTGATCGAATTTCTGCTTGCAACCGGAACAGCAAAAATAGAAGGAATTTCCGCGAAACTCTGACTTGTGCTTCGCTCTGCTCATATCCACCATCATTCCGCAAATCGGATCCTTGGCTTCCTGCCTCAATACCGGCGACTGCGGCTTTGACGCCGCAGCCCTCGTTCCGTTCACCTGGATAATTTCGGCAAGAATGCTCACGGCGATTTCCTCCGGCGAGGCGGCGCGTATATCGAGACCGGCTGGAGCCCGCACTTGGCTCAGCCTGTCGATGGCCACTCCCCGTTCTTTCAGGCCCTCCAGGATTTTGCCCGCCTTGGTTTTGCTGGCGACAAACGCCACATACAGCGCGTTAGTGAGGAGAGCCTTTTCGAGCGCTTCTTCGTCTCCTTCTCCCTGTGTGGATACGACAATAAAAGTTTGCGGTGCGATCTTAAACTGGCTCAAGTCCAATTCCCCTTGCATCGAGTCGATATCCCCTAAACTCTCGCGGTCTGCCCCTCGTGCCGCGACGGAAACCGCATAACCAATCGCCTTGCCAAGCCTTGCCAAAGTTTTCGCGACGGGAGAGCGGCCAAGAATCAGAATGTGAGGTTTTGGAAGGACCGGCTCAATATAGATGTCCAATGTGCCTCCGCTGTGGCAAGTCATGGTGTAATCCACTATGCCCTCTTCCGGGGATGACGAAGGGCTGATACGAATCAAACGGGGTTGGCCGTCTGCCAGTGCTTTCAAGGCTTCCTTGACCACCACCGGTTGCGCACAGCCGCCGCCTATCCAGCCCCACATTTTGCCATCGGGGAAAACGATCGCTTTGTTTCCGGGCTTTCCGGAGATAGGCGCCTCGTAACGCACAACCACGGCAATCGCAAACGATTGTCGGTTCTTCACGAGCTCGTCGGCTTTCGTCAGGAACTCGTCAAACATATTGGATCACCTTCCTCGAAGCTAAAGGTATCTCTCCAAAGCCAGCAGGCTCTCCAGATTATGCGCGGCAGCAAAGACATCGACATGCGGAAGGGCGGCGCTCATGCCACGCGTAACCGGCAGATACTCTTCGAGTCCCAACAGGGGATTCAGCCAAATGAGCTGCCGGACTCGGCGTCTGGTGTCACGGAGTTCGCGAGCCAGCAACTCCGGTTCGCCGGTGTCCCAACCATCACTCAAAATGATGAATACAGTACTCGATGAAAGCAATCTCCTGCCGTGGTGGCGGTTGAACTCGCCGAGCGAACCGCCAATCTTTGTACCGCCTGCCCATCCCGCCGCTCTTTCGGAGAGTCCTCGCAGGGCATCCGGCAAATCCCTGGTGCGGAGCAGATCGGTGATTTCCACAACGTTGGTGCTGAAGAGAAACGTATTCACACTCTTGAAATATTTCTGCAGGGCGAACGCAAATCTCACCAGGAACAAGCTGTAGGAATTCATCGAACCGCTGACATCCAGGAAAATCACCAGTTTATGCTTCCGCGGTTTTCTCCCACGAAAGGCCAGCACAATGGGATCGCCGCCACGAGGGATACTTCGCCGAATGGTTCTGCGCACGTCTACACGCTCTCTGAGATTCTTGATCTTCTGTCTTCGCGAAAGCCGCAGGCTCATCTTGCGGAACAGGCGCATCGAAATCTGCTCGAGCGCGAGCAGGTCATCGCCGGGCACGTCCGCTAGGTCTACTTTCTGCAGGCGCTGCTCGGTGCTTGCGCCCGCAACCGATTTCCCCTCACTCTCTGCCTGTGAAGCTTCGCTACCGGACAAGCCCACGAGCGCTCGGGAGCCGGTGTCCGGCCTGTGGGCGTTGAACCTCGGCTCCTTGCCTTCCGTCGAATCCGTGCCTGATGTGCTCTCTCGAGTGCTCAAGAATAACTCGAAGATCCTGCTAAACAGTTCCCATTCCTCTTTCGACGAACTCAGAACTGCGCGTAGAGCCAGGGCGAGCACTTGCCGGTCGGCGAAACCTATCGCATTGGCAGCTTCGAGCGCCGCCAGAGTCTGCTCGACGCCGATGGGCAAGCCGTGTTTTCGGGCGAATTGGCAGAACTCAATGAGGGAGGACGCCGAGGAAACGCGTTCCGCTGGTGGCATTCTGGCCTTCTGTCCGAGCTACAATTTAACGGTCCGCCGCACGCACGGATAGAACTTAAGAAAGCATTTTGTCAATGCCCGCGGCCTTCAGCTTCTCGACGTCTTCCATGGATTTCGCCACAGAACCCAGGGTTTCCTCTGCCGTTTGGATATCCAGGCGGTGCTTTCCGAGGGACATCGCGGACTGGGCGCAATCGAGCGTTTCCGTCACTCCCGGCGGCTTCGCGAGATCCAGTTGCCGGACGGCCTGAACAAATCGCACCACCTGGCTGCCAAGCTCTTCTTCAATGCCCGGCAGCCTGACGCGGACAATCCTCATTTCTTTTTCATAGCTCGGATAGTCGATCCAGTGATAGAGGCAGCGCCGTTTCAGAGCGTCGCTCAGTTCTCGCGTCCGGTTTGAAGTAAGAATGACATACGGAAGATGTCTGGCCTTGATCGTGCCCATCTCAGGAACGGTAATTTGAAAATCAGAGAGGAGTTCGAGCAGAAAAGCCTCAAAGGCCTCATCCGCACGGTCGATTTCGTCGATGAGCAAAACGGGCGAAGCCTCTTCGGCAAGAATGGACTGAAGCAAGGGGCGCTCGAGAAGGAACTCTTTGCTGAAAATATGCTTTTCCTTCTCTTCGATGGTTCGCTCGATTTTTTCCTCCATCTTGATCGCCAGCAACTGCTTCTGATAATTCCACTCGTAAACGGCAGAGTTGACATCCAGCCCTTCATAGCACTGCAGCCGGATCAGACGGGTCCCCAGCATCGACGCGAGCACCTTGGCCACTTCCGTCTTGCCCAGTCCGGCGTGCCCTTCGATGAGCAGCGGTTTCCCCAGCTTGATGACCAGGTAAACGGCGGTGGCCAAGGCTCGGTCGGTGACATAACCGAGCAGCTCGAAGCGCCGGACGAGGTCATCGACGTCGTTGATTTGCTTCGGTTCGGGAGGCGTCGGGGAGGTCGGCATGATCGGTCCGCTTCGAATGAAAGGATAGGGCCTGCTTCAAGCGGCGAAATACTTGCTTTACGGCCTGCCACGCCAGCGAAAACGCACTGATAGGTTTGGCAGTTGCTTCCGCGGCAGCCTCTCTGGCATTCGCAAGCCCCTCAAGATGAGTCTGAAAGTTCCTGGTGAATTCTGCAAACATAATGTTTGACACTTCGGTGATGACCCGCGATCCCATCTGCGCCAGGATGCCGACTACGTTCAACTCCGAAATGCTCGTGACCTCGGTCCCGCCATCTGCAAGCGCGCGGAGCTTGCCGGTCATCTTCATGGACGCACTGCCGCGGCCCCGGACATCCTGTCCCTTGCCGAGGATTTCAATTTCATGGTTCTGGGGGTCCAGGCGGACGATTTGCACCTCGCCTTTGTAATCCGTCACGCTTGGGCCCACTTTTACACTGATCGCGCCCTTGTACGTTTTTTCATCGACTTGCTCGGTGATTTGCGCACCCGGCACGCAGACCGCGACCTTCCTCGGATCGCTCAGGAAGCTCCAAACTTTATCCAGGGGTTCCTTTACCTGGAACGTTTTTTCGATTCGCAGCGCCACGGAGCTAGTTCACCACGCCTTTCTCCTTTAAAACATTCCACACCTTCCACGGGGTTATGGGCATGTCGATGTGCTTGACTCCCAGATGAGAAAGGGCATCCACAACCGCGTTCACAAAGGCCGCCGGAGATCCCACGTTTGGGGATTCACCCACTCCCTTGGCGCCAAAGGGATGATGCGGGGATGGCGTGCAGGTGCTGCCCGTTTCCCAATGCGGCGTCTCGACCGCCGTCGGGATCAAGTAGTCCATAAAAGTGCCGCCCTGAACGTTGCCGCTTTCGTCGTAATCGATCAGCTGCATGAAGGCGATGGCCAGACCTTCGGTGAGGCCGCCATGAATTTGACCTTCGACGATCATGGGATTGATGACATTGCCGCAATCGTCCACGGCCACAAAGCGCCGGACCTTTACCTCTCCCGTGCCTTTATCGATGTCGACCACACAGATATAGGTCCCGAAGGGAAAAGTGAGGTTCGGTGGATCGTAATAGTTGACGGCTTCAAGCCCAGCTTCGAGCCCGGCGGGAATATTCGTGTAAGCAGCAAAAGCGATTTCCTGGATGGTCTTGGACTTACTGGGCGCGCCCTTCACGAAGAACTTGCCGGTTTCCCATTCCAAATCTTCCTCACTGCACTCGAGCAGATGAGCCGCAATCTTTTTTGCCTTGTCGCGAATTTTGCGTGCCGCCATTGCCGTGGCCGCACCGGACGTCGGAGTGCTGCGGCTGGCATAGGTTCCGAGGCCGTAGGGTGCCGTGTCGGTGTCGCCTTCCTCGACGATCACATCGGAGGCGGGGATGCCCAGTTCCTGAGCGACGATCTGGGCGTAGGTAGTCTCATGCCCTTGCCCCTGGCTCTTGGTGCCCATACGGCAAATCGCTTTCCCGGTGGGATGGACGCGAATCTCAGCGCTGTCGAACATCTTGATCCCCGCTATATCAAACGTATGAGCAGGGCCCGCTCCAACCGCTTCCGTGAAACTCGAGATCCCGATGCCCATCAACTCGCCTTTCTTCCGTTTCTCTTCCTGCTCTTTCCGCAGTTGGGCGTAACCCACCATCTCGAGGGCCTTATTCATCGCCCCTTCATAGTTCCCGCTGTCATAGGTCCAGCCGAGCGGAGTCTTGTAAGGGAACTGGCCAGGCTGTATGAAATTTCTGCGGCGAAACTCGGCCGGATCCACTTTCAACTGGCTGGCAAGGACGTCGATCACGCGTTCGATCAGGTAAGCCGCTTCCGTGATGCGAAACGAACAGCGATACGCGATTCCGCCGGGCGCTTTGTTCGTATACACGCCGTCCACTTCGCAGAACGCGGCGCCAAAGTCGTACGAGCCGGTGCACATGCTAAACAAGCCGGCGGGAAATTTGGTGGGCTGTGCGGCGGCGTTGAACGCTCCGTGGTCGGCGAGCGTTTTCACGCGTAGAGCTTTGACCTTGCCCTTCTGGTCAGCGGCAATCTCCGCCGTCATGTGGTAATCGCGGGCAAATCCTGTGGACTGGAGATTTTCGGATCGGGTCTCAATCCACTTCACCGGTACGCCGAGCGTCAGGGAAGCTACTACGGCGCAGACATAACCGGGGTAGATAGGAACCTTGTTGCCGAAGCCACCACCAATATCCGGAGAGACAACGCGGATATTCTGCTCCGGTATCCCGCCCACGAGAGAAAAAAGCGTCCGGTGGGCGTGGGGCGCCTGGGAAGTGAGGTAGACCGTAAGCTTTTCCGTGGCCCGGTTGAAGTCCGCAACGCAGCCGCAGGTTTCGAGCGGCGCAGGGTGGCAACGCTGGGAGACGGCATGCAAGCTGGCCTTGACCGGAGCACTTTGAAACGCCCTGTCGGTGGCTGTTTTATCCCCGACTTCCCAATGAAAAATGTGGTTAGACTTCTCCTCGCGATCCTCGCGAAGGATGGGAGAACCCGGGTCCGTGGCTTTATGAGGGTCCACCAGGACGGGAAGCTCTTCGTATTCGACTTCCACGAGTTCAGCTGCGTCGGCGGCGATGTAGCGATCCTCGGCAACGACGAACGCGACTTCCTGGGACTGAAAGAGCACCTTGCCCGTAGCCAGCACCATCTGTTTGTCAAAGAACAGCGTGGGCATCCACGCGAGGTTTGCCTTGGCGAGATCTTCGCCCGTAATGATGGCCAGCACGCCGGGTAGTTGTTTGGCCTTCTCTGTGTTAATGGACTTGAGCCGGGCATGGGCGTAGGGGCTGCGCACCATGTGTCCGTAGACCATGCCGGGAAGATGGACGTCGTCCACATAATTGCCCTTGCCTTGAATGAACCGCGAATCTTCCTTGCGCTTTATCGAATGGCCCATTCCGCCGATTTCGGGAGACGTTTTAGCAATCACCTTGCCCCTCCTTGCGCCATCTTTCCTGCGGCGTACTGAACCGCCTTCACAATGTTCTGATAGCCTGTGCAGCGGCACAAATTGCCGGAGATTCCCCAACGAATGTCGCTCTCGGTTGGCTGGGCATTCTTTTGAAGGAGCACGTAGGTAGACATCAGCATGCCCGGAGTACAAAACCCACATTGCAAACCATGCTCTTGCTTGAAGCCCTCTTGGAGCGGGTGAAGCTTGCCTTCCCGGAACAGTCCCTCGACCGTGAGGAGCTCCGCTCCATCGGCCTGCACAGCAAACATCGTGCAAGACTTGACTGTCTTTCCGTCGAGGACGACGGTGCAAGCGCCGCAGTTGCTCGTGTCACAGCCAACGTGCGTGCCGGTCAGCCCCAGTGTTTCGCGAATGAAGTGGACGAGCAGGAGCCTGGGTTCCACGTCGGCTTCCCGCTGCTGGCCATTGATTTTGACGTGCACGGTTTGCTTTTTTGCCATTTCGTTGCCCCCGATCACTCGAGACTTCTACTTGCCAGCACGCTCAAAGGCGCGAGATAGCGCGCGTTTCGTCAGCTCTTTTACCAAACCCTTCTTGTATTCAACCGGTCCGCGCAAATCTTGGCTCGGTGTCGACTCGTCGGCCGCAAGTTGGGCCGCTTGTTTGCTGTTGGCTTCATCGAGCTTCTTGCCGCGAAGGAATTCTTCCGCCTTCCTTGCCTTCACGGGCGTGGGGCCCACATTTGTCAATCCGATACCCACTTTCTGGCAGATTCCTTTTTCGTCCAGCGTCAGTTGCGCTGCCACGGCAGCCGTTGCAAAGTCCCCGACCTTGCGCTCCAGTTTGAAGTAGGCGCCCCCGCTTCGCGCCGGAGGCATCGGGATGCGAATTTCCGTAAGGATTTCCTCTGGCTCGAGAGCGGTGCTAAATAAAGATAGAAAGAAGTTCTCGATGGAAATGACTCTCTCGCCTTTTGGTCCGGTTGCGACCACCTGGGCGCCAAGAGCCATCATCGTGGCTGGATGATCGTTGGCAGGATCGCCGTGAGCCAGATTGCCCCCCACTGTGGCCATGTTCCGCACCTGCGGATCAGCAATAACATGGGCGGTATCGAGAAGGATAGGGTACTTGGTGCGTACGAGCGGCGACGCTTCAAGTTCGGCCTCTCGCGTCAATCCGCCGATCTTCAGATAGCCGCCCTCTTCCTTTACATAGGAGAGTCCCGCAATACGATTGATGTCGATGAGAAAGCCCGGCCTCGCCAGCCTGAGCTTCATCATGGGAATCAGGCTCTGTCCGCCACTCAGAATTTTCGCTTCGGCGCCGTGCTGTTCGAGCATTTTAACAGCTTCCGGAATTGTTTTTGGTCGTAGGTATTCAAATGATGGGGGGATCATTCTCGCCTCTTGTCTCTTCTTGGGATGTTGTGCCTGAAATCGGTTTCCGCTCCCAGGCGACGACAGCTCTAAAATCAACCTCGCTGGTTACGACGACCGCCGAGACTTTATAGTCCCGCAAATCTGCCTTTGTCCAGTTTGAAATTTGCCACCGCCGGAGAGCGGAATAATGAGCGTCTGGTTTTGTAGGCTGCCCACGTTTCGCGGGTTGGTGAAATGTTCGCGGATTTGCTCGCTATACAAGGTATACAAGGCTCTTCCCTGGCCTTGCTTGAAACAAGGTATATGATAGGCGCTTGCTTATGTCTGCCGAATTTTACTCCAAGGCCGCCGAACTCGCCGGCGAGAGGAAACCCTTTGCCGTGGCTACGATCGTGCGCGTGGAGGGCTCGTCTTCCGCGAAGACCGGTTCGAAAGCCATCATCGACGAACACGGGAAGATCGCCTTAGGATGGGTAGGCGGCGGTT
>Ga0209731_1000007_pt1 | contig 10520 bp, 17 predicted proteins | sample TexAe_RefH0_M3_FD_187950 | JGI IMG/M metagenome (GOLD analysis project Ga0209731, IMG submission 187950) | Forest soil microbial communities from Davy Crockett National Forest, Groveton, Texas, USA - Texas A ecozone_RefH0_M3 (SPAdes) (version 2) | ecosystem: Environmental > Terrestrial > Soil >... | reverse complement strand
AAGGGCGTGCTCGACTGGCAGCAAGGCACCGCCGACGAGACGACCAAGCTCAAGGTGCTTGGCCCGATCGCGGGTCTCACCTTCAGCAAGGGCGCGCCTGGCGGCCCCGCCGTGGGGGAGATGTACCATGCCGAGAAGCTGTACCAGGGGAAGAAGGCCGACATCATGCCGGGCGTGCACGAGCTCATCAAGGCGGGCAAGACGGACGACGCGATCGAGGCAATGCGCTCGATCGGCATGCCCAACGCCGAGATCAATACGGTGCTGCGCTATGCCGAGAGCCCTGAGTCTAGGCTCAGCAAAGGCGGCATGCGGCGCTTTGGCAAGCACTCGGGCGAGGAAGGCCGCGAGCGCATGCAACAGCAACTGGATAAGCGCTAGTCGGCCAGGGCGAAGGCGCGAAGCTTCTCCGACAGCCACAGCGCGTCACGCCGTGCCAGCCTAGTGGAGAGCATGAAGACCTCCCCTTCATGGTTAAAGCCCATGATGGAGAGGCTGGCTATGTGCTCTTGATCTGCGACCACTTGGGCCAGTATCTTTTCGACCGACTCGTATGCTTCTGCAGGAAATGGAAAGACGACTTTCATAGCAGCCTCAATTGTTCATGGAAGTCCATTTTTACGTCTCCTTCGGCCTGTACTCTTCGGGCACGTCTTCATGCGCCACGCCCCGTGCGCGTGCCTGGTTGTAAATGCCGTGCGGGTGTTGCTCGCACAGCGGATGGGATTTGCTATGGGGAAAATTCTTCCCGTTCTCTTGCACTGCCTCCGGCCCGCTGCACCTGCACAGGTTGCGGCGGTTGTACGCACGGTCCTCGAACCGCCAGCCGCGCTTCGCGCCGCACGCCGGGCACGGCACTGTCTGCATGTCGTCAGGGTGCTGCTTGCTGACCATGCGGTGCCGACAGGCTTGGACGCGGCATCGGATCGACCAGGTCATACACACTGATAGCGTTTGCTTTCGCACCACCGCATGATGCGGCGCTCGTCGGCAGTTGCGTCACTTTTTTCCGCGATTGCCTCTGCCACCCAGTGCAGGGTTAGCAGGAGCATCTTGGTGTCCTTTACCGCCCACTTCTGAATTTCAGAGAGCTGCGCTTCATGCTGACCTTGACCGAAGCATTCCTTCGTCCACTTGAGCGTGTCTTGGTAGCCGTTCGGGCTGACGTAGATGACGTTCTTGGGCGTGATGGCCAAAGGGCTGCCAGGTTCGGCGCGCACTGGCGCACGGCGGTAATGATGGCTCATACACTATCTATTAGGATGTAGTCGATCTCGGCGTTCGAATAGCCCGCTTCGCGGTACGCATCTTGCGCCTTGTTCAGTGCTTCATTCCAAGTGGCGGCTTCGACTTTGAAGCTATCAATGTCGCAGTCGCCATCGTCGTAAAACGTGACCATGTAATCCTTGGTTTGATTCACCGCAATTCCCCTGTAAAATTACTTCATGAAAAAACTTTTCATCCTTGCCCTGTTGGCGGGCTGCTCCGCACAGCCAGCTCCTGCCAGCAAGCCTGCTGACACGTTCGTGGCCAAGCGCTACGACCTGCCTGACGGCGCCTATCTCCAGGCGGTTAGCATGCCGGGCTATAACCACTGCATGATCTACACCAACGAGAAGCTGGGCAAGATCCAGATGGTCTGCGACATCGGCACGCCGGTGTTGGCGGGGCCTGAAGTCGAGAGCCGGTAAAAGTGCCACTCCAAGATGCGCCAGTCGCCGGCGACTGTTGACACGGTGCGGGCAGATCACAGTAATATTCGCGCTACTTACTGCTTTCCCTCAAGCATCCAGCTCAAGGCTCCGAGGCTGCCGTCTACGACATCAAAGAGTGGTCACACGAAGACAAGCTTAACGAGACATTCCGTTTAGCCCTCTGCGTGAGGGCGCAAGTTAAGCTTGTCTTCGTGTGCCGCCTCTTGCGAAGCGGTACTCGCCGGTCTTTGCCTGGTGTCAGCGTAGTGCGCCCACATGCCGCCCGCTTCGTGTCCATGCAGTATAAGCCCTATGCTTTCGTTGCTCGTCGCGCAGGCCGGCTGGTCACACTACTAGGTTAAGGCATTCTGGCACCGGGTCGTGGACTCGAACCACGGACACCTTGAATCAAAATCAAGTGCTCTACCAACTGAGCTAACCCGGATCAAACTTGGCAAACCGTATGGGTTTCGATCCCATCTACGCAGCGTGAAAGGCTGCTGACCTCACCAGAAGTCGAACGGTTCATACTAAAAACTTGGCGCGTCGTGACGGATTTGAACCGCCGCTGCAAGGATTTGGAGGCCTGCCGATTAACCACTGTCTTAACGACGCAGAGCCATCTTACCTTATGTTTTTGATGCATGTCAATTATTTTATTTCCGGAGAGCAGATAAATAGAAACTGCTCTACGCTGCCGATCTCTGCAACTATGGGTCGTGCTTTCCAGTAAGCTGCATCGTCAGGAAAGTTCTTCTCCCATCGCTCGCGGCTGCGGTCGTACATCCATTGGCCGCGCGGCGTGAGCTTGATGAATGTGCCGCCACGCAAATAGCGGCGCGGCGGCGTGTGGCCACGAACCCATTTAGCGGTCATGCTTCATCATCCTTTTTTACATACTTGTTAATTTTAAGGAACTCAAGTAGCTGCTCGTCCTTTTCCATTTGCAAGGGTGTGAGTGCGGTTGCAGCATCGCTTCGCTTCAAATATTCTAACAGCGCATCCTGCACTGTGCTCTTGCTCTTGCGTCGTTCCATCACCACTTCGTCGATGGTCTTGCGTGCGCAGATGTGGTAGCGGAATGCCGGGCGCTTATAGCCCGACTGGAACTGGCGCGTCGGGCCTATGCGCTCGCTAACCTGCTGGTAGCTCTCCAAGTTCCAGTCCTGACTGAAGAAGACAGCGATGTTTGTGCCGTGCTGCAAGCCATCAACGCCATGGCCGGCTGAGCCTGGGTGAATGAAGATCAGCGGAATTTTCCCGGCAATGAAGTCGGCTTTCGTTCTGGGATCTTTGTCGAAATGGCGCCCCTTCGGAAACCACTTCAATAGCCTGGCCAGATCCGACTTGTGCTGGTAGACCACGAGGATCGGCATGCCCGCCGCTTCCTCAACGATGGACTCCAGTGCCAGCAGCTTCTCGTCGTGCAGCACCTCGAATGGGCGCTCGCCAGGGTAGTCGGCCACTTCACCCAGATACGCTGCGCCTCCGGCCATTTGTAAAAGTTTTTGACTCTTCGCAGCCGCGCTGAACGCCTCGATCTTCTCGCCGCTCGTCAGCTCGGCGTAGAGCTTCTTCTCCATCTCCTTGTAAGCCTTGGCCGCCTTGGGTGGCAGGTCAACGAAGATGGTGTGGTCGATAAACTGACCGATGTCATAATGCTGCGCCATGTCGATGGTCAGGCACACATCCTTAACCGCAGCGTGGATCTGCGCCTCGGAGAACGGCATAATCTCAATTTGACTGTACCCATCGCTGCCAGGCACCGCGCGGAACCAGCGGTTCTTGAACGCTGTGAACGTACGCCCCAGGCGCGCGCCGCCGTCGATAAACCATAGCTGCCCCCACAAATCTTGGAGGCCATTCGGCGCTGGGGTGCCGGTCAGGTTGATCCAGCGCGTGGCCTTTGCGTATGCCATCTTGGCGAGGGTCAGCGCGCGCTTGCTGCCCTGGCCCTTGACATTGCCCTTCTTGGTATCGCTGCCGCGGAAGCTCTTTACGCGCGAGCCCTCGTCAATGACCACCGGACCGAATGGGAACGTGTCACCCAGCTCCCCCTTCAGCCACTCGATGTTCTCAAAGCTGCAGCAGTAGACGTTCGCTTTCTGCGCCAGCAACGCGCGCCGCTCATCGGGCGTGCCAACGAGCGGGATGACATTGATGCCGCGCAGGTGCGCCCAACGCACCGCTTCGTCCGACCAAGTGTCCTTGACCACGCGCGCCGGGCCAAACACGATGGCCGGCTTCGTCTCTACCTCGGCCAGGTACAGGATGTCGAGTGCGGTCAGCGTCATCACGCTCTTGCCAGAACCCATAGACGCGAACAGTGCGCAGCGTTTGTGGTCGAGGATATGCTGTATGCCGGCCGGCTGGAACTTGCGTGGCTCCCAAACTCTACGCACCGAAGATCCTCTTCCACCAAGGCTTCTTCAACATGCCCAATGCTTCTAGCGCCTTAGTCGTCAGCACGCGCATTTCGCCAACGTCACTGAACTGGTCGTCGCTCTGCATCATGATCGCAGCGTTGAACCGTGCGTTCATGTGATCGCGCACAGCGATGAACACCTCGACGTTGTGCATCTCCACAGGGCCGGTGCGGTTGCCCATGTTGAACACCCAGTTACGGACGGTGATGCCGCCTTGGGCGAACTCTATAGAGCCAGCTTTGACAACAGTTATCGGCGTACTCATAGGGACTCCATAAAAGCATCAACCGCTTCGATCGTGTTGAGCACGACCACCTCTTGGCCGAACTCGCGCATGCGCTGGTGCTCGCGCGCCTGGGCGTCTTCGGCATCCTTCTTCGGACGTTTTAGCTCCACCCAGATAGTGCGGCCCTTCGGCTGGCACCAAGCGCAGTCAATGCCCGCGCACAGCTTGCGGGCCTTTACCATGAGCACGCGGTCGGGCGCGCTGTTCATTCCTATCCACTTAACCTTACGCGTGCCGTGGCCGGCAGCCTTGGCGCGTGCGACGAAGTGCGCCTCGACGGTGGATTCTCTCATGGCATCACGCGCCATAGCCACGCGATGGTGCTGATCAAGATAAGCAGCACGCCAAAGCAGAAGGAGCCGTACGTGAGGTGGGCCCTCCACTCGTTTATGCCTCGCATCTCCATCCCCAACAGCACGTACAGAAAGAACCCGGTGGCGCATAACGCCAGGCCAATAGCAAACATTACCACCCCCTGGCCGCACGGCCCGTGATCTGCATGTCCAGCTCCTGCGCGTGGATGTCCTTGATGCGGGCGCGCAGTGCTGGCTCTATCTTGTCGAATGCCTTGCGCGTCTCGTCGATGTGATGCAGATGCTCGGTGAGCGTGCGGCGCTCATTTGCCAAGCGCGTTCGGTGGATCCATTTCTTCAACATGCTGCCTCCGTTAGTTGTTTGTGAAGCATATTATGCACGGTGCTCTCGCACCGTGCAAGCAGTAAATTGCCTAGTCGCTAGAAGACGACGAGCTGCTATCGGAAGACGAGCTGCTACTGTCGCTGCTCGAGTACGAAGGCTCGCTGGATGAAGGACGGGCGTCGTAGCTCGGTGCTGCGTTCGCAACTGGCGTGCTTTCATGGCCCCGCGCCCTGTCAAGTTCACTAATACTCGATATGCTCACCAGGCCGCTCAGCGAGCCTACGTCAGCTGCCTCGAACGCCAAGCCGTCGAACTTCTCATACCCGGGCATGCTCTTCCAATCACCGGAAGCACCGCCGCCATCGAACTCGCCGCCCATTGCTTCGACAGGCACTGGTGTGTCGTCCACTGGTAGCGGATCGACGATGCCTTTGCTCTGCGCAAAAACACCGCCGAAGTTCATCTGCGTTTCGCTGGCGAAGGTGGTCACGTCACCCGCTCCGTAACGCCGCTCCAGCTGCTGCGTCTTTGCAGCTTGGCCCAGCTGGTACGGCATCCACGTACAGTGGTGCCCCACGGGTACAGGGTTGCCTTCTTGAACCAGCATGACGCGGCCAGGGCGTGGCTCAGGATTGCCGTGATGGTCGAACACGGCCAAGTTCACGGTGCCATCTTCATTGACGTGGGCAATCAGCGCGACTTGAACTTCGGAATCGCGGTCGCGGTAATAGTGGACAACGCGGCCGACAGTTGGTTGAATCATGTGAGTCTCCTTGAGATAAGTTTCTAAATAGTCCTGCAGTGCAAAATACATAGGGGCAAACATGACGTCCCCTATATGCTTCGTAAAACAACTTCTTTTCCGCACGCCGGGCAGACGTGTCGGTACTGTTTGCCTTGCGGGATGTACAGCCCGGTTGGCGGATTGTGTTCAAGGTGCGTGCAGCGCAGCTCCGGCGGCAAATCCTCGAAGCCGCTTTGCTTGCGGCGGATGTTCACGTAGGGATTTTGCGCGATGCGGGTGCGCGAACATTCGCAGGTTGTGTGGGTATCCGTTCCGCAGTAGTCACACCATTTGAGATACATGATCAGTCCTTTATTGGTCGATTAATTTTCAGCATTTCTGGGTCTGCGTCGGGCTTAGCAAAATCCTTCGCGTGCTTTCTAGCTGCAGCAGCGTATGCCTCTGCTGCGTCAGCCTTGTCAGCGTAGTAGCCCAGGCTGATGACTTTCTTGCTGACCACGATCTTGGCCTGCCACGGTTTTCTGGGGCATTTAGGGTGGAACACAACTCCTTTTACACCGGACTTGTTATTCGCCTTTCGCTTAGCGTTGTATTGGTTCTCGGCGTTAGCGCACTCTCGCAAATTTTCTATTCTATTGTTGCTAGAGTCTCCATCAATGTGGTCGATAATGGTGGGAACGAGGCCAGTGTGCATTTGCCAAATGAGTCTGTGAAGATAGTATTTCTTGACCCCTATGTTGCAAGCTAAATAGCCTTTTCCGATAGGCTTCCATGGGTAGCTGGATCTTCCTTCACCAATGTAACGCAACATGCCTCTGTCTTCATAGACGAATAGGGAAGTTAGGCGCTCATTAGTTATCATTTTGATCACTCTTTTCTGTACCTGTATGCCTCAAAACCGGCCGCAGCAAGCGGCATGCCTTCGGCCCAGCTGGGAACGGTCGCCAGCAACGACGCCAGATGCTCATGGCTGAAGTCGCTCGAATCGGGCGCTTCACAAATAAGTTCGTCGTGCACTGACAGCACGATGTCATAGCCGGCGGCCTGCACGGCCGGCATGTTGGCGGCCATGATGTCGCGCGCCAGGCTCTGGCAGTACGAGTTGAAAATCTTGCCGCCGAACGTCTTCTGCCTGCCCCACTTGCGTGAGTATGGCGAGGCGCCGTTGTAAGTGAACTGTCCACGCTCGTCCACTTTGGGCGACGGATAGACCAGGTAGTTGCCAGACGGTAGGCGGATGCGCAGCCAGTTGCCATCTCGCCGCATGCGCGTCTTCCCACACGGAACGGTCACGCCAGGGCGCGTCACGGCGCGCACGACGCACTCTTGTATCTCTGCCCAGTGAGCGACGATGGAAGGATTGGCGTCGCGCCACATGCGCTTCAAGCCTTCGCAGCAGCAGTAAGCGCGCTTGGATAGGCCAAACGTGGAGCGCTTCTTGCGCACCGTCCAGTCGTACATGCCTTCTGCATCGCGCTGGACGTCTGCTGGCAGAGTGTTCCAGGTGTGCTCGGCAAGCTCTTCCAAGTCGATGCCGTAGATCATGGCCATGGACATGAACGCGCCCACGCCGCCAGCATACTGGAGCGACAGCGACAGGACCTTACCGATCAAACGCTGGTACTTGCCGACGGTGGCCGGATCAACGCTGAAGGACTTGGCATACTCAAGGACGTACAGGTCGGCGCCATGGCCGGCGTCGAACTCGCGCAGCGCTTCGAGCTTCCACTCTTCGTCGGCCAACCAGGCCGCATCGCGATTTTCGATTCCTGAAAGGTCTGCCACTACCAGCTTCTTGCCAGGCGGCGCAATGATCATGCCGCGCAGGGACGCCGACGCGAGCTCCATGACGTTGTCTACCACGAGGTCTTCGCAGTTGGCTTTCATCGCTTCGATGCCTAAGTCAACGGCCGCGCGTTTTAGTTTCCCTCGGGCAAAATTCTGCGGTTGAAGTAGGCGACCGGCCCAACGCCTGGTGCGACTGGCGCCGTCAAACTGCAAGCAGCCCCGGATGCGGCCGTCGCTTGACATGCCCTTGAGCGCCTTGCGGTATTTGCTGGTGCTGTTGGCGCTGGCCTGCAGACGGATGGCCAAGAGCTCGCGCAATTGCCAAGGCAAGTTCTCGTCGCCAATGCGGCGCTCCAGCGTGTCCTTCTTCAGGTCAGGCAGCTCAACGCCATATTCCGCTAGCAGGTGAGCCAGCAGCTTATCGCGTTGTGTGGTGCGGGCTATCTCTCCCTCGGTCAGCTCGACGGTGCGTGCGCTCAGCGCCTTCTGCGCACGGTCAATAGCGCGGATGGCTGCATGGATGAGGTCGGTATCGAGGCAAAAGCCCCTGTTGTTAATTTCAAAATCCATGCGCGACAGTTCCATCTCCTGGCCCTCAAGTGGAAGATTCCACTTCGGCATCTTGTAGAAGATAGCGCGCATAGAGGGGATGTCCTGCATTGCGTAATGCTTGAATGCCTCCCACTCAGCGGGGTGCGTGTGGCGCGTTGCGCGCGGGCGCTTAACGTTCTTCGGAGGCAGTTTGCAGAAGAGCTGGATGAATGCTTTGCCGTCGATCTTTTTGTCCTCGTCAGCCACACCCATGATGTCGCACAGCGCGGCCAGCGAACCGGGAAGGCCGTGCGCCAACGCCTGCTGCAACGTGTCGTACCAGCGCCTGATGGGCAGTTTCGCGTACACGCTTGGCATCGCGTGTTTGATCACTGTGCTATCGAAGTTGTTGCCGTTCTGCCAGACCATCAAGGTGTCTTGGTCTTCAATGATCTCGGCCAAGTCGGCGGGCATCGGCTCGCCAGTGGTCAAGTCCCAGCAGTGCACTGGCCCGTCGTTGATCGCATAGGTCCACAACAGGATCTCAACCTTCTCCGCATAGATATGGGTTCCGTCGCTGAGCGGCGTTGGAGAAAAACTTTCGATGTCATTGAACCCGATGCGCACTGCAGTCTCCAAATGTAAGGCGCCAATTGCCAGGCTTTTCAGTTGCTGTGTTTAAGCCGCCGCTGCTTTGCGCCGTATGGACCACGCCGTTTATCAAATAGGGGGCAGCGTGGTGCTGGCGAACCTGGCCTGTTTTATTCCGCTCATGGCCGGAGCGGTAAGGGGAGTCGTAGGAGACAAGGCGGCCCCCAGTTTGTCCTATCAAGTTTGAGAGGATCTTAGGCGACGTGCGCCCATGCTTTTCTGCTTTTTATTAAATTTATTTGAGTCTTGCTCACGCCGTATTTTTCGGCAAGTTCTTTTGAGCTCCTGCTTTTATCTTTTCTAATGCTGCGCACTTTAGCTTCGTTGAGAACTGCGGCGTGGTGCTGCTCACCGACGGGGCTAAGGCCGTTGGCCATGGCGTGAGCTACATTCTCGGCTGGTGTCGCCCATTCTAGGTTTTTATAACTATTATTCTTCTTGTTGGCATCTTTGTGATTTACGTGGGGCTTGTTCAAAGGGTTAGGAATGAATGCTTCTGCAACAGCCCTATGCACGCTGATCGCCTTGGGCACCGCGTCCTTGCTAACGTGCACCCGCAGATACCCCTGAGCGCTGAGTGTAAGCTTCATGGCCATGGCGGGTCGCAGAATTTCATGAGGGCCGCCGTATTCTGATTTAACCCAGCGCTTCAATGCTCTTATTTGGCCCAAGCTGCTAACTTGATAGTGCCCTTCGTACCCTACAATATTTTTCCACACTTCGCGCATTTCATGCCTTTAGTTGGCGCCGGCTTTGAACCGGACTCGGCCATTTATAGCATGGCTTGCTCACCGACCCAGAAGTTAGATGTCGTCGTCAGCGCCCGAGCCTTCGCCCAGGTCTTCGAACTCATCAGCGCTCGCTGCGCGACCACCGCTGAAGGCGTCGCCGTCTTTGTAGAACTGGACACCGGACAGCGTTGCGTTCACACGCTTGCCAAATTTGTTGTCTTGGCACCACACCTCCACGATGGCATTCACATAACAGCCGGAGTAGATCACGCCGTCCTTCTCGGACAGAGGCGACTTGTCGCGGTTGATGACGGTTGGGCGCGCCGTGTTGCTGGCGTTGACGAACATGTTGCCTTCGTAGCCGGCGTAGTCGGCCTTGTTGTCGCCATCGTGGATGCAGATTTTGTCTGCCTTCATGAGGGCGGCCAGCGTGGCGTCAGCTTTGGCGCCCCACTTTTCCTTGGCCACTTCCTTGACCGCTTTGTCGATCAGTTTATTGGCGGGATGGTCAGGCGGGAACAGGAACGCTGCGCCGAACTTCGGTTTGCCTTCGCCCGAATCGGGCGCCTTTGCGGTGAACAGCTCAGGAAAGGCGATACGTACATTTGCGAGAGTGACTTTGGACATTTTGCTCTTTCATTTTGAATTTAGACTACGGGAAATTTCTTGCTGCAATTACATTCTACACCTTATGACTCCAAGTTGTCGAACCCGTCAGCAGGGTTCTCGATTTTAATTGCAGGCCGCTTGTCGCCAGCCGGGACGACGCTCGGGACAGGCGGCCGGCGATCAATCAAGCCGGTCAACTTGTTCCACCTGGTCGGGCTTGGCTTGAAGTATTTCTCCATCTGGGTGGGCGAGAGCAGCTTGAAGTTGTACATGTCTTCGTTCTTGACACGCATCTTCTTCAGCGCCGCTTCCACTTCCAGTTCGCTCGTCCACTTGCGATTGCCTTGCTTGCCCATCACCAGCTTGTAGCCTGGCACTTCTTTACCGGCGAACAGCTCAGCCTCGGTCGCGGCGCGGATC
>Ga0209731_1000006_pt1 | contig 12834 bp, 18 predicted proteins | sample TexAe_RefH0_M3_FD_187950 | JGI IMG/M metagenome (GOLD analysis project Ga0209731, IMG submission 187950) | Forest soil microbial communities from Davy Crockett National Forest, Groveton, Texas, USA - Texas A ecozone_RefH0_M3 (SPAdes) (version 2) | ecosystem: Environmental > Terrestrial > Soil >... | reverse complement strand
GCCGTCACCGAGCCGCTGGTGACGAACATGTACGAGTGGCTGCTCTTGGACGAGGACGTGCCGGAGGAAGAGAAAGGCGATTTCGAGATCAATGCTGAGGGCTCGATCGCCATGGTCGAGCGCGCGATTCAGGAGCAGACGCTCCAGATCATCCAGCAAATGGCGAACGATCCAGGTTACGGCATCAACAAGCGCCGCTTCTTTGCTGAGTTCATGCGCGCCAAGCGCATGGTGCCGGCCATCGTGCAGAACACGCCCGAAGAGCAGGCCAAGATCGATGCGCAGCCATCCCCGCCACCGGTGCAGATTGCTGTCGCGCAAGAGCGCAGCAAGGCCGCTGTTGCAGTGCAGCAAGCAAAGTCCCAAACCGCACTGGCGGTGGAAGACAAGCGAGCCCAGCTGGCCGCCCAAATGGAGCAACTGGACCAGCAAGAGGCCCAGGCTCTGCGCGACGCTGGTGTGCCGGACCCTCACGTGGCTGCGGCCGACGCGCGCAAGTACGAAGCCGACGTGCGCGCCGAGACGGCCCGCTTGAACCAGCACAGCAACAACTCTATGCAGCTGGAGTATGCCCAGACCGAAGCGCAGATGGCACGTGACAATGCGCTGGCCAGGATGCGCGAGCTGGAGCTCAAAGAGCGCTTGGCGATGTTGGATTACGCCAACAAGCGCAATCTGTCGCTGGATCAGATTAAAGCTGACCTGGCCAAGAACCAGATGGACAACCAGACCAAGTTGCAGCTTGCCGCCGCCCAGAGCGAACTGCACGCGACTGAGGGTCGGAACGACCGTACGCACGACCTGGCCAAGCACGCTTCGACGCTCAAGGTGAACGCTGTTGATTCTGCGCAAGAAAGAGAGCATGATGCTCGCATGCGTGCAATTGAATTGCGCGCAACTCAATCACAGCCGGGTGCGGAAGAATGAGCAAGGTCACCGTGACTGAGAAGTTCGCCCTGTCGATCGGGGAAAAGCGCAGCGAAGGATGGCTGCGGCTGAAAAAGCATTTGGAGGACTCGCTGGAGAAAGTTCGGCGCAGGAATGACGAGGTCCAGACGGAAGCGCAGACCGCGGCGCTACGCGGCGAGATCGCCGTGTACAAGCGACTGCTGAGCCTGGACAGGGAAGAGTAATAAAGGGCCGCCCTTCGGGACGGCGTGATGTGGCAACCGACGTAAGCGCCGGCTGCTGGCAGTAAAAGTGGAGAAACACATGTCGCAAGAAAACGATTTTGATGCAGATTTCAATGCAGGTTTTAGTGAAGACGCACCAACCAAACCGACGGCAACGCCGGCCGAGGGAGCGCAGAACGACACCGGCGAAGAAGTAGTTACGGCAGAAGGGCAAGCAGCGGACGGCGAAAAGGCCGAGCCCGTAGCGGAGCCGGTCTACGCGAAGATTACCCAGGCTGACTACGAAAAGCTGCTGGCGGCAGCGAACGAAGTCGGAACTCTCAAAGTTGAGAGTAGCCGAAACCTGGATAAAGCCTTCGGCAAGATCGGGCAGATGCAACAGCTGGTTGATCAGCTGAAGGCAGCTACCGCGCCTGGTGCGGCTGTGACTGTATCGGAAGAAGATTTCGCGGAGCTAGCCGCTGAGTATCCGGACCTGGCCAAGCTTCAAGTGAAGGGCATGAATGCCCTGCTCTCGAAGATGAAGGCAACAGGAACTGGAGAGGCAGCAGCGCCAAGCCCCGTAGTGGCAGCGCCTGCGGTTGATCCGGAAACGGTGATCCAACAGGCGGAGCAACGGATCGAGCAGAAGCTGGAGCTCAAGCGGTTTGCACGGAAGCACCCAGACTGGCAGGCAGTGGTGAACGGTCCTGATTTCAAGGATTGGATTGCTAAGCAGCCGGCGGATGTGCAGAAGGGCTACCAAGAGAGCTGGGACTCGGATGTGACCATCCCTATCCTGGACAGTTTCAAGGCCGCCCAAAAGGCAGCCAAGCCTGACCCGACGCCGGCGGTATCCACTCGGCAGCAGCGGCTTACCTCGGCGGTTCCGCCGAGAGGCACTGGGGGTCATGCTCCTAAGGCCAGTGAAGAAGATGAGTTTTTGGCGGGATTTAATTCCGAATAATTGAACATAGGAGCTACATCATGACGATGCAAAACTTCGCCCTTACCCCAGGGCGTATTAACAAATTCAAAGGCGAGATCCTGAAGCACGCTGTGCCAACGGAAGTTCTCGGCCGCGCCGGCCGTCAGGTGCGTATGCCGGCCAACGAGTCGGACACTTACGTGGCCCGCTCGTTCATCCCGTACAACTCGACCGTGGCATCGCCTAACGTGTTCTTCGCGAACGGCACGGGCGACCGCACCAACGCGATCACGCAGGCCCACCTGACGTCAGAAGGCGTGACGCCGGCGCCTGAGTCGATCACGCCACGTGACGTGACCGTAGTGATCAACCAGTATAGCTGCCTGTACGGCTTCACTGACAAGACCTACGACCTGTACGAGGATGACATCCCGAAGGCGATGAAAGAGCAGATTGGCGACCGCGTTACGTTCGTCAACGAGCTGATCATCTTCGGTGCGCTCAAGGCTTGCACCAACCAGTATTACGGTGGCACCGGCACCACGCGCGCCACCGTCAACGGTGGCCTGACTCTGGGCTTCGTGCGCAAGATCGTCAAAGCCTTGCAAGCCAACCACGCCGTCATGGTGACGCGCGTGCTGAAAGCTTCTGGCGACTTCAACACCTCGGCCGTGCCCGCTGGCTTTTTCGTCTACTGCCACACTGACCTGGAACCGGACATCCGCGACCTGCCTAACTTCACTCCTGCCGAGAAGTACGCCTCTGGCGCGCCGATGGCAAACGAGGTTGGCATGTGCGAACGCTTCCGCTTCATCACTTCGCCTGAGCTGGTCTCGATTCAGGACGGCGGCGCTGCGATCGGCGCAACCGGCCTGTACTCCACGACCGGCACGAACATCGACGTGTATCAGATCGTCGTGTGCGCGCAGGACGCGTGGTCGCAGATCGCCGTGCGCGGCATCGACTCGCTCGATCCAACCTACCTGCCCCCAGGCTTGAAGCAAAAGTCTGACCCGTTCGGTCAGCGCGGCTACGCAGGCACGATCTGGTGGAAAGCGGTGATGTTAGAAAACCAACTTTGGTTGGCTATCGGCAACGTCGGCTCCAAGGTGCTGGCTTAATTTTGATGGCCCTGTCTAGCGCAGGGCCACTCACATAGAAAAGGAAAAAGCATCATGGATCAGCTCTCGCAAATTTCCCTCACCCTGTGCCTGTCGAAGGTCACGTTGGCTGCGGGCACTACCACCACGATCAGCACGACTGGCACTACGACTTACGGCATCCAAGGTAAGGCGTACACCAAAGCTGCTATCACCAACGGCGCCACGCCGACGACCGACGCCGCTACCGGCGCTGCATTTCCTGCGATCACTGCCAACAATGGCACTGTCATTGTGATCGGCTTGGACTCGGCCGGCGCCATTAAGGCGTGCCAAGGCACTACCCAAGCACTTGATGTAAGCGGCGCTTTTATTCAAGCGCCGCTTATGCCAAACGTGCCCGACACGATGTGCCCGATCGGCTACATCATCTTCAAAGGTGGCTCTACTTTGGTCGGCACCTGGACGTTCGGTACGAACAACCTGTCCAGCGTAACGGGGGCCACGTACACCTTCGTCGATTTGATTGGTATGCCTTTCCGCCCGCAAATCAGTTAAACTGAGCAACAAATCTGTGGATAGGGTGGCCGCCCGACAAGCACGTTTCCCTGACGTGTTTCCGCAGATCCTTATTTCAGGGTTGCTAGGGACAACTATGAGAACATGCAATTTCTGTAAGCTAACAAAGCCATTTGAAGAATTTAACAAGATGGCTGCTAACTCTAGCGGGTATCGGCCGCAGTGCAGAGAATGCCAGCGGGCAGCGACAAAGAAATATAGAGAAGCTGACCCAGCGAAGGTAAGGTCGAATAGCGCTGCTAGCAGAGCCAATAATCTGGAGAGGGCTAGAGAGCGGGAAAGAATATCTGCGGCCAAGTTCAGGGCTGCGAACCCGGAAAAGGTGAAAGAAAAATTGCGGGTGTTCCGAGAGAACAACCGCGACAAGATGGCGGCATACAGCACCAAGTGGAAAGCGAAAGACCCAGAGAGGGCGAGAACTTTGGCTGCTGCCGCAGCTAAACGGCGGTACTACAAAGACCCAGCAGCTGCACGAAGTACCACGAAAGAGTGGCGGGAAGCGAACCCGGAAAAGGTAAAGCTGATGGGCAAGAAACAAAGGGAGAAGCACCGCGATAAGCGTGTCGCATCCACAGCGAAATACAAGGCGAATAAGCGGAATGCAACGCCGCTCTGGGCGGATAGCTTCCTGATTCAGGAAGCGTACCATTTGGCGATGCTTCGCAGTCAGATGACCGGATTTAAGTGGCACGTCGATCATACCGTGCCGATCAATAGCAAGAAGGTGTGTGGCCTCCACGTAGTGGAAAATTTGCAGGTGATACCGGCCAGTATCAATCAACGTAAATCGAACATCCACTGGCCTGACATGGCCGCATAAGGAGCAGAACATGGCACGCAACACTGACGCAATCAACAACCCAGTGCACCAACCGGGCAAAGAGATCCACACTGGCGATCTGAAGATCGAGCAACGCGCCACCATCAACATGGACAATGTAGAGAGCACGCTGCTGCGTGACGGCGACTCCCTCGTTTTGGCCGAAGCGCAGAGCAAAGAGGAAACGGAGAATTACCAAGCGCAGCTTGCTTTCAATGAAGAGCCGATCGAGGTGCGCATAGAACGTGGCAGCGAGAAGTACGCCCCGAAATGGGTTCCATGCTGCGTCAACGGTCGTGGCGCTGAGGTATTCGATCCTGTCGGCAAACGCTGGCACATTCTTGGTGCGCTGCCACTGGGCGTACCTTGCATCACCCGACGCAAATACATCGAGGTGCTGGCCCTGGCAAAGCAGGACGCTGTCGATACCCGGCCGCCGACTACCACCGAGATCCTGAACGGGACGAATGACGTCAACGAAGTGGAAATCACCACCACCGCGAAGTACCCTTTCTCTGTTCTTCGTGACAACAATCCGGCCGGTCGCGACTGGCTGAACAAGCTGATGTATCTGCGCGCGTAAGAACAAGTCGGCGCTGGGCCGAGTTAATTTAGGATGAAACATGGCCACATTTCTTCAATTAGTTCAGCGCCTGCGCACGGAAACTAAAGCTGCTGGCACCACTGTCACCTCAGTGGTCAATCAGACGGGCGAGTATGCTCGCCTGGTGAACTGGATCAACGACGCCTGGCTTGACATCCAAAGTGCGCACACCGACTGGGGCTGGATGCGCACCAGCATGACATTTCCCACCGTCACCGGGCGGCCGATCAACACGCTTGCTCAGATCGGCCTGACCAACTTCGGCGAATGGGCGCGCGACAGCTTCCGCAATTACGCCAACCCGCAGGTCACACTTACGCTCGGCACGCCGGGCATCGTGACGCTAGCCAACCACAATTTGGCTGTGGGCGACACTTACATTCCGTTCACTACCGGTGCACTGCTGACCGGCCTCGTGGCCGGCACGACCTATTACGTCCAGTCCACGCCTACCGTGAACACGTTCACTGTGTCTGCCACGAGCGGAGGTGCTGCCATTGCTTTCACCGGCACGCAGTCAGGCACGCACACCATGAGCTCGAACAACACGTCGATCTATATCGGCCTGGCATCCGAGATCTTCATGTCGTATCGCGATTACGACATCTGGCGCGATATCTACCAGTATGGCTCGCTGCGCCAGACGCAGACGCGTCCATACGAAATGACTATCACGCCAGACAAGTCGATTGGTCTGGGCCCGTTTCCAATCTCCGGCTACACCGTGGTGGGCGACTACTTCACAGTGCCTTCGTACATGACCGCGAATACAGACATTCCGGCAATGCCAACGCAGTTCCACATGGCCATTGTCTACAAGGCGCTGGTCTCGTACGGTCGCTATGAAGAGGACAGCTTCATCATCCAGTTGGCTGAGCGGGAGCTCAAGAGCTTCATGCGCAAGCTCTCCTCGACGCGCCTGGCAGAAGTGAGAACTTGTGGAGCGCTCGCGTAATGGCTGGCGATCAATTCACCCCTGAAGTCTTTGCCTTTAAGGGCGGGATCGACCAAGTCACGCCTGCGTTGTCTATGCCACCAGGCAAATTGATCGACGGCCTGAACTACGAACCAGACACGCACGGCGGTTATCGACGCATGTTCGGGTATGAGCGTTTCGACGGGCACCCATCCCCGTCGTCTCAGGTGTACTGGCTGCAGACGGTGAACATTACAGGCACGATCGCCGTCGGCAACACTGTCACGGGCGGCACGTCCGGCGCCACGGCCGTGGTGCTGCAGGTGAACGGCACGACCGAGATCATCGTCACCAAGCTGACTGGCACCTTCGTGGCCGAGAACCTGCTGGTGGCAGCTGTGGTGCAAGGGACGGTGTCAAGCACCCAGCGCACGGGCGCGGCGACAGCGGCACTGCACGCGCAGTACACCTCGCTGGCCGCGAACCTGTACCGAGCCGATATCGCCGTAGTGCCTGGCAGCGGGCCGATCCGTGGCGCCGTGATGTACAACAACGTGGTCTACGCTTTTCGCGATAACGTCGGCGCCACTGCCACCGCCATGTACAAGTCTACCGCCTCCGGCTGGTCGCTGGTGGCGCTCACTCGCACGATCAACTTTACGGGCGCGGTCGGGGAAATCTTCGATGGCGACACTATCACTGGCGGCACGTCCGGCGCCACTGCGGTTGTCGGACGGTCCTTGCTGCGCACTGGCACTTGGACGGTAGCGGGCGTTGGCTCGTTGCAGTTGGACTCCGTTGTCGGGGCGTTTATCAATGGTGAAGCACTGAAGGTGGGCGGTGCCACCAAGGCAACGTCGTCTGGCGCTGACGCAGCTATCACACTGGCCCCTGGCGGGCGCTATGAATTCGAGATTTACAACTTCAGCGGCGGCACCACGACCATGCGGCTGTACGGCGTGGACGGCAAGAACAAGGCATTCGAGTTTGACGGCACGCGCTACGTGCCGATTCCCACCGGACTGCACACGGACACGCCTACCTTCATGGCTGCGTGGAAGAACGCGCTTGTGTTCGCGTACGGCAGCAGCATTGAGGTGTCCGGACCCGGTACACCGTACTCGTGGACTGCGCTGACGGGGGCGTCAGTGCTCGCCCTGGGCGCTAACTGCTCCGGCATGAAAGTGCAGGCCGGCAACGAGACAACGGGCGCACTGGCCATCTGGGCCTTTGGCAACGCTGGCACGTCCGGCATTAGTTACATTCTGTATGGCAATGACTCGACCGACTTCAACCTGGTGACGCAGTCGCCGGAAGTAGGCGCCCAACCGTACACTGCACAGAACATCGGCTATGCGTTCTTCCTCGACACGAAGGGCATCTGCCAGCTCAACTCGACGCGCAATTATGGTAACTTCGACATGTCCACTGTGTCGCACGCCATTCAGCCGCTGATCGACCAAGAGCGTGGCCTAGCCAAGTCGAGCTGCATTGTGCGCAGCTCCAACCAGTACCGGATTTTTTACTCGGACGGTTCGGGCATCATCATGTACGTGCAGTCCGCGGAAGAGGATCTGTATGCTGCGGCGGCCTCCGTCAAGGTGTCAGCGTTCACTCGTTTCTTGTACAGCACGACGGTCTACATGAACACGGTGACGTCCTGCGTTGACACAACCGGTATCGAACGTATTTTCGCTGGAGGCTCAGACGGGTATGTCTACGAGCTCGAACGTGGGACATCCTTTGACGGTGGCGTCATCACCTCGCATCTCTTGACCGCGTTCAACTCCAGCAAGTCGCCGTTGAATCGGAAAACGTATAAGCGCACTGTGCTCCAGGCCACCTGCACCGGATCCGCCTCTGTCACCGTCGGCTACAATATGAGCTACGGAAACATTGAGTCGTCGGAAGGCGCGCGCACGGCACAAGACCTGGTTGGCGCTGGATCGTGGTGGGATGCCATGACGTGGGACAACTTCAACTGGGATGCCCCCTACGTGACGGATTATGTCATCGACACGCCAGGCAATGGCGTAAATATTAACCTTGCCATTTATGGCAGTAACGCGATCGACCTTCCGTACACGATCAACTCAGCTATCGTGTCGCGCAAGATCGGCCGCTTGGAGCGATAAAATGAGCAACCCATATTACGGCCACGGGGATGGCGTCCCTGTCTACCTGTCGCGCGGCAATTCATCGACGATGCAGGCGGAGTTCGATCTAATTGCTGCGGGCTTTGATGGCGCCTACGCGGCTATCCTTTTGCGCGGCCTCATCGCCGGCCAAGCATGGACTGGCACACACAACTTTACAGGAGCCACACTCACGGTGCCGACGCTGACATACGGCACGACCGGTAACGGTGCGGTGAGCGTGGACCTACTCAACGCCGCAGTGTTCTCAGCGGCAGGCGGAAATTTGCCAGCGCAGGCAGGCAAGGTAGGCTATGCCCTCATCACTGACGGCGGCACGCCCGGCACGCTTTCCTGGTCGCCGGTGTACCCGGTAATTAAGGTAAGTGAGCACGTGGCCAGCGGAAGCGACGGGCAGGCCATCACGACTGGTAGCTTGGCGTTTGTTCGCACACTCAACACGACTGACATTAACACCATCACTGGCGCTTCGCTGTCTTCGAACACGGTGACACTGCCAGCCGGCACCTATGACGTCTACTGCCGCGTGCCTATCTCGCAGTTCTCGTCCACTCAGTTGCTGCTATACAATTCGTCTGATAGCACTAACATCCTGGTGGGCGGCTCGCACCGCGGCGCTTCGGTAGCGCTGCAAAACTTGGACAATATTCTGACAGGGCGCTTTACCCTCGCGGCAACCAAGAATGTGCAAGTCCGCCACTATGTTTTGGCAGGCTCGCCTGCGAAGCCCGCCACCTCCACTCTGGGCGAAGTGTACACGGAAGCAACTTTCTTCAAGGTGAGTTAAATGCGATACGTAACCTACGACCAGAGCGGTGCGCTGACGGGCTGCTATCTGCAGGAGCTGCAGCCAGAACACGAGCACAACCACATTGAGATGGACGAGAGCCTAGCGCGCGGCTGGACCCAGTACCGGGCTAACGCTGCGCGAGATGGTATTGAGCCAGTGCCGCCTGTCGCCCCCTCTACCATTGTGCCCACTGTGGTTCCTAGACGCCGTGCGCTGCAAGCACTCCGCTTGGCCGGTATCACATCTGGCATGATTGAGACCGCGCTGGCGAACGCTCTGACGGGCGTGCAGCTCGACCTGGCGCTGATCGAGTTCCACGAGTCGCTGGAGTTCGAGCGCGACCGCCCACTGGTCAAGTCGCTTGGCCCGTTGCTTGGCCTGACGGCAGAGCAGATCGATGTGCTGTTCATTCAAGCGGCGGCGCTGCCATGACCGCAGGCGTCGTCACTGTTCGCTTCACCAGCAAGCAGCACCCAGGCAGCCGCCTGCTGGCGTTGCTTGCTCAGTCAGAGCAGTTCAACCACTGCATGCTGCTAGAAGGCGGCATGGTCTACGAGTCGGTCTGCTGGGTCGGTGTTCGGTACGTGCCGCCGTGCGTCTCCATGCGCGGCGTGAAGATTTATCAGGACATGCAGGTTGAGGTGCCGAACTTAGAGGGCATGCGTGAGTTTTTGCGTGCACAGTTAGGCGCCGGGTACGACTGGCCGGGTGCGTTGGGCATCCCCTTCTTGCGCTCCGACAACTGGCAAGACCCAGCACGCTGGTGGTGTAGCGAGCTCATCATCGCCGCCTTGGCCGCTGGTGGTCTGTACGTTATGGACTTCAGTGAGCTTGAGCGCGGCACGCCAAATGACCTGTATCAATACCCGGCGCCTAAAGCTGAGCTCGTCACAGTCTAGCCTGGATGCAATTGAAAGTTGACCGTAGTACAATCTAGCAACATAACAGGAGAACCAAATGGATCTTATCCACACTGTCGGCAACGGCAACCCGCCGCCCCCACCAGATGGCACCACTAAAAAGGTGCCGACCAAAAAGGGCAACGGGAAATGACCTCGTATGCGATCTTGCTGTGCTTAGCGCTTGCGCTGAACACCGACGATCGCCGGATGCTTGCGCTCACCCTTCTGGTGGGCGCAGGCATTTTCGCCAGTGTGCCTGACAATCATTTCTACCTGTTTTGCATGCTCGGGGAAATCCTGATTGCGCTGGGGGCGTACTGGTTAAATACCAGAGCGACGCCGCCCATCATTGGCATCTCGGCCCTGTTGCTGACATTCCACTCATTGGGCTGGCTGTTTAACGGCTACCCAACCGCCAGCCCGTACCACCTCATGGTGCAGATTTGCGAACACGCTGAGCTGGCTATGTGCATTCTGCTGTCAACAAAAATTACACGCAAGGTGCCCCATGATCCCAGACTTCGATAAGCCCGCCCCCTATTTGGTAGCCATGCTCATCTGTGTTCTCGCGTATTTCCTACGCGAGGCACACGCACGCATCAAGCTCGACCTGGAGAAGGCGGCCACACGAGAGGCCCTGGACAAGGCCACCTCCGAATGGAGAGAAGACTTGAAAGAGGATCGTGACCGGCATCAGCGCGAGATGCAGCGACTGGAGACCCACTACGAGCAGAAATTTGCAAACGCAGTGCAAGACTTGCACAAGCAGATCGGCAGCCTCAAGGTGGAAATGAAGGACCGCATGGATCTAATCCTTAAGTTGCTTGAGCGAAACGGCGGCGTACCGTGATCACTGCCGCCCAACTGCGCAGCATTATGCCTAACGCGGGCATTCGGGCGGATAAATTTGCTGGCCCTCTCGGTGTGGCGATGGCAGAGTTTGGCATCGACACCCCAATCAGGCAGGCGGCTTTCCTTGCTCAGATTGGCCACGAATCCGGTCAGCTTATTTACGTGCGAGAGCTGGCCAGCGGCGAGGCATATGAAGGCCGCAAGGACTTGGGCAACACCTATCCTGGTGACGGAGTGCGATACAAGGGCCGCGGCCTGGTGCAGATAACTGGCCGAGTGAATTACATGGCGTGCGGGGATGCTCTTGGTATCGACCTTCTCAGCCAGCCGCAGCTGCTGGAAGAAACCACCAATGCTTGCCGCTCAGCGGCGTGGTTCTGGCACAAGAGCGGCCTAAACGCCCTGGCCGACAAGGGCGACACCAAGGCCATTACCAAGCGCATCAACGGCGGCCTGAATGGCTACGCCGACCGTCTGGCGCTGTACAACCGCGCCGCTAGCGTATTGGGGGTTGTATGAAAATAGACTGGATGCTCGTTGTACTGTGCCTGCTGATCCTATTGGTTGGTATCTCGCTCTGGCGTGCGCACCACTCCACGCAGTTCGATTTCAATGTATTCGACCTGCTCATGGAGAATGGGCGTGTCAGCAAAGTGGCCGTAGCATTTATGCTCGTACTAGGTATCACGTCATGGGCTTTTATCAAACTTATCATTGATGGAAAAATGACAGAAGGATATTTTATTTCTTTCGGCGGTATGTGGGTCACCCCTCTGCTGGCCAAGATACTGTCAGGCAGTCCTCCGAGTACCACGATCACTACCAGCATTTCCCAAACTGAGAAGACAACGACATGATCTCCGCTCTCCTGCTCCGCTTCGGCATTCCGGCTTGGGCTGCTGAGCTCCTGATCGCGGTGCTGTTGCTTGGTGGCGCAGTGGCCTGGTACGACCACAAGCTAGTGGAAGCGCACGATGCCGGTGTAAGTGAAGAAGCTGCCAGAAATGATGCCGAGAATGCACGGAACACTATCCGAGCACAAGGCGAACTGCTGGCCGCTAACGCCAGGACGCGAGAGGCGCAGGAGCAGCTGGCTGTAGTGGAAGCAAACTTGCAGAAACTTCAACAGGAAAACGACCATGAAAAAGCTATTTCTTCCAAGCGCCAGCATGATCTTGCTGTTGGCACTGAGCGTGAGCGGGTGCTCGTCCACATCGCCAGCGCCTGCCATCCTGCTCAAGCCGGATCGTCTGAAAGTGTCGGAACTGCCCCTATGGATACGGGAGCCAGTGTTGAAGCCGATCTCGATCCAAGAACTGCAGGATGGCTTGAGGGGGTCCGGGAGCGGCACAACGAAGCCGTCAACCGGCTCAACGCCTGTGTCGAAGCCTACGGCGCAGTGAAGAAGGCGGCCGATACGCCCTGACGGCCGCTGTTCTTTTAGGCAACTTGACGCTATACTCGGGCATCAACATGATTGAGGTTTGCAATGGGAATGCTCACGACAGGTATGACTGGTCAGACGGATGTCGGAGCAGCGACAGGCACGGACGCGACCAAGTCGATGTTTCACGATTACCTGACCAATCCTAACAGCACTTACGCGCAAGACCCTAGCTTGTCGCCTCAGCTCAAATCGGCCACTGCGCCGGGCGTATCGCCTGGCTCACTGTCCGGCAGCCCTGACACAGTGGCCAAGCAAGGCATGACATCGGACGCATACAGCAAGGTCTATGGTGGAGGTGATGAGGACAAGCCTGACGTGCTGGCGCAAGCTGCGGGCGACCCGCGTTTCTCCATGACAAACTGGAACGGCCAGCAGGTCATGACGAGTCAAACCATCAAGGACCAAATTGCCGCCGGCGCCAAGCTGGCCGGCATGGATCCAATGGCTTACGACAAGATGCTCAATCCAAAGACGTACGGCGCCCGCTGGGGTGTGCCTGACCCTAATCCTTCTGCAAGCGGCACGGGCGGGGCAGGAGGCGCAGGCGGTGCCGGTGGAGTCGGCGGCACGGGCGGCGGATCGGGCGCCCGAAAGCGTGACGCTCGTTGCTGTCAGCAAGACTCATCCG
>Ga0209731_1000005_pt1 | contig 13260 bp, 15 predicted proteins | sample TexAe_RefH0_M3_FD_187950 | JGI IMG/M metagenome (GOLD analysis project Ga0209731, IMG submission 187950) | Forest soil microbial communities from Davy Crockett National Forest, Groveton, Texas, USA - Texas A ecozone_RefH0_M3 (SPAdes) (version 2) | ecosystem: Environmental > Terrestrial > Soil >... | reverse complement strand
CGTTCTCCTGGGGCTACGGCGCCGAGATCGCGGCCGGAATCGCCGATCGCTGTTTCCCCTGGCTCGACGCGCCGGTGAAGCGCGTCGCCGCCATGGATACATTTTGCGCCTACCAGCCGAAGCTCGAAGATGAAATCCTGCCGCAAACGGACGACATCGCCGCAGCGCTACATCAGATCCTCGCCTACTAAAACCCAACCTACGGCCCAGGCATGAACACAAGAGCCACGTGACGGCCGAGCTTCATGTCTTCCGCCTCATAGACAACACCCATACCCCGCCGCCGACCTGCCGTGCTCCAATGAGTGTGCCTGTGTTCGAAACTTTTTTCCTCCTTTTTTCGTACTTCAGATTAGAATCGCGTTGGATAATACCGAGTGGGGGTTTGCCATGACTTGCCCAAGTTGCCAGAAGGAAATTGTCGATGGCTCCAAGTTTTGCTACAACTGCGGCGCCCGGCTTGCCGGAGCGGACGCTCCCGCTGCGGCTCCTGTGAGCCCGCCTGCGAAGCGCTTGATGCGGTCCAGCCGGGACAAAAAACTTGGCGGGGTTTGCGCCGGCCTTGCGGAGTATTTCGATCTTGACCCGACGATCGTTCGGGTGATTTGGCTATTGGCGGTCTTGCTTGGTGGGACGGGACTCCTTGCTTATTTGATTTTGTGGATTGTCCTGCCGCTTGCTCCTTCGGGAGTGCCGACCACCGCGCCGACTACCGCGGCACGCGTCTGAGAACTCGTACTCTAGTCTTTGCTGTTCCTGGCAAAGCGTCTCCTCTTGCCTCTTTCACCCACGATCAGGTGATCGAGTGAGAAGACGCCGGCCCCGATCGTTCCGAGGACGAGGCACGCGGCGGCTAATGACAACGGGAATTCGTAGTCCTTGACCGACAGGATTCCATGCGTGCTGTGCACCTTCCCAATAGCGATCGCCATCTCGCAGGCCAGCAAAAGCGCTGCAGGCCTGGTGAATAGCCCCACGAAGAGCAGTAGCGCCCCAAAACTCTCGAGGATTCCGGCCAGCCCAAGGAAATAACCAGGAAAGCCGTGAGAGGTGAAAAAGTCGCGCATGGCGTCGGTGGGGTGTACCAATTTGGGATAGCCGTGGTAGATAAAGATCAGGCTCAACGTCCAACGTAACGCCAGCAGTGCCAACGGTTGTAATCCGCTCAGGAATTTCATTTTGGTCTCCCCCCACACCTTACTGTCGAACCGGCTGGTTTTCCAGCCGAACACTTATGCGTTGTGTCACGTCGGGCATGTCCGCGAATCGGGTACAATTTTCGGTGCTCTTCGCGAGGGCCGTATGAAACCTATGCGAACGATTGGCGTTGTGAACGGTGGAGGCGACGCGCGAGATTCGCGTCACTGTGCTCGGCCACGTACAGCGCTGAGGCTCGCCAACGCCTTTCGATCGTATCCTCGGCACGCGCTTTGGAGTCGCGGCGACCGACCTGGTTGCCAAAGGGGAGTTTGGGCGGATGGTTTGCCTGAAAGCTGGCAAAATGGATTCAGTATCGCTTGTAGAGGCACTGGAGAAGATGAAGTTCATTGACCGTAACAGCGAAATCGTTCACGCTGCTCGTGCCGTGGGAGCCACCTTCGGAGATGGACGATAGATGAAGCGAAAGCTCCTGGTTGCTGTGCCACTGCTGTGCGTGGTGGCGCTGCTGGCCTGGTATTTCCGTCCGAAACACGAATCGCTCGGCGCCGCTTATGTGAGTGAGCGCACTCTGACACTTTTGAGCAGTGTCGCGCAGGTGCGCGAGCAGATTGGCGTTCTCTATTATGGAGAGCGCGTGGAAGTTCTTGCCCGGAGGAATGACAACGTCAAAGTGCGCACCGCGAATGGGACGATCGGGTGGGTAGACGGCCGTTACTTGATGGAGCCGGAGCTGTGGGAACGAAGCGCGAAGTTACTGAATCAGGCCAAGTCCATGGCGGTGCAGGCGCACGGCCGCACCAAGACCACCACCAATCTTCGTGTTGAGCCGGGCCGCACCGAGCCGCGCTTGTACCAGTTCGGACGGGGGGCCGAAGTTGAGATTTTCGGGCGGGCGGTGGCCGATTGGGTCCAGGTCAGTGACGAAAAAGAGGCGGTCGCGGGGAATGAGGCAGAGAAGCCCGAGAAAAAGGAAGACTGGTATCTGGTGCGGGGAGTGGCAACGCGTCCACCGGGCGAAGGAGCGGTGCGCAACTCGGCGGTGACGACGACCACGCAGCCCGGAGATCAAACGATCCCCATCGCCGGGTGGGTGGTTGCGCGCTTCATCTCACTGGATTTGCCCGACCCGGTGCGTGAGGGCACCAGCTCCGCCAACGTTCGAGCGATCGCGTGGTTTGAGCTCAATCGCGTGACGGACTCGGACGGTGATCATCCGCAGTATCTGGTTGCCGGAACCCGCAGTGCCGAAGGCGCGCCGTGCGACTTCACCACGATGCGTGTGTTTACCTGGAATCCCAGGAAATCCAGGTACGAAACCGCCTACATCGAAAACGAGCTCTGCGGAGCGCTTCCGATACAGGTCGGCAAGAATCCCAAAGGCGAACCCGAATTCCGATTTCACGTCATGGAACGGAATAAGGAGGAACGGGTGTATCGTCTGGTTCAGACGGTCGTCCGCCGGGTGAGAGAGGACAAGGTTGGTTCCGCGGGCAGATCGCACAACAGTACGAAAGGGAAACGCTCCAATTGAACCTTTCCATCAGCAGGCGCGCAGCCTCCCGTCTTTCACAAACACACACATTCTTTTCCCTTGGGATTGCACTCTGCTGCGTTGCGATAGTGGGCCTCGTGGGCACGATTGCCTTTGCGCAAGCAACCAGCTCCGCAAAGTATTTCTTTCCGATGACTCACGGCACCTATTGGGTTTATCAAGGAACGGTTACCTGGTTCGATCAGGGGAAACGGAAACCAGTTGAGGCCAAGGTGTCGCTCAAGACGAGCGTCGAGCGAGTTCTTCATAAAGAGGACACCGTGTTTGCGGAAATCCAAGGCTATCCGGCCGGCCTGAATTTCACCACGGGCGAAGCAAATCCCTCGCGATGGATACCCACGGAAAGTTCCAGGCACCAGGTTTTTGCGCGAGTTGGATCCCGGAACGCGTTTGCCTGCGAGCGAAACGCCGGGCATTGCTTTTGATTCCTTTATGACCGAGGATGACCTGCTGTTTGAATGGCCTGTGTCCCGTGGCCAGAAATATTGCGACGCGGAATCGGCGAAACGCGAGGACGAAATGTATTGCTGGGTCGTCGAGTCCGAGAGCAGGAAGAACCTCGAAACCGTGCTCGGTCTGTCTTCAGGCAGCGCGCCAGTGTTCACCATTACGTACCGAACGAATCCGGATGACACGCAGATTGAGCTCTCGCCCGGGATTGGAATTATTGCTTACCGGTATCACCATCATGGCACGACCGCGGAAACAGACGTGAAGTTGATAGAATTTCATCCCGTCCCCGACAAATCTGCTTCGAGTGGTGGCACACAATGACCTTGCACATCAACGAATCGGAAGTCCGGCAGCTACTAATCATGCCGATGGCGATCGCGGCGGTCGAAGAAGTCTCGCGCAAGCAGGCCGAAGGCAGTGTCGTCGTTCACCCGCGGCGCCGGTTCGAGCTGCCTGGAGGCGGGTTCTTCCATTACATGGCGGCGATGGACACGGGAGCCGGCCTGATTGCGATGAAGCAGTATACGTACGTGAAAGGCAAGCTGTGCTTTCTCGTGTCTCTCTACTCCTCGGAAAGCGGCGAGTTGCTCGCGCTCATCGAGGCCGATTATCTTGGCCAGATGCGCACCGGCGCCGCTTCCGGCGTGGCCACGAAATATCTCGCCCAGAAGCTGGCGAAATCCGCAGCCATCATCGGGACCGGAGGCCAGGCCAGGACCCAGCTCGAAGCCATTCATAACGTGCGGATGCTCGAGTCCGTTTATGTCTACGGGCGCAATCCGGAGCGACGGAAGCAGTTTTGTGACGAAATGACCGAGCAGCTCAGCATCAACGTCTATCCGATGGACTCAGCCGCGGCTGCGGTGCAGAGTGCGGAAATCATATGCACAGCTACGACATCTCCGCAGCCGGTTTTGCACGGTGCGGACGTGCCCCCCGGGGTGCACATCAATGCGATTGGCGCCAATCACGCGCACAAACGGGAACTGGATGACGAGGTGATCGCCAAAGCCAATCTGATTTTTGTGGATTCTCTCGCGCAATCGCAACAGGAGGCAGGCGACCTGATCATCCCTTTCCAGAAGCAACACGAGCGCTGGTCCCAGGTACACGAGCTGGCCCAACTTGTTGCCGGCAAGGCCCCGAGCCGTACAAAGAACATGCAGGTAACCCTGTTCAAGTCGAATGGCATAGCTTCCTGGGACCTTGCGGTAGCCAGCAAGGTGTACGCGCTGGCGCGGGAAAAGGGCTTGGGCCGGGAGCTGCCGCTGTTTGCGCAAGCCTGAAAAAACGAGGAATCGCGGCTTGACAGGGCGAGAGTGGGTAACTAGAGTTGTTGAACGAACGTTCGAGAACCCCACATGCCTACCCCTCCAACACCCCGCGACTCGGAAGCTAAGCTCCAGCACATACTGCTCCACGCGGCCCAAATCTTCGCGGAGGAGGGTTTTGAGGGCACTTCGATGCGAGACATCAGCCGGGTCACGGAAGTGTCGCTATCGGGATTGTATTACTATTTCGAGAGCAAGCAAAAACTTCTGTATCTTATTCAATATAATACATTTACATTCATCATGGAGCAGCTGCTTTCTCGCCTCTATACGGTTCACGAACCTGCCGCTCGCCTTCGGGTGCTAGTACAGAATCACATCGAATACTTTCTTTCCCATCCGAACGAGATGAAGGTCCTGGCGCATGAAGAGGAGGCCTTGGCCCCCCCGCTCCGGGACGAGGTGGCGGCCATCAAACGGCGCTACTATGCCTTGGCACGAGAGATCTTCGACGGGCTAGCGGCGGAGGGACTGGCGCCCGGCGTCCAGCCACGTGTCGCCATACTCAGCCTGTTTGGCATGATGAACTGGGTTTATAAGTGGCATAACCCAAAGATCAACCCTGGCGCCGAAGAGCTCACCAGCGCCATCCTCGGTATCTTTCTGAATGGCGTGTTGACCGGAGTAGAAGAGAAGGTGCTATCGGCTTCCGGTCCCCGAGCCCGAACGCGAGATTAGAGAACTGAAGTCTTTCACAGGTTTGCGACGGAGAGATCAGGAGAGCAAAGCATGGCTAGCACAACAGGCATTGCGACCAAGGAACTCGTGAAATACCGCGTGGAAGAGGGGGTGGCGATTCTCGAGATGGATGATCCCCCTGCGAACACTTACACCTATGAGATGATGCAGCAACTCGACTCCGCCATTTTGAAAGCCAGGATGGACGAGAATGTGCACGTAATCATGCTGCGGGGCGCGGGCGAAAAGTTTTTCTCGGCCGGTGCCAGCATTCCCATGCTCACGAAGGCCGACCCGCAGTTCAAGTATTACTTCTGCTTGCACGCCAATGAAACATTGTGCCGGCTCGAACAAACCCCGAAGCTGGTGATCGCCGCCCTCAACGGCCATACCGTGGGCGGGGGACTGGAGATCGCGCTCGCGTGCGACATCAGAATTGCGAAGAAGGAAGGAGGCAAGATTGGGCTTCCTGAGGTGAATCTAGGGGTTCTTCCAGGCACCGGGGGCACGCAGCGATTCGCCCGCGCCATAGGTCGCGCCCGCGCTATCGAACTCATGGCCACCGGCCGTACCTTCAGTTTCGAGGAGGCGCAGGAAATGGGGCTGGTGCACTACGTGTACGAGAAGGAAGTGTTCTGGGACGACGCGTTGGCCTACGCGAAGCAGTTCTGCCCACCGTTCAAGGCGTCGCGCGCCGTCGGCCGTATCAAGCGTTCCGTTGTGACTGGCGCGGAAATTCCGTTCGCCGAAGCGCTTGCCCTTGAACGCGAACTGCAACAGCTGCTCTTCACCAGCGAGGACGCCAAAGAAGGCCTTGCCGCTTACGTGGAAAAACGCGCCGCGAGCTTCAAAGGGAAGTAAACTCTAAGGCGCTGTCTGATTCTGAATTTCGAGATCGAGCCGAGACCGAATGAAGACCCTGCCAGATTATCTTCGAAAAGGAATGAAGCTTGTGATTGTCGGGTGCAATCCGAGCGAATCCTCTGTTCGCGCGGGCCACTATTACGCCGGCCGGGGAAATCAATTCTGGCCCACTCTGTACGAATCCGGAGTTGTGCCCGAGCCATTCGACTACCCGGACGACCGGCGGATCATCGAGTTCGGTATCGGACTCACCGATCTGGTCAAGCGCCCCACGAAGGGGATCGAAGAGCTCAACCGCGAGGACTTTGCGGAAGGCCGCATTGTTCTTGCGCAGAAGCTCGAGGAGTTTGCTCCCCGCGTCATTGCGTTCAACGGCAAAATGACCTACGAACAGTTTGCGCAGCGCAAATGCCGATACGGCCTGCAAAAGGGTTCGCTCTATGGGGCACAAATCTATGTTCTGCCGTCGACCAGTGGCCAAAATGCGCGGGGCAAGACCGAGCGCGTCAAGCATTTCCGCAATCTGGCGCGGCTGCTCGAGCGTTCCGCCAAGGCCAAGGAATCCGGGCGCGCCGAGTGAAATTCCAGAAGGAGGTTCGAATGAGCCGGGCAAGCCACCCCGCTCCTGAGGCGCCGGTCCTGCTGGAATCGCGCGAAGGATCTATCGTCACGTTGACGATGAATCGGCCCGATCGCCTGAACGCACTCAACAATGATCTATCGACCGCGCTGAATGAGGCCATCTCACGGATCGCGGGCGATCGCACTGTCAACGTCGTAATCCTTACCGGCGCGGGCAAGGCCTTTTGCGCGGGTGGCGACCTTCACGTGATTGCTCAAGGCCGCGAGCGTGGCGATGTCAAGGAATTAGGGCCAATTCTGCGCTCCGGCATGCAGGCCGTTCTGAAGATTCGCACCATGCCGCAACCCGTAATTGCCGCGGTCAATGGCCCTGCCGCCGGCGCGGGCATGAATCTGGCGCTTGCCGCGGATATTCGCGTAGCCGTCGAGGAAGCTGTGTTTGGGCAGAATTTCGCCAAAGTCGGCCTTTTCCCCGATTACGGCGGAACGTACTTTTTGCCGCAACTGATTGGCCCCGCGAAAGCGGCGGAAATGTTCTATACGGGAGACATGATTGACGCCAAAACTGCCCTAAGGCTGGGTATCGTCAATCAGGTATTTCCTGCGGATCGTTTTCACCTGGAGGTTCAAAGTCTGGCCGCAAAAATAGCCGTTGGTCCTCAAATCGCCATACAGGCCGTCAAGCACACCATGTTCGCTCGCGAGCAGGATGAGCTGGTGCAAGCCCTGGAAAGGGAAGTCGAACATCAGCTTAAGTGCTTTCATTCGCACGACTGCATGGAAGGTATCCACGCCTTCCTCGAAAAACGCCCACCCAGTTTCCGGGGGCAGTGAGGCGACTTTTTGGATTTCCAGGAACTCTAATGTAGCAGAGGGTGGACGCCATCGTGAAGTCCGTCAACATGTGTCGAGCCGAGGGGTCCGGGTCGCATTTGATCGAGATTCGCCGTAAGGAGGCACACGCTCATGCCGGCAACACGTTTAACCACGTTTGATGATTGGGTCGATCTGTTCCGAGTGTGGCAAAAGGATATTGGAGTCGCCTACCCGGAGATCACCAACTACAAATTCGAAGCCAAGTTCGGCCCTACGCGATCGAACGAGGTGGAATTTGGCGCCTACAAAGGCCGCCCTAAGTGGGAGAAGGTGGTGCAGATTCCCGACCAGCGCATGCGCGACGCTCTGCTGAATCTGATCGTGTACCAGGGCGACACGGAATTTGCTTCGGTCGAACAGCAGCGCCGCCTGTTTGAAACGGCGCCCAGCGAGCATGACCGCCAATCACTCTGCCGCGTGGTCACTGAAGAGATGCGGCATGGCTGGCAGATGTGCCACCTGCTGATGAATCATTTCGGGTACAGCGGACGCGTGGAAGCGCAGAAAATGCTGGAACGCCGCGCGTTCGATCAGAAGCGGCTCCTTGGCGCTTTCAATCAGGATGTGAACAACTGGCTGGACTTTTTCGTTTACACCGATTTTGTGGATCGGGACGGCAAATATCAGCTCACCATGCTCAGCTATTCCGGCTTTGCGCCGCTGGCACAGTCGATGATCCCGATGCTCAAGGAAGAGTCGTTTCACCTGGGCACGGGACAAGATGGCATCAAGCGCATCGTCAAGGCCGGCGTCGTTCCCCTGCAGATCATTCAGAAGTACATAAACAAGTGGGTCCCTGTCAGCCTCGACCTGTTTGGCGTTGACCGCTCCAGTTCCGCGCACTGGTTTTACGTTTGGGGGCTGAAGGGCCGGTACGACGAGCCAACCGCGACGACGGAAGTGAATCTGGAGCGCATGAACGAGCACAGCCGCGAGCTCTATCGCCAGGAGTGTGTCAAGCTCGTCGAGATGATCAACAAGAACGTTCCCGAAGGCCAGGCGAAGCTGTATGTACCCGACGTGAAGTTCAATCGTTTTATCGGGGAACACGCCCGGAAGCCTTACAGCGTTACGGGCGAGATGCTTGGTGAAAAGGAGTATGCGGAGCATCTAAAGGAAATGCTTCCTCAGCCTGAGGATGTCGCGCTTGTGTGCGAAATCCAGTCGGTTGAAAAACAATGGATCTCGGCCAAGGGATCGATCCAGTAGTGGGCCAGAATCGTTCACGGTGATCGTCGGGGAAGGATAACCAGCCCCGAACGAATGCGTGGTTGCGGAACATGAGGCGGCTCGGAACAGGCCAGCTCTTGGGATTGATTCTCGGCTGCGCTGTCGTTGTGGTCATGTTTTTCATGATGTTTGCGATTCTCGGTGGCCTTCTCTCGGGCGGGCAGTGAAAGAGTCGGGGAGTAACGTGGCACCGATTTCTTGAAGATGTGCGGGCCTTGCCCATCTTTTCCCAGGAGCGATATGACTGATCTCGAAATTTCTCCGCGCGAATTGAAAGAACGCCTGGACCGCGGCGAGAATATCCTGCTCGTCGATGTCCGTGAGCCCCATGAATATGCCATCTGTCAGATCGAAGGCGCCAAGCTCATCCCAATGGGCTCAATCCCTGCGAATTTGCAGAAGCTTGATACCGATGAAGATGTGGTGTGTTATTGCCATCACGGAATGCGCAGTCTGGACGTTGCCAACTGGCTCTGTGCGCAGGGGATCAAGTCCGCGAAATCGATGGCAGGGGGCATCGATCGCTGGTCGATCGAGATCGATCCAACGGTTCCCCGCTACTAGTCTTTTTCTCGCTGCAATTGCGGCAGGGTTGTGTAGCGGCCGCCGTCTGCGGCGGGCATCTTTTTGGTCCAGGGCGCACAGCCCGCTCGTTCCAGAGAGATTCCAGTCATTTTGGAAAGATCCATCAGGAGATGGGGATGCCGAATAAAATTGCCTTCTATGAGAAGCCCACTTGAACCACCTGCCGCAAAGCAAGAGGTCTCTTGCTTGAAGAAAAAATCACGTTTGATTCTCGTGATCTCGGAAACAAGCCCTTGACGGAGACGGAACTCCGCGAATTGATTGGCGACCGCGACTACAAGGAATTTCTCAACAGCCGCAACGAGCTTTACCGCAAGCGCAAGATGAAAGAGCATCCTCCTTCGCGGAGCGAAGCCATCAAGCTCATGGCCAAAGAACCCAATCTCATCCGGCGCCCGTTGCTCATTCGTGGTTCGCAGATTATCTTTGGCTTCGACGAAGCGGCTTATCGCAAGCTCGCAAAATCATAGCTGGATGTCTGGCGGCCGCCTGTTGCTGCCTTACACACTGCGAGTGTTGTTCAGGAGACCTGCATGGACGTGAAGACCATTGCCGTTGTTGGCGCGGGCGCAGTGGGGCGCGGCATAGCATATGCCGCCGCTCTTGGAGGGTTTCAGACCATTCTCGAGGATGTAAACGATTCCATCCTGGCCAAAGCCCTTGCCTGGATTCGTGAAGCTTTTGAGGAAGGCGTAAAGCGCGGCAAAGTCGAACCAGCCACTAGGGATGCCGCACTGGCGCTCGTTTCCACCTCGTGTGTTGTCGATGAAGCCATTCGCGATGCCGAGTTGATTGTAGAGGCCGTGCCCGAAGAACTTGAGATGAAGCTCGAGTTGTTCACCATCTTCGACAAGTTCGCAAAGCCCAAGGCCATTTTTGCCAGCAATACGTCTTCTCTCTCCATCAGCGATTTCACAGACATCGTGATTTACCGCGAGCGCTGCATCGGCATGCATTTCTTCAATCCCGTGCCGAAAATGCGGCTGGTGGAGATTGTGCGCACGGCATACACGTCCGACGAAACAGTCGCTACCTGTGTCGGCGTGGCTCATCGGATGCACAAGGGAATCGTCATAGTGAATGAGGCCCCCGGATTCATCACTTCGCGGATAAACGCTCTCATCGGCAATGAAGCGTTCGCCATGCTCGAAGCCGGTATCGCCTCGGCCGCCGACATCGACAAAGCGGTGAAGCTCGGCTTGAACCATCCCATGGGCCCCTTCGAGATGGTTGACCTCGTGGGCCTGGACGTGCGCCTCAAGATCCTCGAGTATCTGCATGGCACTCTCGGAGAAAAATACCGCCCCAGCCCGCTTCTGCGCCGTTATGTTCAGGAAGGCCGGCTCGGGCGAAAGTCAGGTCGCGGCGTCTACGACTACGCGCATCGTACGGACAAGGCCTGACGGCTGGACCTGGAGAAATGGTCTAGAATATTGATTATGAAGCCGCTTGCCGAACGCATCCTGATCCAGCAGGGCGATATCACCGACATGGAGGTCGACGCCATCGTTAATGCCGCCAACAACGACCTCGTCCTTGGCGCTGGAGTTGCCGGCGCAATTCTCCGCAAAGGAGGCGCGTCGATCCAGGAGGAGTGCAACGAAATCGGCAGTATTCCGGTGGGCTACGCCGCGATCACCGGAGCCGGCAAGCTCAAAGCCCGTTACGTGATTCATGCCGCAAGCATGGGCCTCGGCGATCTTCCGACCACGTCCAAGTCGCTTCGCACCTCCACCGCTCACTCTTTGCACCTGGCCGCTGAGCGCAAGCTCAAAACCATTGCCTTTCCCGCAGTCGGGACCGGCGTCTCCGGTTTTCCGATGGACGAATGCGCCCAGATCATGCTTGCGGAAGCGGCGCAGCATCTCAAAGGCGAAACCTCGCTCGAAACAATTTACTTTGTGCTGTTCGACTCCCGCGCGCGTGATACCTTCCAGCGCACCTGGGAAAAGCTCCAAAAAGACCTCGCGGCCGGAGCCGCTGGCGCGTGACGCCTCTCGCTTCTCTCCTTGCTGAGCGCATTCGCCGGTTCGGGCCAATCACCTTCGCCGAATATATGCGCGAATGCCTCTATCATCCTGTTCACGGCTACTACAGCCGGCCGGAAACGCGCCGTTTTGCTGATTACTACACAAGCGTCGACCTGCACCCGATCTTCGGGCGTTTGCTGGCGCGCCAATTCGCGGAAATGTGGGAGCAGCTCGAGCGCCCGCCCGAATTTCAATTAGTGGAAGCTGCCGCGGGCACCGGTCGCCTGGCAAGCCACATTCTGAGTTTCGTCGAATCGCGTGTGCCGGAGTTCTACCAGGCAGTTCGCTACGTCGCTGTCGAGCGATCTCCGGCGCGCTCGGACCAACTGGCTTCGCGGCTTGCTTCTTTCATCCAAGCGGGCCGTTGCCGGAGCAGCATCGAAATTCCCGCGAAAATTCCGGTTGGCTGCGTGTTCTCGAACGAACTGCTGGATGCTCTTCCCGTTCATCGCGTCGCGCAAAGGAACGGAGCGCTCCAGGAAGAGTTCGTTATCGTGAGCCATAATTCGTTCGCGGGGCAGTCTCAACCTCTCTCCACCTGCGCGATCTCTGAATATTTCGCCGCTCAGCAAATCACGCTGCAAGAAGGCCAGCAGGCCGAAGCAGGTCTCGAAGGATGCGATTGGATCATGGAGATTGGCCGGCGGCTTCAGCGAGGTTTCGTTGTAACCATTGATTATGGGCACGAAGCCGTGGACCTCTACGATGCCCACCACATGGCTGGCACGGTTCTTGCTTATGCCAATCATCGTGCCAGCGAAGAATTCTACGCCGCACCGGGACTGCAGGACCTGACGGCGCACGTGAACTTTACGGCGCTTCAGCGGTGGGGCGAACGAGCAGGACTTGAACCGCTCGGCCTGGTCTCGCAAACTGCTTTTCTTCTTGCGCTCGGGCAGGGAAATGAGTTTTCCGATCTCTATGACGACGGAATGGATGAGACCGAGCGCGTTCGTGCCCGCCTGCAGCTCAAAACGCTGATTTACCCTGAAGGAATGGGTGAGCGCTTCCAGGTTCTCGTTCAACAAAAGGGCGGCGGCAATGCCCGACTAACCGGCCTCGCCGGGCTTTGATGCCTACTTTGCTATCGAAAGATCGAGTGAGCGCGTCGAATAGGTCCGTGCCCCAATTTCTGAGATAATTTCCTTATGAAAATAACAGCACGCTTGATTGCCGTGGTTCTAATTGTGGTTCTTGCTTCCTGGGCGCCGTTTCAGGCGGAGGCGCTGGATCAAAAATTCGCGCCGCTTCAGGTACCGCAAATCAAATTTGAGCGCTACAAGCTCGCGAATGGGCTTGAAGTCATCCTTTCCGAGGACCATCGCCTTCCGCTCGTTTCCGTCAATCTCTGGTATCACGTCGGCGCGGTGAACGAAACCGCGGGCCGCACCGGCTTTGCGCATCTTTTCGAACATATGATGTTCGAAGGTTCCAAGCATGTGCCGGGCAGCTCTCACTTCCACTACCTTGAAGCCGCCGGAGCCTCTGACGTCAACGGCACAACCGATTTCGACCGCACCAACTACTACGAAACACTTCCTTCCAATCAAGTGGAACTCGCCCTCTGGCTGGAATCCGACCGCATGGGTTATCTGCCCGACAATCTCGATCAGGCCAATCTTTCGAATCAGCAGGACGTGGTGCGGAACGAGCGGCGACAGAGTTACGAAAACACGCCTTACGGCATCGTTCGTGAAGCCATCTTCCACCAGCTCTTTCCCAAGGATCACCCTTACTATCCAATGGTAATTGGTTCGCACGCGGACATTCAGGCGGCGAAGCTCGAGGATGTGCGCAACTTCTTCAAGCTGTACTACGCGCCGAACAACGCAAGCCTCGCGATTGTCGGCGACTTCGATTCGGCCAAAGTGCGCCAGCTTGTCGAAAGATATTTTGGCCCGTTGAAGCGCGGCCAGGA
>Ga0209731_1000004_pt1 | contig 15139 bp, 10 predicted proteins | sample TexAe_RefH0_M3_FD_187950 | JGI IMG/M metagenome (GOLD analysis project Ga0209731, IMG submission 187950) | Forest soil microbial communities from Davy Crockett National Forest, Groveton, Texas, USA - Texas A ecozone_RefH0_M3 (SPAdes) (version 2) | ecosystem: Environmental > Terrestrial > Soil >... | reverse complement strand
CCCATAAATGTCCACCTCCGCCAGCTCACTGAGCGAGCAGACTCCATTAGCGCCATGTAGGATAACGCAGGTGCCCGAGCAAGGTCGAGATCGTGAATCTATTTGCAAGGGTCCCTGCGATCGGGCTGTTTCGATTGCAGGCTAGGAAGATGGCTTGTCCCACACGGGCTGGCGCGCAAATAAATCCACGGCGAATCGCTTGTGATACGACGCCAACAATTCCTCGATGCCCTGCGGCCAAGGCGATTTCCGGACCCTTCTGATAAAGCTTAGATTCCTTCAGCGGCGAATTCCTTGTTCCATCCTGCGGCACCGCCCTGGCCGTCTGCGGTTCTTGCCCCGAGGGCCTTGGCAAATGCCGCCACCGTCCGCTTGATATCGCTCGGGGTCGTCCGCCAATTACACACGCTCACTCTCATGGCCCGGATTCCCTTCCACGTCGTGGCGGTGAAAAAGGCTTCGCCTGATGCGACCACTGCCGAGATGATCGAGTCCGTTCGGCGGTCGTGGTCCACTGGCGAAGCGTTCGGCCGCGGGTCCTCGAATCGTACCAGCGCCTGATTCAGAACCGGTTCGCAAAGGACCGCCACTCCCGGCAGCTTGGCCAATTCGCGCACCAAAGACTGGGCGTAGTCACAGGATCGTTCAATCAGATTTGCAAGTCCGCTTCGCCCGAGTTGCCGCAGTGCGGCGTAAGACGGAAATCCCCGCGCGCGCCTCGACCATTCCGGGGTCCAATCCATTTGATCCCGAGCGTGCTCATCATGACTCAGGTAAGCAGCCCGGTGTGACATGGAGTCGCGATGCGCTTTTGGCGAGGCCACAAATGCAAAGCCACAGTCAAACGGAACGTTCAACCACTTGTGGGCATCAGTCGTCCACGAATCCGCCAGTTCTACACCTTTCAGGAGATGGCGATATCGTGGACTCGCACCGGCCCACAACCCGAACGCCCCATCGACATGCACCCATGCACTCTGCCGCTTTGCCATGGGAATCGTGTTCTCAAAATCATCGAACGCACCTGTCGAGATATCGCCAGCCTGCAGGACAACGATTGCGGGAGAAAAACTTTCGCGTCCAAGCGCCTGCTGCAAAGAATCAAGGGTAATGCGATTCATGGAGTCGGTTGACAAATTCACGATGTGAGCCTGTCCGAGACCCAGATATCGAACAGCTCGCTCAATCGAGCCGTGACGCTGATCGCTACACAAAATCCGAATCCGTGGAGCTCCGAACAAGCCCTTCTGTTCGACGTCCCAGCCACAACGCTCCAGAACCGCGTGGCGTGCCGCGGCCAGGCACGTGAAATGCGCCATCTGCGTGCCCGTAACCAGCGCAAAGCCGGCATCCGCAGGGAGCCCCAGGATTTCCTTGATCCACTTCCCCACCACCTCCTCGACGACCGCCGCCGCCGGTCCCGCCCCGTACAGCACAGCGTTCTGATCCCAAGCCGAGGTGAGCCAGTCCGCGGCAATTGCCGCCGGCAACCCGCCACCAATCACCCAGCCGAAGAATCGCCCTCCCGCAGAGCGCACAATGCCGCCATCAACATCTCTGGCCAGTTCCGCGATGACCGAATCAGGCGGAGAGGGTTTGTCAGCGAGAGGCCTGCCGAGCCGGTTTCGAAGGTCAGCAAGGTCGACCACCTCTGACACGGGTTTGCGATCAAGACCATCTAGAAAAGACACTGCCAGCTCAAAGGCTTTTTGCAAGGTAAGACGGCAAGCTGCTTGGTTCATGACTTCAATCTACGGATTCACGCAAGCAAATCTATCCGGATTCGGCAGTCAAACTCCTGCTCCTGCGGATTCTTGCCAACGGCATGCTAGGACGTCGGCTTATTCGGCACGGGTTGCCGCGCTAGGAAATCTACCGCGAAGCGCCGCGCATACGAAGCCAGCAACTCCTCGATGCGCTGCGGCGACGGTGACTTTAGGACGAAGCCTGCATGATGGTACTTCTTGATCCGATAGACAATTTCCGGGTCGTTATATCCCGAAGTGTCCGGCTCATCCTGGCGCGCCAGCGAAATAATCGCGCCGGCATAGTCTTGGCGCGGCTGCGGGAGCCGGTACGGCAACTTCCCTGCCGCCACTTCCAGGTGAGCCCACTCGCGCCACAAGTTGATGCCTGTGGCCGTTTCGATGACGTCCGAAATGTACGCGCCACCGACGCGCGCGGCGATTTCGAGGAAATAGAAACCATTGTCGGCGCGAGCTTTCAAGAATTCTGCGTGCGTGACCCCGCGAACCAGCCCCAAGCCCTCGATCAGCTTCTGGTTGGTTTCTTTCAGCGCAAGCGTTTCTGAAACATCCCGCGGTAGCGTGCGTGTAGTGAAAACGCCACCCTGATGTGATACATCGAGCGGTGGCGCGCCGTACGCGTGCGCCTCGGCAAAGAGCACGGCTCGGCCAGACACCACGCTGTCCACGTGATACACGCTTCCGGGTATGAATTGCTCCAGCAAATATTCGGACTGCGCATCGCCCAATTGATCCAGCCAGGGCCACAGCTCCTCGGGCGCCTGAATTTTCTTCATGCCGATGCCGGAGGCCTGCGAGCGTGGCTTCAACAGCCAGGGCCCCGGCACGTGACTCATGAACTCGCGCAGATCCTCGTAATTAAGGATGTGGATAAACTCCGGCACGAGCACGCCGGCTTCCTGCGCCCGGGCGCGCATGGCCAGCTTGTCTCGGAAGTAGCGAATCGTGGTCAGGCCAATGCCAGGCAGACGCAGGTGTTCGCGGATCGCCGCCACGTTTTCCATGTCGAATTCATCAAGCGCGACGACACGGTCGATGTGGCGGCTGCGCGCTGCATAACTGACCGCATGCAACATGTCCTTCAGCGGGAGTTCTTCCGGCATGAAGAACATTTCGTCGATCGCCTCCCGCGGCCAATTGGCATTGCGCAGCTTTTCAACCGTAAGCAAGTACACCGTACAGCCCAGGCTCTTCGACTCCCGCAGAAATTCCTGCCCCTTTTCATAAGACGTGACACAAAGAATGGTGATCGGCCTGCCCGCAGTCATTACTCTCCCCTGGCACGGCTTGAACCTCAAGATACCGGCCTAAAGCGCGGCTTCATGGAAAAGAGCATCGGCAAAGATGCGCGGATTATACCCGGGTTTACCTTGCAGGGAAGAGGAATTGCAGGAATGGGCCGACACGTTGGGCCCAGGCCGCTTCGTTGTGCTCGGCGCCCTCCACGCGCTGGTAATGCAAATCGCGGTCCAACTGCCAACCCTTGCGCAGCAGAATGTCGCGGAACCGTTCCACGTCGTCAACAATGCGCGGGCCTTCTCGCGTTCCAATGTCCAGCCAGATGCGCGGCAAAGGACGCACCGGCGCCGCAGCAGCAAAACGCAGGATCACGCGCTCGTTCCACCAAACCGATGGCGACAGCGCCGCAATCCTTCCGAAAATCTGCGGCTGGCGCAGGCCCAGATACAACGAAACCAGCCCACCCAAGGATGAGCCCCCGATCCCCGTGTTCTCCGCTCCCTGCAGTATGCGGTAGTTGCGTTCGAGAAATGGCCGAACCTCTTCCAACACAAATTTGGCGTAGCGATTCGCGCGGCCGCCGCCTAGCCGTGGGGCCCGCGTCGGGGTGTACTCGCCAAGCCGCTGTTTGCCCGTGTTGTACAAACCCACGATGATCAGGGGCTCCACGCGCCCTTCCCGGATGCAGGCATCGGCGGTGTGTCCCACGTGCCAATCCATGCCCGGGATAAAAGAGGTCGAGCCATCGAACAAGTTCTGGCCGTCGTGGAGATAGAGCGCAGGAAAGCGGCGCCCGGGCTGATCGTCGTAGCCCGGCGGCAGATACACGATCAGGTCACGCTGGTTCTTCAGGAAGCGCGAAGCAAACTGCTCATGCTTGATCAGGTGCGGGCCGCTCACGGAGCGATAATAACCAGCAAATCTTTGGCTTCCACGTGCTGTCCCGGTGCCACCAGCAGCTTGGTGATCTTGCCGCTGATAGGCGCGTAAATGTTCGATTGCATCTTCATCGCTTCCAGTGTGAGCAGTTTAGCACCTCGCTCGATGGCATGGTTCGACTGCACGGCGATGCTGCTGATCAGGCCGGCCGTCGGCGCTCCCACGTGGCCGGAATTTTCGGGATCGGCTTTGGGGTGGGCGCGTTCCACTACGCGCAGTGCGCGGTCGCGCACATTCACTTCGCGCGGTTGGCCGTTCAATTCGAAGAAAAGCGTGCGCGTGCCGTCGGGATGCGCTTCGCTGATCGTCAGGAATTTCACGATCATGCTTTTTCCAGGCTCGATCTCTACCGTGATTTCCTCACCGGGCTTCAAGCCGTAGAAGAAAGCTGGCGTCGGCAAGACGCCCACATCCGCATACGCCTGGCGAAAGGCATTGAATTTCAGATAGACCTCGGGATACAGCAGGTAGCTCAGCAGGGCGTCGCGTTCGACCGGGTGATTCACTTTTTTCTCGAGCTGCGCCTGCTCCTCTTCGAAATTCGCCGGCGCGAGGCTCGCTCCCATCCTTCCCTTCAACGGCGCCTGACCGCGCAGGATGATGCGTTGCAGCTTCTTGGGCCAACCGCCCGGCGGAATGCCCAGCGTTCCGGAAAACATCTCCACAACCGAATTGGGTAAAGAGATGTCGTGATGCTCATCCAATTTCAGCAGGTCCGCCGGTTTCATTTCATTCGCGAGCAGGAACAGCGCCATGTCGCCGACCACTTTGCTTGAAGGAGTCACCTTCACAATGTCGCCGAAGAGTTGGTTCACTTCGGCATAGGTTTGCTCGACCTCGCGCCAGCGATGTCCCAAGCCCATCGCCGTGGCCTGTTCGCGCAGGTTGGTAAATTGTCCGCCGGGAATTTCGTGTTGATAGAGCCGCGCCGATCCCGCCTTCGGCCCTGAGTCGAATGGCAGGTAATAGCTGCGCACCGTCTCCCAGAAATCGGAGCACTCGTTCAAAGCCTCGAAATCGAGCTCAGTGTCGCGCGGTGTGTGACGCAGCGCTTCCACAACGGAATTCAGATTCGGCTGGCTCGTGCCGCCGCTTACCGCTGCCAAGGCGCCATCGGCGACGTCCACCCCGGCATCGGCGGCCTTCAGAACAGACCCGGCGTTGATGCCGCTGGTGTCGTGCGTATGAAAGTGAACCGGAATGCCGATCTCTTCGCGCAGCGCTTTCACCAGCTCGAACGCCGCGTACGGCTTGCACAAGCCCGCCATGTCTTTGATGCACAGGAAATGCGCGCCCAGCTTTTCCAACTGCTTGGCCATCTGCACGTAATATTTCAGCGAATACTTGGGCCGGCCTTTGTCCAGCATGTCGCCCGTGTAGCAGATGGACGGCTCGCATACGGCGCCGGTTTCAAGCACCGCGTCGATGGAGACGCGCATGTTGTCGATGGAATTTAGCGAGTCGAAGATGCGAAAGATGTCGATGCCCTGCCGGTGTGATTCGCGGACAAACTCCACGATCACATTATCTGGATACGACGTATAGCCGACGGCGTTCGCTCCCCGCAGCAGCATCTGGAAACAGATATTGGGCATCGCCCCGCGCAGTTCACGCAGCCGTTGCCAGGGGTCTTCGTGCAGAAACCGCATCGAGGTGTCAAACGTAGCCCCGCCCCACATCTCCACGCTGAAAAGATTCGCCAGGCGCCGCGCAACCGCCTGCGCGGTGGACAGCAAGTCATATGTGCGCACACGTGTGGCCAACAGCGACTGGTGCGCGTCCCGGAACGTCGTGTCTGTCACCAGCAGCCGCTTCTCTTTCCGCGCCCAGGCCGCGAATTTTGTGGGACCCAGCTTCTGCAGCAATTGCCGCGTTCCCGGCTTCGGCGTGCCGCCGGCCACTTTCGGGAGCGTCGCCTTTCCGATCTCCGTGGGAATCATCTTCCCTTTCACTTCGGGATTGCCGTTCAGAATGACGTCGCCAATGTAGGAGAGTAACTTCGTGGCCCGGTCGGCGCGGCCGGTGAAGCGGAAAAGCTCCGGCGACTCATCCAGAAACGATGTGGTCACCTCGCCCGCGCGGAATCGCGGATGGTTCACCACGTTTTCGAGGAAGGGAATGTTGGTCTTCACGCCGCGAATACGGAATTCGCGCAGTGCTCGGTCCATTCGTTGGCACGCTTCCGGAAGATTCTTGCCCCACGCGGTCACCTTTACCAGCAGCGAATCGTAGTAGGCCGCCAGCAGCGCGCCCGCATAGGCGGTGCCGCCGTCGAGACGGATGCCGAAACCGGCAGGCGAGCGATAGGTGGAAATTTTCCCGTAATCCGGCGCGAAATGTTTTTCCGGGTCTTCGGTCGTGACGCGGCACTGCAGCGCCGCGCCATAGAGAGGAATTCTGTCCTGCTCGGGCAACGCCAACTGCTCGTCAGGAAGCTTGTGGCCTTGCGCTACCAGAATCTGCGCGCGGACGATGTCCACGCCGGTCACGACTTCGGTGACGGTGTGCTCCACCTGAATTCGCGGGTTGACCTCGATGAAATACCACTTTTGCGAATCCACGTCATAAAGAAATTCCACTGTGCCGGCGTTGCGGTACTTGGCCTTGCGCGCAAGCTGCACCGCGGCATCGCACAACTCCGCGCGCACTTTATCCGGCAGATTCATCGCAGGTGCCACCTCAACAACCTTCTGGTGACGCCGCTGCACGGAACAATCCCGTTCGTACAGGTGCAACAGGTTGCCGTGCTCATCCGCCAATATCTGTACTTCAATGTGGCGCGCTCGCGGCAGATATTTCTCGAGAAAAACCGAGGCGTCGCCAAAAGCGGATTTGGCCTCGCCTTGCGCTTCTTCGAGCCGCGCCGCGAGTTGCTCCGGATCGTGCACCACGCGCATTCCGCGGCCGCCTCCGCCCATTGCGGCCTTCACGATAACGGGATATCCGATTTCCGCCGCAGTCTTCTGGGCTTCGGCTGCCGTTGCGACGGGTTTCTCCGTTCCGGGAAGTACGGGCACGCCCGCGGAAGCCGCCAGCCGCCGCGCCGCGGTTTTGTCGCCGAGCAGTTCCAGCAGTTCCGGCGTCGGCCCTACAAACGCCAGCCCGGCCTTTGCACATGCCCGCGCCAGCGCTGGGTTTTCGGAGAGGAATCCATATCCAGGATGAATCGCGTCGACCTCATGCTCCTTGGCGATCGCGATGATCCCGGCAATATCCAGATAGGCTTCGACCGGCCCTTTCCCCGCGCCTACTTGATAGGCTTCGTCGGCTTTGAAGCGGTGCAGCGCCAGCCGGTCTTCCTGCGAATAAATCGCCACGGTGCGCAGACCGAGTTCATTGGCTGCGCGGAAGATGCGGATTGCGATTTCGCTGCGGTTTGCCGCAAGCAATTTACCAATCGGCCGGTGTTTTTTCATACGCTCGCGTCAGCGCGCTCCGAAGGGCGACACAAAATTCTACATTCTTTCATAATTGGGACGGCGCAAGAATAACTTCTTTCCATCCAGCAACGTTAAAATGAATGATGCTGACGGAAACTCCGCTTAGTGTTTCAGCAGCGGCGTGGCAAACCGTATGGGTACACCAAAATTGGACCCGCCAAACCCCTTAACGATGGCGAACGTAACGCCGATTACGCCGCCCTGCGGGTTCAGCAGTGGCCCACCCGAGCCTCCCGAAGTCGTCTGAGCATCGTAAACAATCTTGTCTGGCAGCACGTCTCCCACATGTCCCTGTGTCACCAGCGGCCGGATCAGTTTTCGCTTGGCCAGTTCGGCCAGCACCAGATTTGGCTCACCGCCAGTCAACTTCACGATTTCACGAACCGCATCATCTCCGGCACGCGCCAGAATCGCGTCCAGACCCGTAGCATAGCCCACGCTAATCAGCGCTTCGCCACTGACGGCCGCGTCCTTGCTACTGTCCAGCCGCAACACCGGTCGCCGCAATTCCGTCAAATCGCCATGGACGAGCGCAAGGTCTGCCTCCTCGGAAATCTGCGAGATCCCTACCGGGATGCCGCTCACCGCCCCCGGAAAGTAGGCCTCCATTGCGGCGATCACCGGTTCCAGTCCCTGCTCGGCGGCCCCATTCAGCTCATCATTCGCCCACCACGGCTGCACCACGTGATGATTTGTCAGAATCTTCCCCTCGCCCGCGATAAATCCCGTGCCAAAGAAATCACCGCGCACCTCAGGCGCGCGCCCTTCCGTCGTGAAAACGGTATTTCCGTCACTGTCTTTCAGCGGAGAACCATCGCTCGAGATGCCGCCATAGCGCAACCGCCGCCCGCTCGATTTTTCGTTGAACGCCACGGACACATGAAGCAGGCACACGCTTGGCGCGAATTGGTGAATGATGGTCTCAGCGGCCTGCGCGTTCCCTTCAATCTTGCTCAGCCGGGCTGTGGTCTCTTCAAGCTGTTTGCGCAGCTCGGTGACATCGCCACCATCTGGCGCCGAAAGTTTCTGCTTCAACGCCTGGCTCTTCAGCTGTAATTGCTGTTTCTGCTCGAGCACGTCGGAGTTCGCGGGGTCTTCCCGGAGCCGCCGCGCGGAAGCCAGCAACTGCTGCTCATTCTGGACGCTGTGCTCCAGCTGCGCGATTACGCCATAGGCACGCTTGGTCTCCTTCTCGGCTTTGTGGGAATACAAGAAAAAGATTCCCGCAATCACAAGAGCCAGGGCAAGAAGCGCGCCCACGCCGATTTTCAGAATGCGCTCCAGCGAGAACGCGTCCCGCGTCATCTTTTCCGTGACCGCCAGCGCCTGAAACGCCGTCTGCGCCACCTGGTAGCTCTCTTCGGCGTTGCGCACTTTCACGTCCAGCTGACCGATCGCGCGTTTCTGCCGTAGTTGTGTTCGCACGCGGGCAAGGAGTTCCTCGTTATCGGCCGGCACACCAATTGCGTCGTCAGCGCCCAACTGCAGCGCCCGGGCTCGCTCCGCCGAACCTCCTCTAATCAATGCGATCACTCGGATCTGCGAGGTGTTGGCAAGTTCCTTGATTTCAGTAAGTGAATTGGCGGCCCGTGCATCGCCCGGGTCCAGGCTAAGCAAGATCACGTCCGGTGCTGAATTGAGGGATAGCCGCAGCCCTTCAGCGGCGAATTCTCCTGCTCGCGCGTTGTAGCCTGCTTGCCGCAGTACTTCTTGAAGGAGTTCGCGCCGCGAGGCATCTGGCTCGACGATAAGGACGCTTTCTGGTTGGCTGGCCAATTCCGTGTCCTGTCTTCGGTGCACGACACCGCTTCGTCACAAAGGTCCTTAGTTTACCAGAGTGCCGCTGAATAGCCTCATTTGAGGTGCGACGGACTTCCCGGAGATACCATCAAAGGGACATGCACCCCGCGAAGTTGCTGGAGCTCCGTTTGAACCTGCGCCCAGGCTTTCGCGTCTTTCTTCGTCGCGTACGGGGCTTCCGGGTGATCGAAGAACTGCAAGAGCTCGGACTGCAGTTCCGGCGTAGCCCCTTTGAATCCGTTCTGTGCAAGCTTGTTCAGCAGTTCCGCGTGGGTATCATCGTTCAATCGGTACTGCCCCGGAGGCGTATCCGCTCCCACGTCAAAATTCGTGTTGCGCAATTGCAGACGCCCCTCGCCCTCCTCCACCAGCAGGGTCCGGTATCTGTCCAGCGATGCATTGAAACTGGCTTCGAACAGCTTCTCGGTGTCCGGCGTCGGCACGCGCAGCTGTAACACCCGCAGTGGCCCGAATTTCGGCAGCAATTTGTACAGGAACGCCAGAAAGCGCTCGCCGGCGGTCGGCTTGCGGTAGTTTTTTCCCCACTGTTTCTCGAAATCCGCGCGCGACAGATTGTAGAGAAACTTCCTGTGCGTTGCGCTCGGCTCTTCTGCCTGGATTTCTTTGCTCTTCAAACTCCAGGCAACTCGTGTCGCCTTGGGGATCAGTTTGCTCACGTCCCGCCGATAAGAATTCAGCGCCTTCTCCTCATCCAGCAAAACGCTGCTCAAAGGTAAGCCGTAGGTTTCCAAGAACACCTGGTCCAGCAGCCGCTGCGACACTTCAAACCCGATGAAGTCGTGGAACTCGTCCGAAGCATACCGTCCCCGCGCCACTTGCAGCACATCAAATCCAAACTCTGTCTGTACATGCGCCAGCGGATCATCCTCGTAAGTCACCCGGTCGCCGTATTTCTTTTGCAGCTTCGGGTATAGTTTGGGCACAGAGGGGTTGACCGCCACTCGATGCCCGTCGATATCGCTCGCATAGTGCGACAACGCTCCTAGGGCGAACGCGTACTCGTCTACGTCCTCGGAATCTCTCAATAGCGCGGTGACGAAATCCCCGCTCCGCACGTAATGCGCGAGGTTACTGAAAAACCGGCTCCCGTACGGGTAGTAACCCAAATCCTGGATGATCGCCCCTCCGTACGCGTAAGCTTCCGCTCCATCCAGCACATCCTCGGTTGCCTTGGGAAATTTCCTGCGGAGAAGTGGCTTCAGGTGCGATTCCCAAACGACATCGATCTCTGCCTGGTGGGCAAGAACCGCGTATGCGTCACTTTGTGACGGCGTGAGCAGGACCAGCAGTATCGCCAAAGCTAGGCAGGCCCCGCGAACAAGAGTCGCGCGCCGGAATGTTTCCTGAGCGTAGCTGCGGATCAAGAAATTCGCGCCTTCACCGGGATTTGCGACCAATCCGCAGTTTAGCCTGAACCCCGCTTCCGTGTCTCGCCGAATTCCTGTGGATACAGGAAACTCAGTATTTCCGCAACACGCCGATCACGCGGCCCTGAATCTTTACATCGCTGGCCGGAACCATAATCGGCGCCATTTCCGAATTCGCCGGCTGCAGTCGCACTTTTCCAGAGCCTTCCCGGTAGAATCGCTTCAACGTAGCCTCGTCTCCGCCGATGAGGGCCACAACAATGTCTCCCGCGTTGGCCACCTGCGTCTGTTCGCAGACCACATAATCGCCGTCCATGATGTGATCTTCGATCATCGAGTTGCCCTTGACCTGCAGCACAAACGAGCTTCCCCCTCGCGCAAAATCCCCCAGCGAAAGCGTCTCGCGCTCCTCCACCGCTTCCAGCGGACGCCCCGCCGCGATTCGCCCCACGAGCGGCAATTCCTGGATCCGCCGCTCGAGCACCTGCTCCTTCACCGGCCTTGGCAACTGCACAATTTCGATCGAGCGGCTCTGATTGTAGCCGCGCCGGATGAATCCCTTCTTCTCGAGCGTGGTGATGTGTTTGTGAACCGTCGCCAGCGACGTAAGTTTCAGACCCTTTCCAATCTCTTCAAAGCTCGGCGCGTATCCGTGGCGGGTTTCGAAGGAAACCAGGTAATCCAGCACTTCCTTCTGACGCTTGGTTAGGGCCATGAGAGCCTCCAGAAATTCCGGCGGCGCTTCACTAGGTGCGCCGTGCCTCTGAACCGTCCGATGGTGGTGAATTTTGCTAACTCAAACATCCACCATTCGTCCACCACTCTAGGCGAAAAGAAAGCGAACGTCAAGTAGCGTTTCCGATACGCCACTCCCCGCTTCGTACTATTCCTCTTTTCCCCTCTGTGTTGTCATCTGGAAGGGATGACCACCGAACGCTATCGTTCCGCTGGCGTAACTGCCGCCGCAACTTTCGCCCTGCTCGCAAGCGCTTCCGCTCTTCTCGCCTGGGGGTCCGTTTTACTCCCTCTTCTCAATGCGCCCCCGGACTCAGCCGGCAGGCACGTTTATCAGTTTTACCCAGTGCAGTTCGCCCTGCTTACTTTTGTGCCCCCACTGCTGATCGCCGTCACCGTGCGCACCGCCATCGGGATTCTCCAATTGCGTCCTTGGGCGCGGCTCGCGGCGCTGATTTGGGCTGCCGCTGCCCTGGCCGCTTGCCTGGCAATCATCGCCTTTCGCCCGTTCGAAACCTTCTTCATCCCCCGGCGTTTCGTCACCCAGGCGCAGTCTTTCAAACAGCTCATGACCATTTCCTGCGTAATCATGATGCTCCCGGCAAGTTTGTGGTGGCTGTTTTTCTTTCGCTTATCGAGCGTGAAGCGCCAGTTTCAGCAGGCCAATGTTGACTCGTCCTTCCACGAAACGACCTGATCGATCGCCTTTCGCGCTGCCGTTTTTTTGGCCCAATTCAATTGACCGCTCCCTCCCGGAAAAGCGAGATAGTTCTCCGCTATGTCGTCCTCGAAACCTTCGGCTTCCGTTATCGTCGCCGGGGGTTTTGTAATCCTCGGTAGCGCTCTTGCAATTTTCGTCTGTGCCTTAGGTCTCATCGGTACTGCTCTCATTCCCAACACCCCTGGCCGCGAAAACCTGCCAGCGTCGGCTGCCATCGTGATTCTGCTCTTCTTCATGGCCGTGGCCGTGTTCGGAATTTTTACTGGCGTCGGCCTGTTTCGCCTGAAAAGTTGGGCGCGGATCTGACAGCGCCGAAGGCAGCCGAAACCATGGGCAGGTAATCCCTTCCTCGCCTCGTGACGAAGGTCACACGATATTGTGCCCTCGCTCACACCCTCCCCTCCCTCTCCCTTCTACTCTTTCTCCCTGTGCTATTCTTACTTGGCCGGCTCCTGGCGGTCCGGCGTCCGTTCCACTTTGAACCCGTGCCGCCCATTCTCGAGGGGTCTCGCTCCTCCCCGTAAGGAGAGGACTGGCTGTATGACGGGGGTCACGTACCACGATGTCCACACTCACTGAAGTTCCTTCGAGCAAGTCCAGGCGCGAGGTGATTGAGCAGGCGGTCATCCGCTTCGCCGGCGATTCCGGCGACGGGATGCAAGTCACCGGCAGCCAATTCACGAACACCGTCGCGCTTTACGGAAATGACATTGCCACCTTTCCGGACTATCCCGCGGAAATCCGCGCCCCGGCCGGCACGGTGCCGGGCGTCAGCGGTTTCCAATTGAATTTTTCGTCGGGCGAGGTTCACACCCCTGGCGACGCGGTCGATGCCCTGATCGCCATGAACCCAGCCGCGCTGAAGGTGAACATCGGTGACTTGAAGGCCAACGGCATCCTCATCGTCAACTCCGACAGTTTTAAGGAGACCGATCTTCGTAAAGCGCATCTGGACGCGAACCCTCTTGAAGATCATTCTCTCGACAAATTCCGCGTCTTCCCTGTCGAGCTTCAACGCCTTACGCGCGCTTCACTGCAACACCTGGGCCTGGACGCCAAGGCCATGGACCGCTGCAAGAATTTCTTCGCGCTCGGCATGTGCTACTGGCTTTACAACCGTTCCATGGACCCTACCGTCCGCTGGATCGATGACAAGTTCAAGAAAAAGCCGCTGCTCGCTGAGGCCAACCAGCTTGCGCTCAAAGCCGGTTACTCTTACTGCGAAGCCACTGAAGTTTTTCAGACCAGCTACGAAATTCCGCCTGCGCAGCTCAGCCCCGGTGTGTACCGCAATCTCAGCGGCAACCAGGCGCTCGCTCTCGGCTTCGTCACCGCGGCCCAAAAAGCGGGACTCAAGCTGTTCCTTGGCAGCTATCCCATTACCCCGGCGTCCGACATTCTTCACGAACTCTCGCAGTACAAAAATTTCGGCGTTCTCACGTTTCAAGCGGAGGACGAAATCGCCGCGATCACTTCGGCCATCGGGGCTTCTTACGCCGGCAGGCTCTCCATCACCACGACGTCCGGGCCCGGCATGGCCCTGAAGACCGAGGCGCTCGGACTCGCCGTCATGACCGAACTGCCGCTCGTGATTTGCGACATTCAGCGCGGCGGACCTTCGACCGGATTGCCCACCAAGACCGAGCAAGCCGATCTTCTCCAGGCGCTCTTTGGCCGTAACTCCGAAGCTCCCATTCCCGTGCTCGCTGCCGCTACTCCCGCGGACTGCTTCTGGGTCGCGGTCGAAGCCAGCCGCATCGCCTTGAAATACATGGTGCCCGTCATCATTCTCTCTGACGGTTACCTCGCTAACGGCGCCGAGCCTTGGCGCATCCCCGAGATCGAGGAAATTCCGGGGATTCCCGTTCATTTCGCCGCGGACTCCAATGGTTTCCATCCCTACAAGCGCAATCCCGAGACTCTGGCGCGGCCCTGGGCCATTCCGGGCACGCCTGGACTCGAACACCGCATCGGCGGCCTGGAAAAGCAGGACGTCACCGGCAATATCAATTACGAGCCTCTGAACCACGAAAACATGGTGCGCATCCGTGCCGCAAAGATCGATGCCATCACACAAGACGTCCCGAACGTGATGCCTAATGGCGATCCGGACGGTGACCTTCTGATCGTTTCCTGGGGTTCCACGTTTGGCTCGATTACCCAGTCGGTCAAGGCTCAGCGCGAAAAAGGCCGCAAAATTGGCCATCTCCATCTCCGCTATCTGAATCCCCTGCCCGCCAATGTCGGCGACATTCTGAAGCGCTACAAGAACGTCCTTGTGCCTGAGCTCAATATGGGCCAGCTTCTCTGGGTCCTGCGCGCCAAGTATCTTGTCCCCGCGATCGGCCTTAACAAGATTCAGGGCCGCCCTTTCAAGCAATCCGAACTCGATCAGAAGATCGAAGAAGTTTTGGGACTTTAGGAGCCGACAATGACCACGAGCGCGCTTCCTCCTCTCACTAGAAAAGACTTTCAGACCGACCAGGAAGTCCGCTGGTGTCCGGGTTGCGGTGACTACGCCATTCTTGCGGCGGTTCAGTCGGTGTTTCCGGAACTCGGCATTCGCCGCGAAAATTTCGTCATCGTCTCCGGCATCGGCTGCTCCAGCCGCTTTCCGTATTACATGAACACCTTCGGATTCCACTCCATTCACGGTCGCGCCCCGGCCGTCGCTTCGGGGATCAAGATTGCCCATCCCGAACTGGAAGTCTGGATCGCTACCGGCGATGGCGACGCGCTCGCTATCGGCGGCAATCACACCATTCACCTGCTGCGCCGCAACGTCGGCATCAAGGTGCTGCTCTTCAACAACCGCATCTACGGCCTGACGAAGGGCCAGTATTCTCCTACGTCCGAATTTCACAAGGTAACCAAATCCACTCCGTTCGGCTCGCCCGACCGTCCCTTCAATCCGGTTTCGCTGGCCATCGGCGCGGAATCCACATTTGTGGCCCGCTCCGTGGACATCTTCCAGGCCCACTTGAAAGAAACGCTGAAAGCGGCGGCCGCTCACAAGGGCTCTGCATTTGTGGAGATTCTTCAGAACTGCAACATCTTTAACGACGGGGCCTGGGTTAATCTCACCGAAAAAGATGCCCGCAGCGAGCAGGT
>Ga0209731_1000003_pt1 | contig 41566 bp, 59 predicted proteins | sample TexAe_RefH0_M3_FD_187950 | JGI IMG/M metagenome (GOLD analysis project Ga0209731, IMG submission 187950) | Forest soil microbial communities from Davy Crockett National Forest, Groveton, Texas, USA - Texas A ecozone_RefH0_M3 (SPAdes) (version 2) | ecosystem: Environmental > Terrestrial > Soil >... | reverse complement strand
GAGAACAGCACGGCAGCATCCTCGGGCTATAACAGCACGGCAGCATCCTCGGGCAATTACAGCAAGGCAGCATCCTCGGGCGAGAACAGCACGGCAGCATCCTCGGGCTATAACAGCACGGCAGCATCCTCGGGCTATAACAGCACGGCAGCATCCTCGGGCAATTACAGCAAGGCAGCATCCTCGGGCAATTACAGCAAGGCAGCATCCTCGGGCAATTACAGCAAGGCAGCATCCTCGGGCGAGAACAGCGGCACTACCGCCGTTGGCTATCGTGCCGCTGTAAAGGGAGAACTCGGAAATCTTTTGATGGTGTCAGAATATGTCATCAAAAAAGACAAATATATCCCTGTAGGCGGAAAAGCCGATCTCGTAGACGGAAAAAAACTAAAGGCAGACCAATGGTATATCGTCGAAAGCGGAAAATGGGTAGCTGTTGATTTTACGGATGGCGTTTTTTCTTACGTTATTTCCAATAAAGCGGGGGTAAAAAAAGTAAAAACTGAATCCGGCGCTGTCTTGTTCGTTGTCAGTGACGACAATGGAAATTCCGCACACGGAAAGACCATTAAAGAAGCGCGTGAAGACTTGATTTATAAGTCCGTTGCTAAATTCGATGGTGAAATACCCAAGAAAGCCAGCGGTAAGGAATGGATAGGTATTTACCGTGCCGTAACTGGAGCATGCGCGGCAGGAGTAAGGCATTTTGTCGAGGGAACGGGAAAGGAACTTGACGATACTTACACCGCCAAAGAAATTGCCAAGCTGGTAGCTGGTCAATACGGCGCAGATAAATTTGCCGAAAAAATCAAAGAAGCGGCTTAATGAATTAACGGTTCAGGAGAGATTATGAATCCAGAAATAATGGCGGTAATTTTTAAAGTATACATTATTCAGGCCGTCCTATTTCAAGCGGCAATATTATCTTGGCTAACATGGGTGATTGTATGGAAATGAAAAAATACAGAGTTAAGTGGCTTGATAACACGGGGAACGAGCAGCGCAGCATTATTTTTGCTGAAAATGCAGAAAACGCGGCCAAGGCAGTTTTCGGTGATGGGGACACTAAGCCCGTCTTTGAAGTAACAGAAATCGTGTAAATGTTGAGCGGAGTATGAGAGAGAAAATCAAATTAGTGTTTCCGATTACGCCGGTAGAGCCAGACCCGCCGCCGTTCAAATGCTGCCTATGCGGTGTTGAGCGCGAGCACTGGTTATTACTTCACGATGGTGAAAACAAGATATGTTCAAGACATTATGCAAAGCCGGTCTTGAGCTACAAAGAAATGTACGATTTCAAATATAGAGACAGTATGCAAATTCAGGCGGCAAGCCTAATCATTAAGGAATTGAAAAATGCAAGACAACATTGAGTCATCCCCGCTTACTGAACGTTTTGACCTGCTGGGGTTTACGGACAGCCTGATAATGGACTTGCAGGCTCTAAGGGCTGGCAAAATATCAGTCAAGGACGCAATGGCGCGGGCAGAGATTGCCAAGCAGGTGCTACGCTCTGTTGGTTATGTGGTGTCGGCTCAGAAATATCTGTCTGAAAGAGCCAAGCCAGTCAATCAATTATCAACGAGGGATTCAGGAGAGAAAGTATGACCGAAAACGCGCTCACACCACAACAATCGTTTGAAGAAAAGGTTAAATCACGCCTCAAAGAAAATATTGGGGATTTGATGCCAGACGAAGTGTTGCAAGACATGGTTAAAAAAGCCATGCAAGAGATGTTTTTTACCCGGCGCGAAAAGAAACAAGAGGGATGGAGTGGTCGCACAGAGGTATTCCCCTCTTGGTTTGAGGATGAGGTGTCTAGACTTCTAAAAGATAGGGTTTTGGAAGAAATAAAGATTGGGATCGAAAACAAGCGAGAGGAAATAAGAAAAGCAGCATCTGAATTAATAACGGAAAAGCTACCGGAATTCATTACATCGCAGCTTCTGAATATAGTTACAGGCATTACGCAACTTGGTAGTTGGCAAGCGACAGACGCATTACGGAATGATTTACGCAACAGAGGATTCCAAGTTTAACGGACAAAGGGTTGAATGATGTTTGGAGAAAAAGATAAATGCTGTTGTTGTCCGCCTCGTGAGAGCGAGACAATGATTCACATCAAATATTCGCAAGAAATTATGCGGTTGAAACACGAGATCGATAAAGCGAATGACGTTATCGCCGATCTCGCGGAAACCAATAAGCACCTTTCCAGAAAGGGCAGTGCATGAGCGGTCAACTGATAGCTCGTTGGAGTGGACAGCGCTGGTACTGCGATAAATGCCAGGTCGAGGTTTACTCAGCTCGCTGCAAATATTGCGGGAAATCTGAAGAGGAAAAATCATGAGAGATCCGATCACGAACTTGAGTACAGGGCAGACGCATATCATCGAAACGACGCTGCAAATGGCTCGTGATGTTCTAGAGCGTGAAGGTTTCGAGAACGCCTCTATACAATGCAAAATGGCGCTTCGTACATTGAGAGAAGCGCAAGGAGAGCAAGATGTCTGAATCGCTGATCCAGAAACTGCAAGCCATAGAGTTCGACGGCTCTGACCGCCGAGGCGCTGAGGTGTTCAAACAGGCTAAAAACGCCTTCTTGCATGTTATCCGCCAGCACACCGCCGCGCCTGATGAAGATGGCACGGTAGATATTGAAGATGTCGTGAATTTTAGAGCCGAAGTAAATCCGAGTGAGATTTCGGTGGTCGATGAGGCAACCCTTGTTGATATAGGGGATAAGGCTGTTTTTGCTTTTTGCCCTCAATATCAACGCTTCCCAGATACAGAAGAAACCGTGAGGCTAGTGGTGAAGGCGCTCCTGCCGTATCTCCGCACACGCGAGCCGGTGTTGGGTAATCCTTACGACCAAATAGAGAACATAATAGCAGAGTTTGGGGATAAACCCGCTGAGTGCCTTTCTATAATTGGAGAACACATCGGCTTGGCAAATCATCACAAAAACCATCCAAAGGCAAAGCGCTATGTTGATTGATAATGAGGCATTAGACGCTGCTGTGGCGGCTGTTCAAAAATGTGTTGATAATTCAAGTAACCAATTTTACGGCTTTATTAGCACTCGCGAGACTTTGGTAGAGGCCATAAAGTCTTACAAAGATGCGGAACGTCCGATAGTCAATCTTAATGATTTAGCTAACGATGCAATGATAGCTTGCCAGAATTTCTACACCACATACGATGGCAAAAATCCCCTGGCAGTGCATAAGCACATCATTAAAACTATATTAGACATTGTTGGAGTGAAATATTATGTCGATTAGTAGGACGTGCGGCTATTGCTGCGGTGATGGGAAGATCAGATATACATCTGGGCGACACACCGATAGGCCAAAGCGTGCATGGCGCGTTTGCGAAAGGTGTAATGGTTCAGGAAAAGAAGCATCTGAAGCCGCCGAACAGCCGGTCGATATAAGAAGCACGGAAGAATACAAAATAGTGGAGCGCAGGATATGGGCTACGCTTTCAGATCATCGTGTATTTCATCCGACCATTCAATTAAACGAGTCAAATGCGCTGCGGGACATAATGGCAATTATCGCCGAATGTATGTATCGCGCACCAAAGCGGGAATCGGGTGCTGATGCCTTAAAGCGCATTAAAAACCTTGTGTGCGGCGAAATGATACCGTGCTGGCAGGATGGATTTTCTACCAACATGACACGCATAAAAATCGCTGACATCTGCGACATTGCATTATCAAAAATCGAGGAGGCAAAATGACACCAGCACAAAAGATACAACTCAAAGAAATGGCAAAACATAAAACTGGATATGTTCCTCAGGATCACAATTTTGGTTGCAAAAGAAGGTCTTGTGAGAAGCTTATTGAGCAGGGATTGGCACGGCAATATGTGCATGGCGGTTACGAGATAACGGACGCTGGCCGCGAAGCGTTATCCAAAATAGAAGATGGAAAACCGGAATGAGGGTTATTGTGGGATGCGAAGAAAGCGGGATTTTGCGCGATGCCTTGCTAGACGCGGGGCATGATGCTTATTCGTGCGATTTATTGCCTACAGCTTCCTCCCGCGCTTATAATCGCCACTTTCAAGGCTGCATACTGGAAGTAATAAAGCACTATCCATCATGGGATATGGCTATTTTCTTCCCTCCCTGTACGCACCTGGCTTCATCAGGCGCGGTATACTGGGAGCAGAAAAAAAACGATGGCCGGCAGCAGGAAGCCATAGACTTTGTTTTCAAACTGCGCGATAGCGGCATTCCGAAAATTGCCATAGAAAATCCCGTTGGGGTATTGTCGCGGGTTTGGAGAAAGCCAGATCAAATTGTTAATCCATTCCAATTTGGCGATCCATACCGCAAGAAAACGTGCCTTTGGCTTGACGGACTACCGCTTCTTATTCCAACCGACATTGTTGAGCCGGTTGGAAGTCTACATAGCGGCGGAAGATACGGCGGTAGAAGAAAAGACGGTACGCGCAAAGTAACGCCCAAATCTGGTATCGAGAAGCGATGCTCGAAATTGCGCAGCAAGTTCCACCCCGGCATGGCAAAGGCGATGGCTGAGCAATGGGGCAATTTATGAGCAACGAATCTAAAGGTGGTGAGTCATGATTATCTCCGCCCACTATAGCATATATGATAAGCGTCCGCAGGAAGTGCGCGATGCCGAGCATAAGCGCCTGATGGAAGCACTTGAGAAGGCAATAGCGGCAAAGAACTCCGCTAAATCAAACGTCGAGAAACCAGAATGAACATGGACGTACATTTCTCCAGCAAAACGGATATGTGGGAAACCCCGCAAGATCTGTTCGACCGACTTCATGCGGAGCATGGCTTTACTCTGGATGTGTGCGCCACACCTGAAAACGCTAAATGCCCTAAGTATTTCACCCCAGAAATGGATGGCTTGGCTCAGGACTGGAAGGACAATGTCTGCTGGCTTAACCCTCCCTACGGTCGCACCATCGGCAAATGGATGAAAAAGGCCTACGAATCTACGTTCATGGATTGGCAACATAAGGGCGCGAAGGTGGTGTGCCTTGTCCCAGCTCGCACCGACACGGCATGGTGGCATGATTATGTGATTAAGGGTGATGTGACCTTTCTACGCGGTCGCTTGAAGTTTGGCGGTCATAAGAACAGTGCGCCGTTTCCAAGCGCTATCGTCGTGTTTAAACAACCAGGAGATGAGCGTTGAGCGAATACGTCACAGCAGAAAGAATAGCCGAGATAATACCTTACACGGTAAGGCAGATTATTTCATTGGCTAAAGAGGGGGAAGTGCCGGGAGCTTTTCAGCTTGTCGAAGGCGGCAAGTGGTGTTTTGATGAGCGACGCGCGCGCCAATGGTTCAAGCAACGGGAGATCGCATGTCAAAGAAAGAGCAGAACCTATACCTACGAGGAAAAATCTGGTGGTGTAAGATTGAGCTTGGCGGCAGGAAAATCCACGAATCTACTAAGGAAACGCAGGTTACAAAGGCGCGAGAATGGCGCGACGGCGCACGTGAACGCCTAAAGAGGAAACGCAATGGCATCAAAGAGGACATCAGCTATGACGACCTTATGGAGAGGTTCTTCTCCCATTGCGACATCGTGCTCAAGCCTAAGTCCGTCATGCGCTATGAGGTCAGCGCGAATGCCTGTGACAGCTATTTCACCGGCAAGCTGATAAGCGAGATAGGGAAAGCTGAGATCATGGAATTTCTGGATGCAAGGTCAAAGGGGGTGTCCGGTAGCTCGGTGAACCGTGACCGCTCCTATCTATCCGCCCTCTTCTCTTATGCCGCAGACCGGGAGATGATCGAGTTCAACCCGGTAGCTACCATCAAGAAAATGGATGAGGGTTTGCCACGCACTAGAAATTTCACCCGCAGGGAATTTAACGATATACACGCTAAGCTAAATAAGCTCCATGCAGACATGTGTGAATTTGCCACCGAGACAGGATTGCGGGCAGATGAAATCATATATCTAGAGTGGCATCAGATCGACCTTAAAAACAAAGAGGTGAAGGCCGTCGATACCAAAGCCAAGAAGGATAGAATAGTCCCATTACGCCCCAGAGCGTTAACCATTCTGGCGTCACAGATTCGTCACACTAAAACTGACCTGGTTTTCTACCATAAAAAGGGCATCCCGTTTAAAACCATAAACAAGGCCTTCCAGAAGGCTGCCGAGGCTGCCAAGGTAGAGGATGCAACCTTCCATGATCTACGCCGTACCTTCACCTGCTGGCGCTATAGGGAGGATGGAATACCACTAACCACCCTATCCAAATTATTAGGCCACCATAGCGTTGCCGTCACAGAAAAAAGCTATTGGTTCTTGATGACTGATGACCTGCATGAATCTATGGGAACCGTCACAAAATCGTCACAAAGCAAACGGAGTGCTAAACAGGGAAAATCCTCTAAGAGGCGCAGGTATGCTTGATTATAGGATGGCTGGGGGACTAGGGCTCGAACCTAGATTGGCGGAGTCAGAGTCCTCACATGATTTACATGAAATTCGAGGAAATGCAAGCACACCAATGGTTTGTGGGCGAGAATTACAAGAAACGGCTACCCCTAAAAGCGGTTTTATTCGTCACATTATCGTCACATTGAAATGCCTTCTTAAAGGATGTAGCTCTATTCCATGTACCAATACCAAGGACTGCTCACAATGCTAGCAAACTACGAACGCGAGCACGGTAGAAAACCGGATGTGATTGCCCTGGGCAAAACGCACCTAGAGGATTTGCAAAACCATTTTGCGGTTGAGCCTGATGGGCTATACTTTGAGGGGGTTGAGGTGATACAGCACAATGATCCTATGGGAATTTTGTTTGCGCACGATAATAGGGAAAGAGCATGACCGAGAACAGTATCAATAATTCGGTGGATTGGAAACTCGCCCGTCTGTTTCTTTTGATATTCTTATATGGCGTATGGGGCGGCTGGCTAATTTCAAATGGGGTGTGGTGATATGGATAAGCTGACGGGTATAGTGCATACCTATATTATACCTGTTATTATACCTAATAAGGATTCGGAACATGAATAAAGGCGATGTCTTTATATTCGATGGGGAAGAACTACGCCCTTGGTATGCTATACCTGAGGATGTGCTTATAAGGGTTGTCACATGGGAGAACGCAAACAAGCATTCTTATGACAGTAGGGACATGGGTGAAGGCCCTGCGGTGAAAGCCGCTTCTACTGTCACACCAACTCAGAATTCATTGGTATGCGCTGAACATGGTTTAACGCCAGACCCAGAATGTATGGTCTGCCATCTAAACCCTACTAAGACCACCGGAATAGTTACCGACGATTAACTTAAATCACCTTTAACTTTTCCCCGCGCCGTGGTATAGTGCTTCCACTTAACGAAAACCCGGCCATGGATTCCATGTAAACCGGGTCTCGCTGAGTGCAGTATTCTTGGACGGATCTGCAATCAAGGCAATGCTATATTTTATATAACTTCCCTAGATTGTCAACCTCATCTAAGACTCCTGCTGAATGGTGGGGGTGTAGCTCAGTGGTAGAGCGGCTTCCTTCTAAGTTGCGCGTCAGGGGTTCGATTCCCCTCACCTCCACACCATTTGTATTACATATCACATTACGACAATCAAATAAAAAATTGGTTAAAATCACTACTTTTTTGACGATACGTCAAAAATAGCTGATTAAACGCCTTTCACCTTCTCAAAAGTGCGTAACCCACCTAATCCCAGCATACCCATTAAAACAGGTGATAATTCAGCTAATCCTAAAGTAGGTAGGTCAATATCATTACCAAAGGCCGCAAAGCCAAATTGTAGAAATGGCTGCAATACGAAGGCATATGCGTAGGCAACACCGCACGTCCATCCGATGAAGGGACGCCAACCAGCAACGAATAAGTTGTCATTGGCGGCCTCTACAGCATTGATTGCTGTTTGCTGACTGTCCCACGCCATGAGGCCAGCCATGAGTTGTTGCTGGGCTTCTAGCTTTTGTTGGGGATCTGGAATAAATGCCAGCACCTTATTGATTACTGGTTCTACAGCACCGAATATTGAAAGGAAGCTCATATCTTACTCCTTCATCTGAAAATGCGGAAATTCTTTGAATTTAGATCCTGCCGTTCCATACCAGTTAAGCCCTAAATCCATCCCGATCTTGCCTATAGCCTGCCAGATTTCACCATCATGGCCGCTCGTACCCCAAATGCACTTCCCTTGTCTTAGGGGGACAACATCGAAAGCCTTAGCAGCAAACGTACCGTCCGAGAGCATGTAATTATGCGCTGATTGACCGCCTTTAGCGTTTGTTACTATCGCACCAGGCATTGACCTGCCCTGAGCGTAAAGTCTGTCCTGTTCTTCATAAGAGCGAAAAGTGCATGTTACGAGTACATCTATACCATCTTGTAGACACTGTTTTAAGAATTGCTGACAGATAGGCTGTAACTCTGGATGAAGATCATTTATATCGCGCGATGCCATCACTTCCCCCTGTGCTTGATATTGAGGGCTGACTTGATGTCATCTACCTTCTGCTCGATCCTAGCCATGCCGGAAGTAAGGGTGATTTCTATTCCAGCCACCTTGGCAGAAGATACCCTGGCGTCTTCCTGAAGCTCTTTTATCTGTCGGCTGTGATACCTAACAGTCATGAATAAACCGCCAACTATGAAAATAATCGTGGCTAGATTTATCCAGACGTTTATATAGCTGAAATTCATAAGCCACCTCATTTGTTGCCATTTCCAACCTGCTGGAGAATCTTTTTGATGTCGTCGGCCGCATCGTCAATTCTGTCATGGATGCGGTCTATAACGTCCTTCTTGATGTAATTCTCCGCCACGTACAGTTTGTGCTCGTTAAGATCGTCTTCGTGCTTTTTAATGTCTTCGTACATTCCCTTTCCAATCCACGCGAACACAGCCAGAACAGCAGCCCACAGCCATTTTAGGATCATGATAATAACGGAATCATCAGGCATACGACCCCGCTTCATTGCTTGACACTCCGTTTTTATTCTCGTAGTGGTTGCAATGGGCTTTATCACCCGATTCCGGTTTTAATGACCGGGTGGCGCTGCGTGATGTCCAGGACGAAAGTCTAAAGGGCAGCGCGGTCTTCGGACTGATAAACACCCGGTTGCATTGTTTCATGTATTTCCCTGATAAAGAGAGAGATTAATATAAATATTATTCTAGTTACGCCCACGCTTTTACGCGAAGTTTCCAATTGGCATTTGTCAGAGTAGCTAGAACTCCAGTAGTAAAATTGTGTATCTCGTAAACATTGGTGGCTGATCCGAACCTGACATTGACATTCGTCGCATCGGAAACCGATATATGCCACTTCGCTGCGGCTCCGATGGTTTCGGCACCAGTATTTGATGCCTTGCCGATGTCAACAACCATGCCCGCTGTGTAACCCTCTTCGTTCGTCTGACAGACTAAAAAGAACTCAACAAATTTTGGAGCCACACCCAAGCTATGCGCTAGTGTTAATGCTCCAGCAGAAGTTATTGTTTGATCTGTGCTAGTGAATTCCAAAGAGAATTTCACCCCAGAGGTAAGGGCTAATGTTCCGTTAGCATCCTGAACCGTCAAGGTTCTGGTCGTACCAGTCGTTACGCCGGAACATTGAAAAGCAACTTGTTTAGTGTTATCCCCATCATCTACAATCGTACAGGTGCTGTCAGACAGTTTCTTGTTGGTGAGAGTTTGTGTAGTTGCGAGCCCAACTGCTGTAAAATCAGCATCCGGCGGAGTCATGACGCGAGTATTACCAGTGGTAAATCCGTCAACTTCTATGCGAAATAGTTTCGTAGCATCAGAAGATCCTTTTATAATTGCTGTGCTGTCAATGAATGGAGCTACCTGTGCAGCAATACCCTCTAATTGACAAGTGGACGCCGTATCAAGAGTAATGCGATAAAATTGATTAGCTTGTATTTCCCCACCTGATAACGCTGCACCAGCAAACTGAATAGCAATTGTTGATAGCCCGGATATAGCAACAGTGCCGGTGGTTGTGCTAGGAGAAGCCCCAGCCTTAAAAACAAAACTCTGTCCGGCAGCATAAGCGGTAATAGCCGGTGATGGGCTTAAAGTAAGGGCATTAGCAGTCCCGCCAGCAGTGCCGCACCATGTGAACGATTGGTCTTGTATCTGCCCAGTAGCGGCATATTGGTTCCGTGCATTAGAATTGCCAACCCCAGTATGCTTGAATCCGCTCATGGGAAGATTTGCTGTAACCGTCGTCTGGCCGTCTTTTGTGATGCACGTGCTAAGACCAGTAGCAATATCATCGGTTTCCGTATCCATACGGTCAGCGCGGATTTTAATGTTGTTATTCGCGTCATTTACCCAATTATAAACGCGCTGGAACACTCCAGAGCCGTTAAATGGCATGGATTACCTCTTGAAAAAATGTTAAGAAATGTTATAAAGGCGCGATGAGATGTAATTACGCTAAAACCGTGGCTATACTTTCCATCTGCCAAGCATTTGTAGTTTCACTTGGGCATGGTCCTGATAGCGGAAAAGCCGCAGGATTAGGAATCCTTGGGCTTATTATTGGGGTGCCTATCGCCCTTATTTTTGATTGGAGAGCACACCGGCAGGAACGTCAGCTGGATCTCCAGCCTCAGAAAACCCATATTGGGTTAGAACCTGAGAAACTACCGCCATCGCCTTAAGGCTACCAGGCTTGTAATATTTCAATGCTTTTAATTCTTCCATCGCCTGTGGCGAAGTTATAATATTGGCAATATTTTCATTATAGTTGCCCGCCTTCATTTCCTTCACCCATTGGCCTAAACGGCGGGGAATGCCGGGGGCATCCAAAACATTCTGCGCAACTTTCCCGCTTATGCCCATTGCTTTGGAGGACATCTCCTTTTCCATTTCGCCGGCAAAATGTGTTCTTGAACCGCCTACAGTAACACGGCCAGAAGCCTCTAAAACATCCATCAACCGGTTAAACCCAGCCCATTGCTCATCCGACATGGCATTTTTCATGGCTGCTTTTTGCTTTGCAGTGCCAAATACGGAAGCTCTAAAAGAAGCTCCTGGATTCACATTGCCGGTCTTAAATTCCTTAGATGCTTTGTCAAAATTGCTTTGCAAATAAGAACGTAGTCCGTCGTTCCACTCTTGTTCTTTACCGGCCTTAACATAGGCGGCTCTATTGGCTTTAACTGCATCCGGGCCAGATTCAAATATCAACTTTGGAATACGATCTAAGTTAGTTTGACCAGCATCTTTTACGAGTCCAACTTCACCCTTAGCAAGAGCATCGACGGCGGGACTTTCTCCAGCATATGCTGCCCGTGCCTCTCCGTATTTTGGAACCATAGAGTCAATTTTGGCTCTAAGTTGTTCAGCAGAATCAGAATAAGCCTTAGCGGCCTTATTATTTCCAGACGCTGCGGCAGCTTTAGCTTTTCCATCAAGAGACTGTTTTACTGCATCCAGGAAACCAACGCTATTATCGGCAATTTCCTTGCCAGTTTCTTGCTCATATTTATTAATATAATATTGTGTTACCTCATCACGTCTTGCGCCCTTTATGGCATTATTAATAATATTGTTGCCTTCTGAAATATTTGTGAGCAAGTTTGGTGATATACGTTTTGGGAATACTTCTTTATAGAGATCTGAAGAAGCGGCAGATCGCTCGGCTTTTGCTGCTTCAATAGCGGCCGTCGCCCCTTGCTGTAAGTTTTTCGCCCCAACCTCTACGGATTCAACGGGCGATATTTCACTTAACATTCTCTGCGTAGCGGCGGGAACTTCAACCGTATTCCGGCGAGTATAAAAATCTCCCATAATGTCGGCAGAGCGCGATGTATCGCCCAGATAGTTTTGCTGTGACCGAAGGCTGCGAAGATTGGTAATCTCGCCCGGAGTAAGGCTAATACCAAGTTTTTCCGAATCTGACTGCAGCTTAGATATTCCAGCCTGAGCCTCTGGATTATCAAGTAAATTTATGTCGCGCGGAACACCGCGATTAAGCATCTTGCCAAACCCTAACCCCAAACCTTGTCCAAAGGCCGCAGCACCAGCTTCCTTTGCTGTTTGCAAAGGGCTGAAGCCGGTATCCCCGACTAAACCAGCAGCTAAGGCTTGCCGCATTTCATCACCAGCGGCAGCGCCTAGTGCCGCACCTGGAATGCCACCGCCTGGCGCATCTATAATACCACCAGCTATAGACCCAGCAAAAGGCAGTGACGGCCCTGCTGTAGAAGCTGCATATTTAGCCACTTCTGTTGGCGATGTGCTTAATTTTGGTTCCTCAAAGTACATTTTCCCATCATCGCCGGTATAAAACAGCCTTTCATCCTGAATACCGTAACGAGAAATGGCATTGGGATCATCTGGGAAGCGCTTTTTGGCGAAATATCCTGCACGCGCTTTCATATCCGTAGGAAGCGATGCAACCGCTTGCGTTCCCATGCCGGCCATTTTAGAGGGGTCGTTTATCGGGGAGACGTTGCTGGTAGGGGATGCCATGAAATCTGGCTCACCCTGTTTTAATTCAGCGCCACTGGATAACATTTCATAATATCCACCGCTTTTTTTTGTCGGCTTTGCCTCTGGGACTTTGGGATCATAAGAATCGCCCTGAAGCATATCGTAATATTGCCCCATTATCTTAACCCGAATTTCTTGCCCAGTTCCAGGCGCGTTTGCATCTTGACCTGCTCATCGGTCGCCGTTGGGTTTTGTGACCGTATTTGCTTTTCGATTTCCTGGCCTTCTCTTTCCACCAGCGCCGGAACATCTTGAAGCTCAATACCTGTTCTAAGGGGGTCTAGCCCTTTGGCTTTTGCCCAATTAGCCCTCATAAGGGAATCTTTTGTTTTCCGCGTAACGTTATCTAATTTTGATTTGAACACTGTAGGAGAATCTCCATCGAAAATGCCTGAGCCTGCGTTTGGAACCGTGCTCATGATTCTTTCCGCCTCCTCAACGCCCATTGTCGCGCCAGTTAAGTCTTTAATGGTTTTATTCAAGTTTGTAGTGGCATCCTGGCGGAACGCTGTGAATCCTTCCAGGTCTTTCGCTTGGCTTTTATCTAGCGGCTGGCCTAAAAAATCCTTCATTTCATTTAATTTTACATCCACTCGCGGGGATAATTGCAGGTATTCTGGTTTGAAGGATTTTTGTATTGTGTCTAATCGTGCAATAGCGTCTGAAGTATCCATTGCCTTTTCTTCCAGCTTGCTAATCGTCGACTTGCTGAGATCCGGGCCAATATTGACATTGGTTGCGCCCGCCTTAGCAATGCTTCGTTTCGCTGCTAACACACGCGGATCAGTTTCGTAGGCAACCTTACTCTCAAGATCACCCTTATTTTCGACCGATTTCAGTTGTAACGCATCGGCATATTGCCCGGCATACGGATTTTCTGTATTAGGGCCGCTTTTAAGAATAGCCGCCAATGTATCCATCCCTGGGGCAACAGCAGGCACTAATTCTTGGCCTGTGGCGGGATCTCTAAGCGCAGGAACCCCAGACTGCATTTTTGGATTAGATAAGCTCTCTGCAAGCTTCTGGCTAAACCCTTGCGAAAGCTCCTTGTCTTTATCTTCAGCCTGCCGTGCGAGATAAGCACCGGAAATCTTCTCAGCAGCCTTAGATAGCCCCGCCAAGGGAGATTGTGGAACAACTAGGCCGCCAGCCATCTTATAGGGGTCATCTTGTTGAGCGCCCTGCTTCATAAGAAGTTCAGCTAACGCCTGCTGTTGCTTTAATCTAGCAAGCTGGGGATTGGTAGGGAGGGTAAAGCCAAAATCTGCCATATTTACCTCACCTGACTATAATCAACGGCTTTATAGCCACTTGCCGTTTTAATAACCGCTGAGGGGATGATTTTTTCAACATCTTGCGCCATTGGTCCGACACGTTTCTTATCGGTTCCTCTGTAGACGTATTCATAGACCGGAATGCCGCCAGGCGTCTTGCCAACCAGCTTAATATTGGTTTTTAGTCTGCGATCAGACATTATCCAGGCCGAGCCGAGAGAGCCGCCCAAGCCAAATAAGCTACTCATTGTAGAATTCTGGCCGGCCACTTGCTGATTGTAACTATTCAGCTGATTTTGATAGCCTTGGTTTATATTGCCGGCAACGTTAGTGCCTGCAGAATTGACGGGATTATAACCTTGGAATTGCGGCATCTGTACCTGCGAACCTGTGCGGAGCGCATTGAATTCATTGAGGGGGAGTTGCCGCGATGCGGCAGAGAGGGAATATAATTGCTGGGCGTTCTGCGGCCCTTGCAAAATAGCATTTTGCTGCGCACTGTCATAGGCATTGGTACGATCCCTAGAGAAATCGTCTTGCGCATTGCGCCATGCTTCGCTGCCTAAGGTGATACCTTGGTTAGCAAGCTTGCTCTCTAATTGAGCCTGCCTATCGCCATACTGTTTATCAAGCATTCCTGTCTGTTTTTTGTAATAAGCATCCTGGGCTTCTTGGGAGAGCTTATTTATGTCGCCTTGTCCTGGGATGGGCTGATTTAAGGTATCCCCTACGCGCCCCTGCAGGCTATTAGCAAGATTGGCCAGCCCAAGACTTTGTTGATTCTGAATGTCAAAAAGCTGTTGTTGTTCGGGAGAAAGATTTACAGAGGCGCTTGTTCTTGGCGCATTTGGATCGCTAGTATCAAGATCGTAATTCAGGTTTCCAAGCGGTGTATTCCAATTAGGATTATTGAGGCCGAAGTTGTAAAGAGCTGTTTCCTTGTTGGACTGCGTTTGCGCAGCTGAGGTAGCCGCTGGGTCTGGTGCTGCCGGTGGTTTGGGCGCGCTTAGGGACATGATAAATCCATTTACATTCGGGTTTCAAGATTGAATAAACAGCGGCATCGCCGCCAGTTAAGCATCCCTGCCTCGCTATGCCCTCAAAGCGGAAACCAAGACGTAAAGCTTGCGCCCTGGCTTTCTTGTTGCGTTTAGCTATGTGCAGTGAGATACGCCTCACCCCTAACTGATTAAAGGGGTAGGCAAAAAGTGATTTCAGTGTATTTTTAGTGCATGGAAAGTGACCATCAACTGCAACACTTGCTTCTATAGAAACAGGTTCGCCGGATGGGCTTTCGTGATAATTATTGAAGATTACCCCGCAAACTATCTTTCCATTATGGGAAAGACCTATTGCTTTGGATAACCCAAAATTCATTCCTTTTATTCGAGCAGATACCCATTTCGCTATCTCAGCGTCCTGGCCGTATATCAACTCCATTACAAAATTCCACCCAATTGGAAAACGTAATCGGTTGATTGCCAGCTGACGGGAATTTCGCTCGAAACAATAGCCCTGAGGGCAGCCGCATAACCAATGCCGTTGACGGTCTGCCAATCCTTCTCGATATTGTCAGTTCCACCCCAATCAGAAGTGTTCCATGGCGCTACATCCCATGTTGCACCGGAACTTCCTGATGATACCGTAGGAGAGGAGGATGGGAATCGTTGCTCAAAATCCACATTTAAGTCTATGGCAGCCGTAAGACTTCCGTCTAATTGGAATATTGGTCTTGCCATAGTAAAGTATTTTTGCTGCCCTCTTCGACCAAAATAACTAAATGCTGGCTTGGCATCACCCATTATTGCAGCACCATCATCAGTACTTCCAGTATCGCATTTAAAAACAGCGCCATCGGTCCCATAGTAAACATTATCGTCAAAAAGCTCAAAACACGCCGCATTCCATGGCGTGAAGGTTTTACCAAATGTACACCAAGAGCCGGTGATGGTATTCATCACGTATTGATATTGCCTACTATTTTCCGTCTGCGGCACATTGACGATTAGCTTGTTTCCTATCGGATGCAGCAAAAGCTGCCAGCCAAAATTACCGCTATAAGACGTAACATCGGTGTTAATCAGGTTCACAATTTTATCACTTAAGGCCACACGTAACTGGCTTCTATCGGTTAGAAGGGCCTTAGAAAGTGGTATGACACCATCGGCGGTAATAAGAATTACATCCGATCCGTCTTTGCAATAAAACCGCCTGCCGATCGGCCTGCCGATACGAAATATACCAACAAGAGAAAAGGTGGAAGCAAATGCCGGGTCATAGCCTTGGTAGACAGCAACCTCCCCTTGTGAAGATACGAAAACTGCGTAATCGTTCATTCCATTGGTGTCATTTACCGTCCAGGTCACCATACCCATCAGGTAGCCACCTAATTTGAATAATGAGCCGAAATCAAAGCTAGTCGCCGCACCAGCTATAGAATTAAGTGGCAGATACCAGGCTTTAGTGCTGTTTTTTTCTACCAGCCACACACGACTTTTAAATATATTGATGTTTATTATATTAGCTGTGTTAACACCTGTAATATCATGAGAGCCATCGCCATCAGCGTACCAATTGGTGCCATCGTAACCACGGAGCTTATCCGCACCATTTACAGCCAATAAAAATTTGCCACCAGCCGTCGAAAAATTAACGGATTGGAATCTGGCATTGGTAAGCCCAGTAACATCCCCAACAGTGACAGTGCCTCCTGCTGTGATATTATAGATGCTATCTGAAGCTGCAGTGAATATTTTATTATTAGTTGCTCCATTATAAACTAAAATTGATTCGCTCCAGCCACTCCAACCTGTAGCGAATTCATCAGAGCCATCTCTTAAATTCACGCTAGATGGATTGGGAAACCAATTATCCAAAATAATCGCATCGGTTTCCGGCATATCCGCCAAAGCATCTCGGGCGTTTAGGCCGCCTACAGGCGCAGGGATGGATTTGCTCAATACCTTTTGTTTCTTATTTGTTTGGCTGCTCCTTATCATGTGCCAAATCCGGTATCCGGCACATTCATGTTATTAAGGAGGCGAATACCACTCGCGCTTGCATTCAATGGCAGATCACGATTGCCACCATTCCTGGCAACCGCAAGATCAGAAACCATTTCATAATCGGATTTTTCCTGAGTGTATTCCAACCCTTTAGCAGCCTTGAAGCGCCACTTAAGGCCCATGATGAAACAATCATCATCAAGCGTGTAATAATCGGTATCAGCCGTCCATATACTTTGAGCCGTGCCAGAAACGCTTTGGCACCAAGCATTGCTGTAATACTCGAAAGCCTCAACCCCAGTAGAGTCGGATGGAACTGGATCAATATAAAAAAGATTGCCCATCACTCTAAAGCGCCTGCGTGGGCCAGTAGGGGAAATGCCTGATTTAAGTACCTGCCATTCTTGTGCGGAAAGCGGGCCTAAAAGTTGCCACCGATAAGACCTATCCCAGAAAGTCTGCGACATGAAATAAGCCAGATCATTGGGCAAACTATAAGCATCTTGTCCGAATATAAGGTCAACCGCTGTAGCGGTTGCCGTTGCCACGGTGTCTAAGGTGACTTGCGTAGCGCTATCAACGCTCAAAACACGCGAATTAAGAGGTATGCCATCGCCAGTACAGCACCACGTACCGGCCACAATGCCGCTCGTAGAGCTAATATTGGTGATAATAGCCGATCCAATAGTAGTATTGCCAGTTAAGGTTGTTATGGCAGCGGTATTGAAGGTGTGCACCATCCGCAGTTCTTGCCATCCACCTAACCTATGGGCACGCTGATAAAAATCTTTGCCCTCACGATTTGCAAGCGCCAAAAGCTGGATAATTTGGTTATCGGTATTCCCAATTATTTGCGTAGGAACTCTTATGCCTAATTCGCCACAAGCCGCCCCCACTAAGCCCAGCAAATTTAATTTACTTGCTTGGACAATGGGGGGGGCTGCCATGTTATGCGGTCAGGATAGCCATATAATCAAGCGTATTGCGCTTTATGAATAAAGCTCCTTTGTTGGCGGCAACTGAAAATGCCGCTCCAACCGAGCCATTTTGGATTTTAGCCAAAGCTGAGTCTGGATAAACCGAGAGCGTTTGCGCACCAGCATTGTATACCCACTGCATATCGCCAGGATTACAGGGGATAAGCTGGCAACCAGTGCTAGAGGCTGTGGTTGTAAACTCCACGCCAACAGTCGTATTATCGTAAGCATCGGTAATGGCAGAACCAGTAGCGGTTGCACCACTCGTTACATCACCTACAATATTGGTTGCGGCTAACGGCGCAATGCCGGAGCCTAAAAGTCTTGTTGCAATTGCCATAATTACTCCTTTAGTTGGTTGATTTCTTCGGGCGTCCTGCTCGTTTACGTGCAACCAGGGCGCTTTCTTGCGGTTCAATAGCTGGCGTTGCCAGCGCTTCAGCCATAATTGTTGTCACAGGAACGACGGAGGCGGCCTTTTCATCTTTTGCTGCCATCATCGAGGCCATCTGCTGTTTAATGATCTCTAAATCGTTTCTAAGCTTCTGATTCTCAGCAATAACTTGGGTAACCTTCGCTCCATCACCCTCCTGCGACAACCATGCCTGTGCCAAATCACGAAGTTGGCGCGCGCCAAGCCAGGTAAGCCCACTATCCGACATTGCGCCCAATTGCTCGACCGTATGAATATTGAGCGATTTAAGCTCTAAGGCCTGAGATTTGGTAATTGGAGGCCATTCAGTGACTGGCAATCCCTCGCCTACCTGCTCCTGCTGCATTTCAAATGCTTTCCACTGTTTAGGAAAGCGCTCTGCATCCGTAGGGACGCCATCAGCAGTTCTTTCAAGTTTGGCCGGGCGTGTAACTACTTTTGTTTTATCTCCAGCAAAGCGAATATTAACATAAGGAATATCCTTATATATTGCTCTTCCCGCCTGTTTAGAGGCATATTCCTGGTATATTGCACGGTTTTCAAATTCCGCGAATAATCCACGGTCATCACCGTGCTGTACGTGATAAACCTCAGACAGCCCAGTAGGCACCAAGTTCGTTGGTGTTGCAAAAGTCATAGATACTCCTTAGTTGGTTAGTTGGATAAACCAGGTGAAATTATCGCCCAGCGAGACAGGAAGATTTCTTTCGGCACTAAATTCATCAACGGCCTGATTCACGCCAAAGCACGGATATTCCGTATTGTTGTAATCATGACCAGATAGCAGCCCACCAAGCTTTATCTTTGGAACCCAAGCCGCAATATCGGCTTTGCACCCTTCGTAGCTATGATCTGCGTCTATAAAGACAAAATCCAAGGATGCATCAGGTATTTCTTTGGCGGCTTCTACAGATGGCTTTCGCAGAATCTTGGCTTTATCACCATAGATAGAAACAACCTCGCGGGCATTTTCGAAATACTTATCTTGCTGTTCCTGAGTAAGCTCGGCATGAAAATCACCTGTTTTTGCGTATTCGCTATCCTTATCACTTACGTTCCATGAATCGACCATGTATAAGGTCAAATCATCTCTTTGGAGCAGCCTTGAGGAAAGCGCTGCTGTGAAAACGCCTATCTCAGCGCCAACAGGATTAGGAGTATTAAGCCTTCCCAATATCTCATTGGCCCGCACTTGGGCAGCCGGCACGGACAAGGAAAGGACTTTAGCTATATCCGGTAATAGGCCACTTCCATGAACAGTAATGATGCCACCAGATTCAACAACTGCTTTTGCCGTTTCTTTAAAATTCTCAACTTGCGAACACATCCATGCGGCGGCTTTGTATTTTTTCCCGTTCATTTCCACTTCTACGGTTCGCTCGCCATCATTTAATGGCTGCCTGTAGGCATGGTTCTCTCCATCTTCATAAGAGCTATCGAAGCCATAGAGATGGAAGGCCCTGTAACCAAGGATGTGGCATAAAGCGATTGTCTTCATTCCGACCGTAACACCACCACCCACAAGCGGATCGCCAGTATTATCGCCAATGACTTCTAAAATTCCATCAGAGAGTGAATGCCAAAGGGTAACATTCTTTGCTTTTTCAAGCACCGATGGATGGCACTGGGAGGCGTAATAACAAATAGGCCCATCGCAAACAAATTCCTTATTTTCTTCTCTGGCATCAAGCATTACGTGACAATCCGCGATAATGCCATTTTTCCTAAGATACTTATAAGTATTATTGGTCGAAAAAATCACCTGGCCATGTTTCTGGCGCTCTCTAATTTCATCAATGCCTCGCTTTAAAGATGGGCCTCCACCTACAATAACCGCATGACCATCGTGCGCTTCTGTCGGTTGCAGCCAAGGAAATGGAAGTGTCAGTGCATTCTTAATATTCTTGGCCAATTCCGCTTGTTTTGTATTGCATTCATGGTGAAGCTCTAAAACAGTGCCACCACCTATTTTCCAAACCTTCGGAACCCAGCCATCTATAATTTCATCCGGACGAGGCTGACCATGGAAGATAACCATCTTGGAATTTTTAGGCGGTTCTTTTATAGCGCTAAGCTTGTAAGAAACGAAATAATCAGGATATAAATCCTGCAAATAATCAGGATGGACTATTTTTTCAATCCAGATTTGATCGCCATATTCAGTTTGAGGCTTACCAGCGGCTACCCACTGTTCCCATATTTCAATATTATTTCCCGCTTTCCAAATCATCACCGATGATTGGCAGCCTTCTTGACGAAGGAAATCTCTCAGTATGGCAAATTCGCCATCATATTTAATAATCTCGTCTAAACCGCTGGTAATCACGGTGTCTAGATCGAGATATAAAATCCTATCCCCCTCTGGGAAAAGCCCATCTTTGAAGAGAGATAGCTTATTCCACCATCCAGTTAAGCCATCGACCGGAAGTGGCCGTATATCCACCTCTATATCAATTGCCTGAGGTGTGTCTGTGAAACAAATAAATTTATATGCTGTTTTGTCGCTGATATTGCGGGCGACCATGTCCGCCAGAATATTTACATAGTCTGCGCCCCTGCCAAGATAATTCCCGGCATTGACGCAGACTATGTTTAGCATACGCTTACGTGATCTGACCCTGCATTGCTGGTCTATTCATATAGACAAGCACCGTAGAGGTCGTTGATGTCACGCTCGCAACACTTGCAACGCGCATACCTGTAATCTGACCGCCAGCGGAGGTCAGAGCCTTAATACGACCAGCGGTTGCAGAGGCATAAACCACTGCATCCGGGGACATCGCTACTGCTGTCTTAAGAACTAGGGTTTGTCCTTGAATCTGGAACCATGCGTATTGCACAGAGGTATTAGAGGCAAACGTGGTATTGGCCACCGCTACTTGGTGTCCCGTGTTCTTTGAAGTGGCAAGAACCGGAAGCACGGCAACAGTGTAACCAGCAGTCCATTGATACAAAAGACCGGCAGTAATAGCGGTACTGGCTGGGATCTTAAGATAAATGAACTCGGCAGAGCCGTAAGTAGGGTCCCATGCTGTGCGAATTTCGCCAAGCTGGGGCTCTAATACGTTTGATGGAAGATTGGCTACGCCAGGCGCTATCGTCGTTGCGACGGTAACATCGGGAGCGCCAAGCACATCGGAAGAAAAAGAAAAAGTCATAAGGTGCTCCTTTCGGTTAAGCTATAAGGACGCCCTGCAACCGGCGGTTTGAAACCGTCATGTTGCCGGCGAAGCCGATGAGTTTAACCATTGCGTCTTGATTGACCGCAAAACGCTCATCACCCAACGGGGCGAAGAAACGGTCAACGTGCGGACGGAAATACAAGTAATCCGTGTTAAGGAAGTACATGCTGCTTGAAGGCATACCGCCGCCAAAACCGCCATCTAACACTACGTCAGCATTCATATACTTAAGCGACGTAAAGCCAGCCTGCGCCATCTCGTCAGAGGTGATGCGTTGGATAGCCTGAAGCGACTCAAGATATAAACGGAAGTAGATGTTATCCGCCGGGATAAGGTCGATGGTATCCGATCCGCGAACAAGCTGGACGTACAACTGGTTCATATAGGATTGGATGTTGGAGGACGTTGCCGCCGCGCCACCATTGGTAACCGCGCTAAACGCAATATTGCGCCAGAACGTTCCAACCGTGGTCGAAGCATCAATGCCGCCAACCGTGCCGGTAGAAGGGGTGCTATCTACCAGAAGCTGCAGACCACCGATTTGACGGCCACCATCAGCAGTGCCATCGGAATAGCAATCCACGGCAATGTTATTGGTGAGCGTTTTTTCAGCGTTAGAGATACGGCTTTCAAGCAAATCAATGATTGCATTTTCGCCGCTGTTCTGGAGCATTTCCAGGCCAGAGATCGAAACGGCAACCGCTGCTTGCGCGTAGTTAAATTCCGCACCCGTGAACACATCGGAAGGCGAGATGTTCAACGCTTCATAACCGCTGTAGCGTTTGAACGTGCCGTTTTCCGCATATTCGAGTTCCTGTACGATTGTACGGCCCCCGGATACAGTCTTAACTTTGCCTTTCTTTTTAATGCGATTTAACAGCGCATTATTCTTAGTGACGTTATCGGCCAGCTTCCCCGTGCGATTGCGAAGGGTAGTGGTCACGATTTCCGTCAGAGTACTTGACGGGTTTGTTAGTGCCATAAATTATCCTTTGATGTGAGTTAGCCATTAGCTACAGAGCGAAAATTCGCTTCTAGCTCCTCACGTAAAGAACGGCTTGCTACGGATGGGTTTTTAGGGGCTGTTGCACCCGGCCCACCGGTAATAGAACCGGCTGCTTTACGTGCTGCATCAGCTTTTGCCTTTTGCTCGGCCACTCGTTTTGCCTCCAAGTCAGCTTGCTGCGATTGGAGTAGCGCGGAACGTGTGTCAGGATTTGCATAAACCGCTTGATCGTAAGCATCCTGCAGATCTTTAGCCACCCCCGCTTTTAACAATGCGCTCATGTGATTGCGCACGGTTTCAAAGTGGACGTTCTTGGGATCGGCAGCGAATGCGGCAATCGTTGAGTTAATGTTTGCCTGTTCTTGCTGCTCTCTCTGGGTAGCGGTTTGTTGTAGGTTGCTCTTCAGCGATTCAAGCTCCTGTTGGATAGCTTGAACCTGAGGATCAACATAAGTGTCACCCTGAGAAACTTGTGGCAGTTCAGCGCCAAATTGCTTCGCTAACTGCATAATCAATTGACCTTTTTGCTGCGGGGTTCCCGTTCTCAGCTGATAGGCCGTATTTAATAAGCTCTGCACAGCAATTGCTGGCGTGCTGCCTTCTGCCTGGATCATCGGCATGTAAGGGGTTATTACGTCTTTTACCTGTTTGCCAAACATGCGCTCTTCATCTTGGCGCTTGATAACCTTATCGGCCTCTTCCTCGCGCGCAATAATGGCTTCTTGCACATCAGGAGGCAGCGTATCCCATTTAGCTTTAATCGCAGGCTTTAAATGCTCTGGCGCTTTAGGTTTTTCAGCAACAACTGGCGTGGCAGTTTCTGGCTTTAAGGCCGGTTTCTCAGCCTTCTCTTCGGTCTTTGTTGCGGATTCTTTTTTTACAAACTTTCCGCTTTCATCCCTCAACCGCTGCGCTTTTGTCTCCTCTGTTTCTTGCGTGTCTTTAACCGATGGATCAACTTGTTTCTCGGACACCGTCTTTACTGCACTCTCAATTTCCTCGCGCAGAGTTAAAGGCGCAGCTTCTTGTTCGGCAACCTGAGGTTGCTCGATTACTTCGTCGGTCATGAAAATATCCTATTTGTTTAAGACTTGGTGGACTGCTCTTGATAGTTCGGGCCGTACATTGAAATCACCGCGAATCTCTTTTGACGACTTAGCGCTATTAAAATCATTGCCTACTTCTACACATCCATGCTGCTTCAGAAATTCGCGGTGCTGCCTTCTGCCACCTATCGGCTTGCCATCAATGGTATTTCTATAGGGCTCAATATCGGAAATCATATAGGTTTTTTTCCCAGGCTTTATTTCACATGATGGTTCGGGATTTTTATCAATGGTGCAAACAAGAAAGGGGCCGGTTTTATCTCTTAAGGAACCATACATGATCTCATTACAAACCTCTGTGGACGCGCTATCATAATTCCAATTATCAGCACATCTAATGCGAAGTTGGCCATCTAAGTATTTTCCGTGTTTTTTTTGTAATTTTATTAGATCGGCTACAAAATCTTTCATGCAATCGCTGCCAACATAATCAACAACATATCATCCTCATTCTTAAGTTTAGCTAAGGCTAATCTTTGCTCAATTTCTTGAATCGCCCGTTCAAATCTTAGTGCAGACAATTCATTCTCAAACAGACTATCTAAATCAACTTTGGCAATATCTGGTAGCTCATCGACAATATACTGAGCACTTAACCGACGATCCACCTGTTCCGGTGTTTTAGCTTCGATATAAGCATCAACTACCGAAATTAATTTCTTGTCTTTGGGCAGCGCTTCCCTAGCTTCCTCATAAATCCTTATGAGGTTACCTAGCACTTGCTTTCTATAGCCCCTTGGTTTCTTATATCCGCCATCATGAGTATCAACAGCTACGCCACCATCAATCTGAAATGCATTGTTTTGAAATGCGTCAGGTTGAAAGGCTGTGGTCATTATTCTATGAAGTTGTGATGTCTGGATGGGTTATCGCAATAGCCTCGCGTTGCAATAGGGCTTGGCCTTCTATTGATCTATCCGTTAGAAAGAGCGCCGTAATCCTTCTTATGTAAGCAAGATTACTTTCGCCATTAATCACGGGCTCAACTCTTTTCAGGCCATTAAGCGCAGCGGTCAGGTTTCCATCAGGGACTGTTATTGTGACTGTGAATTGCGCCATGCAAGCCTCAAATCTTGATTATAAAATTCACCACTTGGAAGGGTGGGTTGTTAGTGCCTGAATTGAACGAAGCAATATCAACCGTGTGCGTATGGGTGGCCGATGCCACATTGATGATTCCCACCAACTGCCCAGAGGTTCCTGTGGGAGCGCTAGTGGTTGTACTGGGCGGATCAACCGTATGCAGATGGTCTATAGAACCTCCAGTGCCGCCCAGCGAGGAGCCGGTTCCAGAAGCCGCTTTCCCAAGCGGGAATCTCTGCCTTAAATCTGGCAAGTTGAATGTCGTAGACCCATCCCCAGCCCCATATGTTGTACCGACTACTGAAAATACTCCCGGGTATGATGCGCGGCTTACTGCCGTTCCGTCGCATAACAACCAATTCTTCGGAGCCGTTGCCGATCCCCACATCTGGATAGTGCTGGATGGAACTGAGTCAGGGACACGCACAATATGCCACATAAGATTGGTGGTATCGTAGCCCAGTATCGCCGTGTTGAATGGCGGAACCACGTAATCGCTTCCATTCGCAGACAAGATTACGTTCTGTGCTGCCGAACTTCCGCTATTATTTTTCAGCACTAAGTTATTCGTAGGGCCGATATTGACCACTAAGATTAATGCTCCATCAGTTATATCTCCCGGATCTAGGCCTGTAATAGCGTCCATATCATTGGAAACGCTGATATACATAAGCGATCCGGTAACGGGGACATCATTATTGTCGCCAGAACTTGTAACGGTTACCGCTGAATCAAGAACCAATTTTCCGTTTGAGACTCCAGACATAATCGCCCTACGTATTTGAAATGATGTTAATCCCCAGGTTCCAGACTATGGTGCCCAGAATCGGGGTAAGTGTTATGTCAACGGACTGAGTAGAGGTATTTGCTACCAGATCAACTATCGTTGTTGAAAGCGCACCAATCAGGTTTTTTATCAGGGAGCCGTCTTTGGCAACGTTGCCGGTTCCCCTTATGAAAGATCCTTGAACTTGTCCTGTATTAGACTGGCTGAAATCGCTCTTATAAGAATGGACATCAACGGTAATCCGGTAAAGCTTGTTCTGCGGAACCGCTATAGAATAAGCAACAACGGGGGTAATTCCGGTTGTCGTTATCCCGTTAATGCAAGCATACTGCATGGTTAAATACTGATTATGATATGCTGATCCGACTATTGACATGAGCGCCCCTGAAATTAGTGCCCATGATAAAATTGGACTAGCTTGATACTGGATAAATTCTTACTGTTGCCACCCAAGAAACGTTGTTATTCGTTGCTCCCGTCACTTGTAGAAGAGCGTTGGCAGCGCTGGGTGTAAAAGTCACAGCCCATCCGGCTTGGTCTTCATGCGTTACCACCGCTGTCTCACCTACTTCCGTTGCTGTTCCTGCAACGTTCTTATAAGTGGCGTATAATAAATAACCGCCAGAATCTTGTGCTGTTCCGGCAACGCCGCCGGTACGCCTAGCGGTTACTTTTGCCTCTATGAAAACCGTGGTATTGGCCGGTATGGCAATCGTGTGGATCGTGGTGACCGTAGCATTTGTGGTCGTTACCTTATTTTGGTACGTGCTCTCGGTAGGATCATCATTTGTAGTGGTAGAGCTTATCTGATGGACAAGATTGCCTAGCGTTGATTGCAAAACACCAAAACCAGACGCGCCACCTATAAGTTGAACCTGAGTAGATGCAGCCAAATATTGCAGCATCGTAGTGCCGAGGGCTGTAGAGGTAGAATTAAATATAATCGGTGTGTCAGCGATAATGTTGATAGAATCGTTAAAGAACGCCCCCATGATGAGATCGCCCGTAGGCGTACCGCTTAGAGGGGTAATAGCGTCTTGAAAAACTCCATAGCGCCTGAAGGTGCCGCCGCTATGTGATCCTCCAGCCCCCTGTCCAGAAACGTTTACTCTCACGCCATGGAATGTTTTAGTTCCTGAAGCGATTGCAATACTGGCATCTATCCCCTCAAGGGCATAAAGTCCGGTATGGGTTAGCGTAGTATGAGATGTTGTTTGCAGGATGTAACTAGTTTGGACACCAAAGTGCGTAAGAGCCGCATTTGTACCATTGTCCAAGAAGGTAGCAATAATCGTAGCCGCACTTGTATTGTTACCATTATAATTCAGTGCGAAGTTTAGGATCTGCCGCCCCGCACCTGTAATATCCGCCGTGATATAAGCAAGCGAGCTGATAGGAGTGCCGCCGACACCTAGCTTATTAAGGATCATGTCCTTATTGCCAGTGGGGCCAATCATTACCTCACCGCTGCCAACTTCGGACGGGTCTATGATTAAATCAGTCGCATCGTAATAAATTGTGGCGTCTGCGCCCGTTCCATAGATTGACTTGATATTATCGTTATGGGTCTGGTTTGCAGACCATGTATTTGCGCCATCAAGCAGTGGAATAGTATTGCCAGATGTGCCGGTATTTTTGCCATCCAATAAGTCAGCGTTCAGGTTGGTTACTAGCGTGGTTGAAGCGATAACTAGGGGCGCGGTACCAGTAGCAACGTCCGAATTAAACGTTTGCGCCCTAACCTCAAAAGAACCAACATCCCAATTCGCAGTAAGCGGGGTAGTGCCGTCCACTTTGACAAAGCCAGCAGCAACGTTTGCTATCGGTAAGGCACCTGTAACAGCCGAAGCAGAAGCAAGATTCACTTGCCCGAATGCAACGCCAGTGCCAGCAGAGTTTTGTACTAGAACTTGGTTGGCTGTTCCTTGGATAGATGCAAAATCAGCAGTAGCATTTCCTGTTACACCTAAGACAGAACGCGCTGATCCCTGTGCCAAATTAGCAAATGGCAGATCACCAGTTACACCATTGGTAAGATCAATCTGAGCCCACGCCGGATTATTGCTCGCACCGGTATTAGATAAATAACGTGTAGCATTCGTATCTTTGGCAAGTCTTGCGGCAGTATCTACGCCGCTCCAATAACCAATGTCACCTTGTACCCATGACACGCCAGCAAGAGAGGTAAGTGCCGCATCTAGAGGCTGCTTACCATCAATTTGAGTTTGTGCATTGGAGTTAAGTGTATTGATAAATTGGAATTCAGCACTTGTAACGCTTCCATCAGCGATCTTTGTAGCATCAATCCCGGTGGCAATTTTAGCATTTGTTACCGCTAAATTATCAATCGTCCACACCGTACCGCTAGAAGAAACGGTGATGTCTCCCTTATCGCCATCAGTGAGCCCAATTACATCGCCGACAAAAAGAAAGTCCCCATCCGTGCAAGCAGTATTGAATTGTGCCTTAGTGCCAGTGATACCGACTATGCTAGTTTGATCGCCGGTATTCGTGCCGCTAGTATTTCCTAATACCACCAATTGGGCATCTGTAACATAGCGTTTATTCAGAGAATCGGTTAGGTCGGCAGTGCTTCGCGTACCAAGCCAAGTTAGAGCCCGTGCATCCGTATGATACTGGGTATGGTCATCATCGGACAAACCCAGTAGATCCCCATGATCGCCAGTGGTGGCAACAGTTGCCAAGCCAGAAATACTACCGGCAGGCAATAACCCCATAACCTCGCTGGCGAGGTCTACCATCACTGTGTGGCCAGCATTCCAATCAGTAGGCCTTACTCTTGTTGTTCCCGCTTCATCCGCTACTCCCGAGACCTTCGCGTGGACTACGGGCATTAATTGATCCTAGGCGTTACCGTTGCCGTGCGCCCATTATCCAATTTCACATCTTTTGGAGCAGAGAACGCTTTGGTAAGGCTATCCAGCAATTCCATGATGGGCTCCATACTGGCTTCATTACCTTCTTGAGCAACACTCTGTTGCGCAACCTCGCTCTCTGTCTCCGCTTTCTTTTTTGCGCTCATAGCTTGGATAGCCACCTTAAGTAGCTCTACTTCGCGTTTTAGCTGCAATTCGGCTTCAAGTTTTTGTTTTTGCAATGCAGCATCGTTATTGGCTTTAATTGTCGCAGCCTGACCATCGGCTTGGATCTTGGCCTGATTAGCTTGGGTATCAGCTTGCGCTTTCGCTTGAGCGGCTTGTTGGTCAGCTTGTGCCTGCTGTTGCTTAAGTTGCATCTCACCTTGGACCTTTGCCATTTCTGGGTCTGGACGAGGTTGCGGATTATTGGCTGCTTTCTCTAATTTTTTGCGCGTGATCTCAAAAGTAGTCTCTAACGTCTTGCCTACCGGGAACGCCCTGATACCAAACATCAGCATATCCATGAGGAGCGGCATCATTTCAGGCCTTGTCTCGGCCACTTGCTGGGCCTGCCCCATAAACGCCCCAACGGCAGTTAAAAACTCGACCCTTGCCTGCTTTTCAGCCTCTTGATCGGCTTTAATTGTGCTATCGGTTTCAATATCAATTCTAAAGCAGCGCATCGCATTGTCTTTAAGCAGCGCGTAGACCTCTTCCCATGTCGGGTTTTCAAGCAACTCCTCCATTTCCTCAGGAATAGGTGGCATTTGGGGCGGAGGCGGCGGTTGCTGTCCTGTTTGCTGCGCCATCATTGCAGCTTGCTGAACTTGCTGCTGCATCTGCGCTTGCATTTGCTGTTGTTGCATCTGAAATTGCTGTTTTTCAGCTTGCGTCATCAGTTTTACGCCGCTTATTGCCTTGATAGTATCGAGGCTAAAATGATTGGCGATTATCTGCGCTTTAATACACACCAAATCACGCGCGAAACGCTGCACTTCCTGCTGCCCATCATCAAGCCGAAGTGTGGCAAAGTTGCCTTTGATCTTTTGAGCTGTTGCTGTTTCCTGAGCATTGCTTGCGCCGCGAATAATGTCGGCAAGCCCCGTGATCTCGTACAAATCTCTTTTTACCGCTTCTCTGGCTTCATAAAGCCCAAGCAATGTATCCATGATGTCCTTCATGGGAAGGAGATCCATCACGCCCTTTAGGCCGCCTTTTTCGCCAAAGATAGCCCACTGCTCGACTGGTATCAGCTTGTTCTCAACGCCTTCCGACAACACGCGTTCAACGCCTGCGGCACTGGCATCATATACGCCCGCCACTTTAAGAGCTTTAGTGATCGCACCGATGCGACCAGTGAGATCATCTAATTCTTTGGCCTGATCCTGATATTGCGTGTAATCCGCAATCGGGAACATGGTATCGTTGGTAAGCGTCGGCGTAAGAGGCCGAGGACAAGGAAAGAAATCATCAAGCCCTAACGGATCATCCCGATCATCAAGCAATTGCGCTACGTCTTTATGTAACCACTTCGCTTTTTTTGTCGGCTTATCCCAAATCTCGTAAACAGTGGCTTTTTTAAGGTCATCAGATATTTTTTCATCACTTAGTCCACGCGGAGTATAATCGAGCGGGATTAGATCGGCTATTTCCTTACCAAAACGCTCCGTAAGTTCATCTTTAGTGAGATAGACCTTGCGCCATACTGCGCGGACTTCTTCCCATGTCCTGGCTATAGTGTGGCCGAAATCTTCCCAATACACATAATCAGAGCAGGTTTCTTCGTAATAAACCTCCTGATCGGGCGATTCATTAGACTCAGAATAAACATCATCGGTAGCCTGAACGCCTTCATCTTGGACTTCTGCGTTTCCGGTAACCTGGATGTCTCGCATGTGCGGAACGTAACGTTCCCACACAATACCACGACCAGGTAGGAGGCGATCAAATACAGCTTTTTGAACTGCTGACTTGAATTTATCGGTATTAACAAAGTAACTAGTGCAGCGCTCCCAGACATCGGCAGCGATACGGCCTACATCATCTTTATCCTTAAAACGCCGCTCAATATCGGGCTTAGGACTCCGAGAAAAGTAAGCAGGTAGCAAGGTTTGAACGTTGGAATAGAGAATATTATAACGCTTAGAGCCATCGCCAAATTCCCTAACGCTACGTTCGTCTTTGTAGCGCTTTAGTATTTTCTTGCCACGTTCTTCAAATTTCTGCGCTTCTTTCTCGTATAGCTTAATCTCAGTAACCCAACGTGCAACCTCACTTACAGCTTCATCAGCAGTAGATGGGGTCGCAACGTTGGGTTCCATTATTAATTAGATGGGTACTTCTTCCCATTGGAATCCGAAAAGAAGGGCAGAAGTGGTAACGATGCTGGTAAACGATGCCGCATAAAAACCAGGCGGCACAATAATCGAACCACCAAGATCAACCACCAAGCCTGGGGTCACTCCATAACCGGTCGTAGCAAGTGATCCGGCCTGCCCAAACACCATGTCAAGAACAGGGGTAGCGATGGTTGCGCCGGCAGAAGCCGTCACTTTACCAGTCGTGCCGCTTACGATAGCATTCTTAGGCACAAGCGAGCCTGCGGCCGCACCGGAACCGGTCATGATACCAATTGCTGCAGCTGCGCCTACGGCAAACTGAGCGCAAGTGAATAAATTGATTACCGCGTTTACACCAGAACCAGCCGGATTAGAGATGGCTAGACCTGTCCACGTGGTAGCTAAACCAGCAGTAGTTGTTACCGCTGCTTGGTTAGCAATGCGGTACATATTCCCGCGTAAAGCTTGTTCATAATAACGTCCGTGGAGTTCCGATACCATGAGTTCGCCTTGGTTTCCCTGCCTTACAACAGGTCCCTGTCCATCAGCGGTTTTAGCAAAATTACCTATATATCCTTGAAGTTGCATAAATTAATCCTTTGTTTGTTATGATAATGTTGGGGTGGAGGGCTGAACGAGTGTATTGCACTCATAATCAGTCGTTCGGACACCTAACCCCTCACGAAGTAAAACGCTGATTATTTGAAGTTGCTGGAGAACCAATCCTTGATAATTGCCACCAGCCTGTCCGATAGTCCCGATAGGACTATTATCGGTAGCCGCCGGCGGCGTGACTGTTGGCTGCGCTGCCATAATTAGATCCTTTCATATTTGTTTGGTTGATTCTTCGGCCAGAACACGTCATTGGCCGTCATATCGTTTAAGAATTTTGGTTTAGGTTCATCTTCAAGCAGCTTTGGGTTACGCCAGACTTGGCCTATGATTTCGAAAGCATCAGCACCGTGCGATGCCCAATCATGACGAGGCTTGCTACGAAATGTTTTTTTATCGTCATCATATTCAAATTGGTACTGCTTCAAGGCTTCTATGCCTCGATCACATTTTTCATCGAAATAGCTTATTTCAATCGTACGGCGTGCTGCCTCTATGCTGTTCTGTTGGCTGGTAGCCGCCACCACGAACATCTTAACCCCGTATCCATATGCCTGCTGCACGATTGAACGCCCCCCTGCAGCGAGAAGCTTATGAGCGGCATCATGAGGTACAAAATGTTTGCCGTAAGTATAAGGCTTGGACTTAACGTAATCGCAGTAATGGTCGATTGCTTGGCCATTCGCTTCATAGTAATCAATGAGCCTTATCTCGCCACGTATGACCTGCCAAAACCAAATGGCCGTTGAATCATCAAAACCAAGATCCCACGCCGTATGTACAGGCAGTTTTGGATCATAAATATCTTTGATTATGCGCCCTGTCTTTTGTGCGCGCGACATCGCAGCGCCGTACACAGCGCCAAGAATAGCGGCATCAAAGCTGCAATGATATTCCTGCTCAAAGAATGACTGCCCTTGTTCTAGGCCATACTCTTTGATGTATTCGCGCAATTCAGCGTCGAGCAACGCCTGTGGCAGTATCTTTGTTTGATCTACGCCCAATACCTCGGCAAACCATCCGGGCTCAGTCTTTGCCATCTGCAAAGTGCTATAGCCATGGTTCTTGCCGCGCGGCGTGTAGATAAACCACGACCAACCGTTATTCTCAGCCAATATGGGGCGTAGATAGCCCCAGGCTGAGGGGTTGGCTAGCGACCATTCGGAGAACACAACTCCAGCGGGGGGAGATCCCACCAAGCTGTTAAAGTTGTCACTGCCAACCACTTGCCAAGTTGAACCGCACTTAAAGCGGATCATCATCTCATGTTCGCGCGTAGTCTCGCGAAGCTCCATAGGGAATGCTTCGTCAATGCGCCTTATTCCTGTATGCGGGTTAATCGCATCCCAAATAGCCTTACGCGCTTGCGCAGCCTCTGGTAACATGTGCCAATAGGTAGCTATGCGCTCATGCGCTGCACAGGCTGTTTTATGTAATGCTACTTCGTCTTTGCCTGCGCGCCGATGCCATACACTTACCGCACGCTTACCGCCAGCATCGAAATATTTAAGTACAGGGAGTTGGTAATGTCTCGGCTTCCAGTTATAGGGAAGCCGGACGGTTCTCATTTATATCAGCCGAACAATGCGCCAAACCTAGCCGTTGCCCAACCCCTATTCCATGCAAACCACATGTTAGACAGCAGCACGTATGGATTATTCGCATTATCTTCTTGATAAGCTTTGAAACCATCCTGGTAGATTTCAACAAGCGTTTTATTGTCGCTCATTTCCCGTACTTCACAATCTGCACCGTAAGTCCGGTATCAACCTCACCGCTGTGCTCTACGGCTTTGCGTTTTGGGTATACATACTGACATAATTCTTTGGCAGCATCTTTGCGTTGGTCCAGTGAAGGAATAAGATCAACCTCAAAAACCTTATCTTCCACCGACACACCGCACTTAATCTTATTTCCTAGGGCAATCTGTGATAAAATATCTAAAGGATCGCAATTGCGTTGCTTAAGAATAGTAATAGCCTCAAGTGTTTTGCTATTTGGAGTGCCCGCTTTACGGCCACCTCTACGCTCTCCTGGGCTTGAACCTTTCATATTGCTACTCTTGCTTTAACCTTCTGAATTTCCTATTGCTAGGCGGAATTCGCTAGATAACAAAAAACCCGCCAAGAACTTAATCCTGCGGGTAAATTTTAGAGACACTTTTCCCTGTGTCGATTCGCATTATAAATCTCTTCATCCATCTTTGCAAGCAGTTCTTCACGTTTTCTATCAACTTCTTCCATAGCCTTTATCAACTTATCAAAAGCATGGCGGTATTCGTTAGCCGCTTCTGCCACCAATTCAAACGGCCTGTTGTTTTTGTGATCGTATAATGCTTGGGTATCTACCGCATGCATGACTATCCTAATCACACGCTCTCCCTTTGGTAATCCAAGCTCATGGCGGATAGCATCGTACAGCTTCGTAGCTTGCCCAGGAGATAATGCTGCACTATCACTGCTTATATTAACGCTTCCCCATTTAGTGCCAAAATTCGATTCATAAGCACGTCTTAAATCCATAAATACCATCGCATCCCATTGATGGTAAGGTTCAAGGAATCCCCTAGTTATAAGCCAACAAAGGATAGAATTATCTATACAATTGGCGTTGGAGATATGACCATCTTCCACATAAGCAATCATATCTCCCTTATCCATCCTGTTGGAATTTACTAGGGGAGTTTTGCGTTTATTTATAAACTGTGAAGGGTCAATATTTTCACTCATTTATCGCCCCTTCTAAAAAGCACCTTTCTTGCCCATGCCCATAAAGGCTTGAACTCAAGATCAAAGATTATCCATCGAGCAAATCTCTTAATCATTTGTTCCTCCTATTAATTATATCACTACACATTTTACACAGCCTTCTATCTGGTGGTGGATTATCGCACTCGACATTCAAAGAAGGGAAAGAAGTGCTATTCTCAAATTTACATAAAGTTCCTTTCCTATCGCCGATATGATAAACCATCTTCTTGTGTCTAATATTTGAGCAGTAGATATAATTCATAATAACCCCTTACTTAGTATTACCGGTAGCTCGGTACGGATGGCAAAGAGAGTCCCCTAGCAGACGAATCCGCTAAAAGACTCTTGCCGGGATTACCGTATAGCTGCGGTTTTCGCTTAGGCATACCTACCTCAGTATAGTTACCGTGCAGGCCAAGGAACTTTTACGTAATCTATACGCCTAGCGGAGGTTCCTTCCGGCTACTTCACCGTGAGTCATCCTCCTTGACACTTTGCTAGTCCCCGTGGTAGTGTCTTGCTTGCTGGCGGTCGCCACCGTAGTAAGTGACCGTCCGATCGCCAGTACTCTATCCAATCCCCCCATGTTGCTGTTTATATTGCTCTAACCAGGCATAGTCTTGTGCCCCATGGCTGGAGGTCATTATTCCTCTATCCTTCTTCCATTGAAGGTTCTTAGCCCTCAAAGCGTCCATCTCCTCCTGGGTTTTCTCTTTGGTCTTTTCAGCCACTACCGTGCGCTTGGTAAACGATTCGTAGATGGCGTTTGAGAAGTATGAGAAGGAGGATATTTTAGGTTTTGCCGGTGGCCTGCGTTTGATGATCTCTTTCATCGTCGGCAGGATGTCTTTTTCAATGTCACAACCATAGTTTATCCATGCAAATATGGTTGAGAGGTCGCGCGTAGCCAGCATAGGGTTGTAAGTCAGGGCAAAGTCTATGACCGGCGCAATGCTCATCACACCCTCCAACTGTCGTTATAATCAATAAGCGGGGATTTCTTGCGCTTGGGCTTGACGCTGTATTTTGGCCGGTAATCCCATTCTGATTTTACAATCTCAACCTTGGTTTCAGGCTCAAACACCACTGCATTCTTAATGCGGCGGCTTTTCTTGCGTACTACGATGGGAGGTTTTTTGGTCATTGCACATCCCACAGCTTTAATTGGTCAATTACATCATCCAGAGAGCGGCATACGCAGTAATAGCCCCCCGTTTCCATCCAGTGGTCACGAAACGTTTCTTGGCTATCTTCTAGGCTGTTCTTTCCAGCTTTAAGCTCTATAGCCGCCTTCTTATTGAAGCCCCAGAATAGCAGGATGTCGGCCACGCCTGGACGAACCCCCATGGCTTTGAACCTTGCACCTTCGCGCGGGTTACGCCTTCCGCCGTTTGGCACATGGAAGAATAGCAACCACGGATATTGCAGCCGCATGTAACGAGCTACGGTCTTTTGCAAATCATCCTCTAGGTGCCCACTCATTATGCTACCTCATCCACAACAATGCCGAGCTTTGGGAAAGGTATGCCTAGTTGGAATATTTTGGCGGGAGATTTTGCAGTGTCTGAATTATCTGCCCGAATGGAAAAAGCAGATGCAAACCCCTCATCATTGCTGGTAGAGGAATCTCCCATAGGTTTGGCCTTGCAGGCCTCGTAACCTCGTTGAAAGTCTTTTTCATCTTGGGTGAGGCTCATACGCTCATTCCCAATCCCATGAATACAGCGCCACCGAGGATGAACTGAGCCCATTCCGGCCACGCTTCACAAAGAGGTATCTTGATACCCAAGTCGTATATGAGCTTACCGAGCAGGTAGTACAACACGAAGCCACCGCCTAGCATCACCCCTAACCCGCCGTTGCCACCCTCATGCCAGCCGAGCCCATTCATGATCGAGAGCACGACGAGAATAGGAAATGCTATGAACATTCCGCGCAGGGTTAAACGCCCGTAGTTTTTAACGTTGCGGTTAGGCTGCTTGGTAAGATCGAACTGGCCACCGAAATACCCAGGCAGCACACCTAGGAATGCCGGTATCGGCATTGCCAGCAACATCAAGATATTTCCCGTCGCGCCGGCAATCATCATCGTAACCACGATTGCCCACAGCGCACGGCCACCTTGCGTACCAATGGACTCACCGATGAATTGCTGAATGCGACCACCCTCTCCGGCACTGCCGCGAAAGTGATAGGCGTAACCACCGAGGATAAACAATAATAGGTATTCCATTGGTATCTCCTTTTTATGCTGCCAGCTCGCTCCCAGGCAGCGTGGGGGATAGTTCCATCGTGTCGGGTGTGTCGCCCTTCGATGGTGCGATTTCTATGTGTTCGGGTAATGACCGAAGCCGGTCTACAACGTTGACAATTTGGTTAGCCGGCACATTCGGGTAGCAAGCGGCCCCGATGGCACTAAGTGTCATTTTCAGGGTTTCTTGCGATATGAGGTATTGTTTTTCTGACATTTGCTTTTTCTTTCTACTATATTTAGTAGCTATTTGTACTCTCAGCCCCAATATTTATTAAAAATTTATGACTAATTCATATTTTTATTGCCTAAATTTAATTACCTGTTAACTAACAATAGATGTAAAAAACCCCGCTGGGATTATCCATGCGGGGTAAGTTGCGGGAGTTATTTTTTGGATCATTGTTTGCGCCCATTCTTTTTTGATACGCCGTTGATTATTTCTTCCGGGCTTAATCTTATTCCTTCGGAGCGCGCAGCAGCTAATATTGCTTGCTGGTGCTTAGCTGGAATGATTTCCCATTGCGAAACTGCGCCAGGAGTAACGGCGCATATGTCAGCTACCTTGCCAACGCCTCCTAATTTGGAGATTACATAATCTTTGGTTGATTCCATAGAATCTAATTTAGATTAGCTAAATCAAAAATGCAAGCACAATTTATAACTTCTAAATATACTACCATTTAGTTTTTCTATAAATTATGTGCATGGCATACGAACACATAAAGAATTTGCTTTCAAAGCATGGGGAAGACCAGACCGATTTGGCCAAGTTAATTGGGCGTAGTCCAGCCGTGATTACAAATCTTTTTAATGGATCAAGGAGCCTCCAAATAGAGGAAGTAGAAAAACTGGCTGAACATTATGAAGTTTCCACTGATTATATTCTATACGGGAGAGATTTAGTAAATTCACAGGAGAATTTACGAGACAGCGAACTTGCCCTAGCCTATGCCTTGAAAGAGATCATAGATATTCTGCTAAATAGGAAAAGAGCAACCAAAAAAGTTCTGATAGACGACTTTACTTACGCTCTTGATCGCTATCAGGGGGCGGCTTTACCAAATGCAGCCTTGTTAATGGTGGATTTTCTTGCTCATGTAAAAGACGAACAGCGTCAAGGAGAGCAACAAGCAATACGCAAACTTTTAGAGCTTGCTCCGCCGAAATCGGCGTAGAGCCATAGATTGGAGGATTAAATGTATGCTCTGACATATAAATAGAATGGGGAATATATACCTATTATTTCAACTTACAATGTGAATTTTTTATGAGAAATTTATATACAAAAATTAATGTGATTATCCTGTTGATTTCATTGCTTGTAGTAAGCGCTTGTATATCAACGGAGGCTATAGTTTTGAGAAATAAAAAAACTGGAGAAATAGCTGTTTGCGGGCCATTCAATAAAAATGGGATAAGTGGCCCTACTGCGGCCGCTATTCAAGAATCTCAATGCATAAATGATTTCCATCGACAGGGGTATGAAAGAGAAAGTCGTCAAAATTAACAATTAACCAATGGAGAAAACAATGAAGAAAGCACCATGGCATTCAACCAATCCAAATCTTACTAAAAAAGTATACCATGATGAAACCCAATGCACCGAGGGAAATAATATAGAGCCATATTATCTAGCGCAGGGAACGGGCGGCAGGAAAAAATGCACGCACTGTACGAAAATAAGCGGATAGCTTATTTCTCTTAGGGCGCAACAGTACACCAAAATGATTGTTGCGCCCTTCTATTGCTAGCTCGATGTTTTCAACTCGCCGTAAGGTATGCATCATCGTATATGATACAGACTCTATAGGCCCCGACATAAAAGCCCCCGGGCATTTAATACCCGCATGATGAAGCCGCTGGCAAATACAGCTAGGGCAAAGCAGCCCCGGCTCATCTCCTGATGGAGAGATCTTTATCCAAGACTCATAAGGAATAATTAGGTCTGGGAATCCATGCTCATGCCCATATGGCCTGTCACAGTCCTCACATTTAGCACTGATTTGATACATCATTATATCCTTCCCGTTTTTTAACTCCCAGGAAGGGAATATTACCTAGTTAATTTTATTGGTACAATAAATAATTCAGATTTTCTAAAATAGTGCTTGCAATGTATATTTAGATAATCTAAAGTTACCTCCAACATCAATGGAGGTCACTATGACAACTTACATCAATCTCTGGGGCTACGGCGTTACCGAATCATCCGTACACAAGGATGAGTCTGATGCCCTGGCCGAGTTTATGGAACGCGAGGGAAGCGCGTATGCCGGGACGATCCTTTTAGAAGAGCGTGGTCTTAGCAAAGACCATAAACGCCTTCTCAGCTTTTTCGAGTTTGACCTTAACGAAGAACTAGCGCAGCGCGATGCCGAAAGGTCGCTTGCCCGTTCTTGTCAGTATCCGGGAGTATAGCCATGGAAAAGACAGCAGAACAAATACTAGCGGAATCGGCTGAGCGCAGCTTGCAAAGGGACATAGTGGGCGAGAACGAAATCATGGCCAAGACGCACGAATATTTCATGGAAGCGTTCGGATATGAAAAACGCCCAATACAAAATCCCAAAACGCTGAAATTGCTGGGGAGGGACTTATGATCGCCAGACTCAATAATCCCATCACCGCTGCAATTGCCCTCGGATTGTTCCTATGGCTGGCAACCTATGCCTACGGGGAGAAGGAACATGGATACACCAAGAAGGAACGTGATGCACTGGGTGCGCTGATCGACGGCACACAGGATAAACAAGTTGCTGGCATGGTGTTTTTGTACGGGGATTCTTATGAATAAGTTAGATGAAAATATTTCCGAGTCGATATTCATCTTGGGATGGCTTGCGATAATGGGAATTGCTGCCGTGGTGGGAGCGTGGATAGCGTCATGAACAGTAACCGAGTTTATCTGGGATTGCTCAGCGAGATAACACCGCCACCCAAACTGATCGAATACATAAGGCAATTATTTAAGTTCAAATTCAATTTAGAGGAGAATGAAAGTGTCTAACTTAGTACCGGTATCCGATATAGAGAAAATGGCAGCGGCGATAGCGCAGTCAAATTTCTTTGGCATGAAAACTAAAGAGCAGGCAATGGCGTTGATGCTTATTGCCCAAGCTGAGGGTCGTCACCCGGCCACGGCCGCGCAGGAATATCACGTTATTCAAGGCAAGCCAGCCCTTAAAGCTGACGCGATGCTGGCCAGATTCCAAGCAGCAGGCGGCAAGGTAGAGTGGACTTCCTACACTGACAAGGAAGTAACTGGCAAATTTTCGCACCCGCAAGGTGGGAGCCTAGAGGTGTCTTGGACAATTGAAATGGCCAATGCTGCCAAATTGACGGGCAAGGACACATGGAAGCAGTACCCGCGCCAGATGCTACGCGCTCGCGTTATCAGCGAGGGAATACGCACGATCTATCCTGGCGTGGCTGTCGGTGTCTATACGCCAGAGGAGGTTCAGGACTTCGATAAAGGCAATGGCCAGACGGTTGATGTCACCCCGCAAGCAGACAAGGAAACTGGCGAGATTATTGAGCCAAAAGCAAAAGCTGAATACAAGCCAAGCGATCCTGTGCGCCCGCATAAGGACAAGTATGTGGTTGCTGCTCCCGTATTGCCGGATGGCACACTCAATTTCGATCAATTTGCAGCCGATTTGGAAGTGGCCGTAGAAAACTCCACCAATGTTAATGAGGTGTCTCTCTACAATCGCAGCAACGCCAAAACGCTGAGGTCAATGCAGGTAGAGCGCCCTGATCTGTTCGATGCGATAGGTCAGAAATTCCGCGAAATGTCACAAGGTTTATTATAGGAGCCACCCAATGAATCAAGCAGCACTAGCAATCGTAAATGAAGAAAATCCGGTAGAAGTTCAACTGCGCTCTACGGCGCAGGAACTATGCGAATCAGCAAGCGATGTTGTTATCATGACGCGCTCTGATCTAAGTCTAGCCACCGATTTGGTGAAAAGCATCAAAACGCGCTTCCGCGATATAGAGGACGAGCGCAAGCGTCTAGTGCGCCCCTTCAATGACGGTGTGGATGCTATCAATGCCCGCTTCAAATCAATGACGGTTCCCCTTAAGGATGCCGAGGATTCGCTTAAAGCAAAGATGCTATCTTTCCAAAAGGAAGAGGAGAAACGGGCACAAGAGGAAGCGGCTCGTATTGAGAAGTCGCGCCGTGAAGCAGAAGAGAAAGCCCGTAAGGAAGCAGAAGAATCCAGCAGTGGCGATGATATACGCTCCATGCCCCTCCCTGTCATTGCGGAGGCTGCTGTTGTGCCACTGCATAAACCAACCACCTATGGCCAAACAGGTGCCGTAAGCACCGTTAAGAAGCAGTGGACTTTCGAGCTTGAGGACATCAAGGCGCTGGCCAACTCGCGCCCTGATCTTGTGATTGTTGATACCGTGAAGGTCAATCAAGAGATTCGTGGAAAAGGCGGTGAAATCCCTGGCCTGCGTGTTTACGAAAAAGACGTGTTGCAGGTGCGCTAATGCTTAATCCAGACAGCATCCATCAGCGGCTTACAGAATTAGGCGACCAATGGGCAAATATGAATGCCGCCGCCGAGATTCTAGAGGAAAATAAAAAGACGCTTATAAGCCAGCTTTCTTGCGAGTGTGATGATAAGTCAATGACTGCCAAGGAATCCTATGCTTTCAGGCACCCAGATTATATCCAGCACGTTAAGGAGATGGTATGCGCGCGCAAAGAGGCCAATCGCGCCAAGGTGAATTATGATAATGCGAAGATATGGGCTGAATTAAAGCGCACCGAGGCTGCCAATGAACGCGCGGCCAATAGGAGCGCAACGTGAACGATTTATTCACCTACATCCCCTCCCGCAACATTCCTACCAGCTTGGAAGGCGCGGAACACATTAAGCCGAAGGTCAACGGCCTCCATGCCCGTATCATGTTGCACATTGAACGCGCTGGCGTCGAGGGATGCACGAATAGCGAGTTACGCCAGATGATCGGCAATATCGAGAACGGCACCATGTCGGCGCGACTTCGGGAATTATTTTTAGAGGGCAAGATTCAAGACAGCGGTATGACGCGCAAGGGTTTGAGCGGCGTGAGTCAGATCGTGTGGATTAAGCGTTAACGGTATCGGATAACAAGAGGAATTATGACAAAAGAAAAATCACAAGCAGAACTTGAAATCGAAGCATTAGCCGATGTGTTCGGCATCGCAACAACTGGATTTGAGGAGTATTATAAAACATGCGAAAAGAACGCAAAAGGAACAAACAGCACGGCAGCATCCTCGGGCAATTACAGCAAGGCAGCATCCTCGGGCGAGAACAGCACGGCAGCATCCTCGGGCGAGAACAGCACGGCAGCATCCTCGGGCGAGAACAGC
>Ga0209731_1000002_pt1 | contig 47716 bp, 68 predicted proteins | sample TexAe_RefH0_M3_FD_187950 | JGI IMG/M metagenome (GOLD analysis project Ga0209731, IMG submission 187950) | Forest soil microbial communities from Davy Crockett National Forest, Groveton, Texas, USA - Texas A ecozone_RefH0_M3 (SPAdes) (version 2) | ecosystem: Environmental > Terrestrial > Soil >... | reverse complement strand
CGTATCGTATGAATGCTCCACAAGGTAGTTTTATGGATTTACGTAAGCAAATGGCCGCTATGCGCCAAAATGGTGACATCGAACGGATTTTTGGAGACGTTCCAACTTCTTTGGGTCGATATTAACTGAGCGAAATGTCAGAAACCAATCCATTAGTCGGAAATGAGAAAGATCCACTAGCTACTCGTTGGCTAGGACGGGTTGGTAAAGCTAATAAATATTACGAGAATTGGTCAAATCGATTCAAATGTAATACTCTGGAAGAATATTACTACGGATTCCAGTGGAGTGACGGATCTCCAAATACGAGTTATGAACGCTACGTAATTAATTTCGTATTTTCTACGATAGAAGTTAAGAAACCCACTCTCCTATTCCAAAATGTAGGTTATCGAGTCAAGCCAAAACCAGCGAATGCAGAATTTGATTTTATGGCATCCGCTGAACGGGCTAGGAATCGTGAAGATGTACTAAATACTATAGTTTCTGACGAAGATCAGGAATTCGGTGAAGAACTTGAAGCATTTATCGTGGATGCGTTTTTCCGTTTTGGAGTTATGGAAATCGGTTATTCGGCAAATTGGATCGAAAATCCGAATGCGGGAAAGCCAATACTCAAGTCGGATAATGATCCGTGGTTCGACCCTGATGGTGAAGATGGTCGGGATAATATTATCAGAGAACCTGAAGAGTTACCAGAGCAGGAAAGAGTGTATTTTAAAAGAATTCCACCATGGCGTTTCAGGGTTGGGGGGACGGATGGTAGAACTTTCAAAAAATGTTCCTGGATCGGCTACTATGATTATTTTCGCGCCGAGGATATTAAAGCTAACCGCGCGCTTAAGAATTTGAAAGAATTAGATTTCGTCGGTTCCCGATCCGAAGATTTTAACGACGGTGATACGGTTACTCCAGAACAGGAAGATCTTCTAAAAACAGGCGATCTTGTTAAAGTATGGGTAATCTACGATCTACGTCGGAAAATGAAGTATATTTTCGCCCACTCTCAATGCGTGACACTACTTTCGAAGAAATATAAGACTTTACCAGTAGTAGCTATCAAATTCGTTGAGAAGATCCGCGGATGGTATCCAATTCCGCTAGTATTTAATTGGAAGGGACCACAAGACGAAATTAACGAAGCCCGAGAACAGCAAAGGTTACACAGAAGACGCGCTAAGCGTGCGTACTTATATAAAGACGGAGCTTTCGACAAAGATGATGAAATCTCAAAGTTAGAAAGCGGCCCAGATATGACCTTCGCCAAAGTTCAAGGCGATCCCAATACGCAAGTTGCGCCATTACAGAGCGCACAGTTAGATCCTGCGGTCGCACAAAGTATGATGGTGGGACGTGATGATCTTAATATTATTACTGGAACTACTGTAAATGACCGTGGGCAGACTGATCGTTCTACTGCTACTCAATCTAATATTGTGGATATGCGTTCTCAGCTACGCGATAGTGCCGCACGTGTTAAAATAGCTAATGTCCTAAAGAAAATTGGACGTCTCGTTCTAATAACCGTACAAGATCATTTTACGTCAAGTTTTTGGGTTAAAGTACGTACTAATCGGAATAATGAGAATTTTCTTCAAGAAGTTAGGGAAGCTGAGATTGAGTGGCGCGAGTTTACTTCAGGAGAATTAGGAGACGCCGAAGATTTCGAAGTTGACATAAGCTTGGATACAATATCTCCTATTGAGAATCAAGCGTCGAAAGCGGCGTTCGTCGAATTCCTAAGTTTACTCAATAACTTCCCTCAACTAGCATTCGATCCAATTCTAATTCGTGAAGCAGCGTATCGATGCGGTTATCGTAATGAGAAGGTAATCGCGCGAATGTCAGAAATGGCACAAGTTGCAGCGATCGGACAAATGGCGATGGCTAAGCAATCGCTTGTTCAAATGGGTATGGCTGCGGAACCTGGTGGAAATATGGCACAAACTAGAGTTGCTCAAATGACACCGCCAGATCAAGCTCAGATTCAGAATCAACTAGTAGGACAGACGGGAGGTCCAGTAATCTAATGTCAGATTTACAAGAAGCGATCCAAGAATGGATGAGCGCGAATGTTAGACCGACCTCCTTTTATCAAACACGTATTACTAGAACTCCTGGAGTAGTAGATCCCTCGCTGAATCAGAATGTGGCAGCTATTTACGATCCAAATACGGCTGGCGCCGAAGAAGTTAGACGAACTTCCTTAGATCCAGCGATTCAACAGATATTAGTTAATGGATTTTCCGGTAAAAAGGGTTTTGTACGAAGTCAACCATGGGCACCATCGAATGTTATGAAACATGAGCAGATTCATAATATATTCGATGAAGGAGACTTATATCGTCGGAACGAGATTGGTACTCAAGTCGATCCACGAACAGCCGATTACTTACGTACTAATCCAGTATTCCAACAAGGAGCGCAGCGGTTAGGATGGCCCACCGTACTAGCTAACGAAGGTCCAGCTATTGACCTGACTACTCCTGATCGTAATAATAGACTTCTAGTAGATACGATAGCTGAATTACTCTCAAGGAGTGGTAAAGCTACTCAGTTGAAACAGTTAAAGGAGATTGCTAGATGAGCGGGGAGGATTGCTAGATGAGCGGTAATATCGATAACTTACGATCTCATATTGGTGGGATGTTAGGTAAGGGAAAGTTAACCTCTGGTAAGAAAAAGCAATCTGCTTCTGTTACCAAAGTTAAGAAAGATTGGAAGAAATCTAAGTATTGATTCGGTTAATCTAGATCCGAGAGAATAAATCTTATATGAGCACAACTCCTGTTACTTTAAAAGAGAGCGTTCTTAATGCCTTCGCAGAATCAGAGAAAGCAGCCGGTTCCACTTCGGTTTCTGAAGAAACAACTAGCCCGAAAGAAGATACTACAACTAAGGAAGATAAATCTTCTGAGGGTACTAGTGAAACTAAAGAAGAAGCTACTAAATCGACAGTCGAAGAAGATGACGGCGTAGTAGAAATTGATGCTTCTCCTGAAGAAATTAGAGCGGCGCTCGAATTACGACGAAGTTTAGTTGATGCCAAAACCGCAAAAGCTACGCTTGAAGATATAGCGAAGGCCGGCGGATACGATCTCACTAAACGAGAAGATGTTAAGCAACTTCAGCGCGATGCAAAAACTGTTCTTCGTGAGAAACTTGGCGATTCTTACGATCTGCTAGGTGGTGATAAGTTAGCAGAAGCGTTCGACGTATTATTGGACGCGCGCGTAAAAGAGCACACTGCGCCAGTTCTTGATCGGCTAGCATTAGCAGAAGCTCAAGTTAATAAAGAAAAAGCCGATACTGCAATGGAAGCATTGTGGAAGCGCGCTGGTATTACCGATGCTAAAGAACGCGAAGTCATAGCTGGTAAGATGTTGGAGAAGATGAAGAGAATGCCAGCTAGTGAAGGAACCGATATTAATAACTATCTTGATGATATTCACACTCTCGTGAATAAGGAACGGGATAAAGCACGTGAAGTCAAGAAAGTTGTGACAAAGATTCGTACTAATGCTCAAGAAGTTAGTAGAACTTCAGGTGAAGGTGGCCCCGATGATGATAGTAGAGTTAGTGGTGGGTCTAAATTACCTTCAATTCGTGAGGCTGTAGCCGCAGCTTTCCGTGGTGAAAAGCTGTAATATTGGAGATTAATGGCAACGTATGGTTCAGCATCAGCGCCATCCCAGAATACTATTAATTATGATAGTATTTTAGGAACATCGCTGTTCAACTACCGTCGTACGCTAACGGATAATATTTCGAAATCCAACCCGTTCTTCTACAAAATTAAAGAGAATGGGATGTATACGGATGAGGATGGCGGGGTAGCTATTCAAATTCCGCTACTTTATGGACTTTCACAAGCGGATACCTATAGTGGATACGATGTTTTGAACACCGATCCCACTGATGGTATTACTAACGCATTCTTCGATTGGTCACAGATGGCAGTACCGATCTCCATCTCCCGATTGGAAGAACGCCAGAACGCTCAATCTCACCGAATGGTGAAGTTGCTCGAAACTAAGATGATGCAAGCGGAGACTGGAATCAAGGAATTCTTCGCAAAGCAACTCTTACAGGGCAACGCATTAAAGGGCGGTTCCACTAATATCTACGATCCGTACGTCAGTATTCGGAATGGTAGTTATGGAATCGATCCGCTTCCTAAGTTGATTGCCAATGATCCTACTAGCTCATCGGTTCAACCGACGGTAGGTAATATCAATCAATCGACTTCTAGCTGGTGGAGAAACCAAGTTACCACTTCGTCTCTTACTACTAGCTCAAGTCCTACGGCATTCCTGTTAGAAGCGGACCACCTGTATAACAATTGTTCTAAAGGTTCAGGCGGACCTCCCGATTTAATTCTTACGGATCAGAGAACTTTCGAAATGTGGCGCGCGGCCTACTATGATAAGTACCGCCGTACGGCCGATTCTGATAAGAACTATCCGTTCGAGAATTTCCGTTTTAACCGCGCTACGGTAATGTGGGATGAATTTATGCCCGATGTGTATTCGAATTCAACTACGATCACATACGGTGCGGCATATTTCATCAATACCAAGAATTGCTCGGTTGTATACGATAAAGAGTCGAATTTCATCAATACTCCATTCGTGAAACCGGCCAATCAGGATGCTAAGGTAGCTCATATCCTATGGATGGGTAATACCTGCATCAACAATCGACGTAAGTTAGGTGTGTGGACGAAAATCCCCGCATCCCTTACTTATGCTAGCTAATCAAAGGAGAATGGAGAATAACTATGAATGGACCATTGATTGGCAACAAGGCATTTAATGAGAGTTTGAACTTTCGTAGCGCAGAGTCATCCGCGAGTATTCCTCCCGGAACTCCTATCTGTTTCGTTATGAATGCAACTGATGATGGTTTCGGCGCAGTTTTACCTGCTACCGCGGGTGCTGCTAAGACTCCTGAATTGTTTGCAGGAATTAATATCTCGCCATTGGATGTAACTCCAAAACAGTACGGAATGGCGATGGTATTCGGACTCTGTAACTATGCTATCGTAGTACAGCAGTCCCGCGCCGCTTCTACTGATTCTTACGTTAGTGCCCCGGCGCTGAGTGTAGGTCAACAGTTAGCTATTGATACAGTCAATAACGCGCTGAAGACTAACTCTCAGGTAACGGGCGCTATGACAATCGTGACCAATGCTACTACGGACACGCTTGCCGTTAATTTCGGTGATGGATATCCGCCATTCGCCGTTATGGCTCAAACTTTAGCATCGGCATCTAGTTCCGCTTCGACTACTTCCGATTCTAGTGTTAAGAAGACATACGGCCTAAAAGTATTTCTTCGTGCCATGTAGGATGCTCCCTTTCGGTTTGGGACTAGTTAGATTCTCTCCAATTTAGCTAGTCCCGATTTTTCTTATGTCTAAAACATTAATAGCAATTAATACACTAACATCGGTTCAGAGTCAAGCATACGCTTCTCATATGAATCTTGCGTTCAGAATGGCGAAAGATTGTCCCGGTGATGAATTTCTCTTATTTAATGGATATCGTACTGGAATAGATACGTTTCGTAACTTAGCGGGGAGAATCGCTCTCCAAAACGAGTGTGACTATCTCTTATTCTTAGACGATGATGTTCTAGTACCGCGCGACGTATACAAGAGATTAAAAGATAGAGATGTGGACATAGTAACGCCATTCGTATTCATAAGAGGATATCCGTTCCGACCGATGTTCTTCAAGTCTATTCTCTCCGATGATAAGAAAACTTGTGGTCTTACGCCGTACGAAGATTGGTCGGAAGTCGTGGAGGCTACTAAAAATCCTCTCTTAGAAGTCGCAGCGATCGGATTTTCATGCTGTCTTATTAAGACTTGGGTTCTCAAGAAAATTCAACCGGCGTGGTTCATTACTGGAACTGGACATACTGAAGATGTCTACTTTTGTGTGAAAGCTAAGCAAGCTTTACAAGGAAAAGTAAGAATCTACGTCGATACTACACTAGATACTGGTCATATGCTTGACTGTGAATTCGTATCGCTCCAAACAGTTGAATCGCTCCGCCATTTTCACGAAGAGTTAAATCCTAGCTTGAAGGATGGTCGTGAAGGAGACAATAGTGCGAATTATCTTAGTAAGCAGCGAGAAGCTCTTAATAAGCTAGGTTATGCTAATGAAGTATTAGAACGAGAGAATTTAAGACTTAATGAAGCTTAATCTTGGTTGCGGACGATCTAAACTTGAAGGTTATACTAATATAGATGCAGATCCAACCGTCCTACCAGACTTAGTATTGGATTTCTCGTCAACAGTATTGCCATTCAAGGATGCTACTATCGATGAAATCGTTATGACTCACGTGATAGAGCATCTTAAAAGAGAGCAATTTCCATTAGTTATTGGTGAAGTGAATCGTGTCCTGAAAATGGAAGGGTTGTTAATAGTAGCATACCCGGATGCAGAGAGAATTCTTACGAATTACTTAAATAACAAGATGGGTATGCGCCAATATTGGGAAATGACCATTTTTGGGCGCGGGTTAACGAGGTGGGATCGGCATCAATGTTTAATTAATACAGAGGATTTTGTTAACTTTCTGAGAGAATATTGCTTTGGCAAGATCAAAGTAATGCCTGAAATCGATCAGTCGCATAACACAATAATTGAAGCGGCTAAGTTAGCTAACGTAATCGAAATGACCGATCTTCTCAAAAAGGAACTTGCTCTATGAACAATCTAGGAGACGCCATACTTCTTAAAGGCAGTATGGAAATAGTACTTCGCTCAATTCACGATGGTTCTATCGTAGAGCGAAGGGAAGTTAGGAACACTATCGTAACTGCTGGACGCGCGTGGATTCTGAAGCATATCGTAGGAACTGCGGTATTCAATGGTAATGAAACCGCTCCTCTCAACTATATGGCGATCGGGACATCTACTACCGCTCCAGCTACTTCAGATACTGCTCTAGGATCGGAGACTACACGGAAAACGATCCAGGCATTCACAACGGCAAATCTGACTTCTAATCCGCCATCATATCAGCTGGAAGTTAGTTATGCCACTAATGAAGGAAATACCACACTTGGAGAAGTAGGACTTTTGAATTCTTCGAGCGGCGGAACGATGTTAGCTCACGCTACTTTTGGTACGATCAATAAGACTACTTCGAATACTTTGAGTATTAGTTATACGATTTCGGGCTAGTCGAGTTGGAGGGAAATTAATCTTGATTAAAATTAAAAACGGAGTTGATGTTAAGGGATTGAAACCTGAGACTGTATTGGCTATTTTAATAGCTGAGCCTATCTACAATAAGTACCACTCCGATCTTGTAATTACGTCAGTTCGGGATGGAACTCATAGAGCGGATAGTCGCCATTTCAGAGGAGATGCAGTTGATTTCAGAATTAAAGATTTAGATCCGATGGATGTATCTGAGGTTACCGTATCGCTTTCTAGAGCATTAGGAGCGCAATTCGACGTAGTACGAGAATCCGATCATATCCATGTCGAATTTGATCCAGAATCTACGAGGGTGGCAACAGCATGATTTCAGTACGAATGGCTTGCTTAATAGTGGCGTTGGTATGTTTTATCCTCTCTGCATTTGGTGTACCAACTCCGAGAGTTAATCTGACAGCATTGGGACTTGCTTTCTTTACTTTAACCTTTTTACTGGTATGAATAACGCGAATCGATTAGTGTCATCTGGTACTGGAGTAGTGGTTGGAATTCCGACTCTTGGACGCCCCGTTTCGTTAGCTTGGGCATCCTCGTATAAGAGTTTAAATCCGCCCATTAATTTCAATATGACTGTATGTCAAATAACGGGAGCGCCGGTCGCTGAGGCTAGGAATGCAATAGCTAGAGAAGCATTGAAGTTGGAGTCGAGGTATGTATTCTTCCTAGGAGACGATGTAATCGTACCAGCACATGCAATGCGCCAGTTTATTACTCGAATGGAGAATAACCCCAACATTAGCGTTATTGGGGGTGTTTATTGTAGTAAGTCTAATCCTCCTGCTCCACTCGTTTTCAGAGGGAACGGACAAGGTTCGTATTGGGACTGGAAGATTGGTGAATTCTTCGAAGTTACTGGCTTGGGTATGGATTGTACTCTTGTTCGTACTGATCTATTTAAACAACTACCTGAACCGTGGTTCCGCACGATGAATACGGACGAGTTCGAAGAAGGTATTAATAAAGCAGATCAGTGGACGGAAGATTTATGGTTTCTTCGTCGTGTAGCACAAGAAACCGATACTAAGATTTTCTGTGATGGTAGTATTATCTGTGAACACGAGGATATTTTCAGTGGTAAGCGATATACACTACCACCACAATCACTACCTACTAGAGTGGCCATGACTGAGAGTCCACGAGTAGTAGATATCGGATGTGGCCATATTCGACGAACGATCGATGGGATGGCGCCGATAAGAGTTGACATACGGGATGAATGTGAGCCAGATTATCGATGTGATGTTAGGAATTTACCCTTCGCTAATGGATCATTCGATACCGTATTTAGCTCTCATGTATTGGAACATTTTAATCGAGCGGAGTGGAAGTTAGTATTAGCAGAATGGACTCGTTTAGTAGACACTTGTGGTAAGATAGTTCTCATATTGCCCAATATTGCTTGGGCCGCTCATATGATATCAGTTGAGAAAGTTATCAATGATGACGTTCTCAATGTTTTATACGGAGCGCAATCAAATGACTACGATTACCACTATAATGGTCTAACACCAGAACGGGTCGGAGAAGCTCTAATTGAGCTAGGTTTTGGAATAATAGATTTAAAACTCGACGGCTACAATATGATACTAACCTCACACAGAGTGTCGGATCATATTGCACAGGGGAGCGGAAATGAGTGACGTCAAGATTAAGTATGGAACTAGTAATCAAACTATTACGATTACTTTTACCTCGCTTGCTAATAACGGAGCGAGAGCATCAACCGTAGTAGACAATAGTTCCAACTTATTCTTAGACGCGCTCGTGTTTCTGATAATTAAAGCAGGAGCGGCATCTACTAGTGCCAGCGGATACGTGAATATCTACGCATATGGTACAGCGGATGGTGGTACGAATTACACTCAGAGCGCATCTGGTAGCGATGCTGGAATAACATTAACGTCACCACCCAACGCGCGTCTAATAGGTGTAGCGAATGTAGTAGTGGACGCAGCTACATATAAGGTAGGTCCATTCGCGGTCGCCGGCGCATTTGGCGGATCGCTTCCATCAGGTTGGGGAATTATAGTAGAGAATAAAACTGGTGGAACCTTAGACGCTTCTATCGGATCAGCATTTTACCAGGGTATTCAACAACAGGTTGTCTAATGCGCCCGCAATCAAAACCGCCTCTTTCAGCAACATTAAATCATGGACATCCGCTAGCACAGGGGATGATCTCATGTTTTCTAGTTAATGAATTAGGTGGCGCGCTCCACGATCTAGTAACGGGGAATGTCTTACCAATAGTAGGAAGTGGGGCATTCTCGAATGCTAGATTTGGTCATGGTCTTAATTGCAATGGAAATGACTCAGGGGCATATGCAGCGGCATGGGATCAGTTAAAGGAAGTTGGTCGCCAGTTTACTATATTATGGAGAGGTGTTATAGCAGCGAGTCCTGCGGCATTTGGAGCGTTATGCAATGTAACGTACACGAACGCAGATACTTCTCCTTACTTAGTATACGGTCTTCAGATAAATTCGGGCTCCGATGGATACTTCTTAGCATGGAATGACATTGGAAGTGGATGTAGCTTTTCTGCTAACACTGGCACTGCTTTTGATGGCACTGAGAGGCAAGTTGTAGGAGTAGTACGTGCTACTGGATTTGGTGGTGCTAACGCACTCTACGAGGGTGCTAATGCCGCGGTTCTAGGAACTAACACTCAGAATTGTGGTCCAAGTTTTACTGCTAATTCTAAGATAGGAATCGGAGTTTACCAAGTAGCGCAAGGTCGAGATTCCAAATCGATCTGTCGTCATGCTTATATCTGGAAACGGGCGCTTACTCCATCTGAGATAGAATGGCTATTCTACGAACCATACGCTTTTGTTACCACCGAAATACCACGGAAATTCTATAAATTCACGTCCGCTCCGCTAACTTCTACCAGTTCTGAGAATGCTAATACACTAACGGATGCGGTTAGTTTAGCTAATACGGCAGCGGCTGGATACGGCGTTACACCAAGTGATCGCCTTAATATACTGGACAATCTAAACTTATTAGGTCCCCCGCCAGATTACATAGCTACATTCGGTGACGCGCTCGCGAATATTCAAGATTCAGTACGTCCTACGCTACGCGTATTAAAAGCATTCTCCGACTCGATCAATAATTTCACTGATGCCTTCTCGAAAGTTACTGGAATTCCCATAAGTGCGTTCGATTCACAGCAGTTTAATTGGTCGGATGCTGTTAGTACTCTATTTTTAGGAGTATTCCCAGTCACTAAATCTGACAGTCTCAACAATTACGCCGACGCTCACTCTAAGGTAGTAGGTAATGTTAAGATTAGTGTAACCGCTGCTGATACAATAAACTTACTCGCAGACGCGCTCAGATTATGGGATGTTCTAAGAATTAGGGCAGGAGATAACTACGTTCTCGCTGATTCCTTGACTAGAAAATTAGTGCATCTTCTGGCAATAGCTGAACTTCTCACAGCTAAATTAGACTCCGCTTTGATAGAACGAGCCAATAAACCCTCTTTTTCTGATACCCTCAATATAACTGATGCAGTAACAGTCCGCCTTGCCTCACAGTTAAGACTTTCGGTAGAAGACTAATGCCCATAGTTAGCAGTAAAATAAAATCTATCTCCGTTCAGATAGACGGGCGGACTTACGTTACTGAAATTCACGTTTATGACAACGGAGACGAAGTAGAATTCACTTATCTGGGGGAGGAGAAGGATGATTTTAATCAAGTTTTAAAAGAACGTGCGGTAGCACTAAGTAAGGAAACTAAAATAGACTACGAGAGACAGAAAGTAGATAACTTAATTTCTTCATTCGATGAACTTAAATCGTCTGATTTTCAATTAGTTAAGACAGCAGTCGATAGTAAGACTCCTAAAGGGATAGTTTCTGACATAGATTCTATAAAATAAAATGGCTGTCAAATACTGTAGATCGGGCGCGGCTGGTGCTGGAACGGGAGCAGATTGGACAAATGCGTATACTACGTTAGTTTTAGCTATTGCAGGTAGTTCCGCTGGTGATACGATTTATGTAGCAGATGATCATGCCGAAACACAGGCATCTGCTATGACAATAACATCACCAGGTACTGCCGGTGCATTACTTAGAATAATCTGTGTAAATACTCATACCGTAGAGCCACCAACCGCCGTAGGCACGACTGCTACTGTAACTACGACTGGCTCATTTAATATGAGTTTTACGTCTGGTTACGCCTATGTATATGGTATAACTTTCAATGTTACGACAGGCGCATCTAGCTTTGCCACAGTAATTGCATCTGGCACAGCTAATAACTGGATTTTCGATACTTGCACATTTAAGAATTTATCTACTTCTAGTGCTTCGATGAAAATAGGAGTAGCTGGATTCACCGCATACGAGCGATGCGAATTCATTAATTGTAGTGTGGGATTTAATTCAACCTCTAGTAGAATAGCTGTTTCTGGAATATTCCTGTGGAGAGGTGGGTCGATTATAAATAGTGGTCAGATACCTACTACCTTATTCATAGTAGACCAAACTATACCTGGAATAGCAGAAATCAGTGATGTGGATATGAGTCTACTAGGTAGTGGTAAGAATCTAATAACCGCTAGCGTAGCTACTCCAACACTCTATTATCTGAGAAATTGTAAATTAGGTGCATCCGTATCCGTTATTACTGGTACTATCGGTGGTCAAGGCGGTGTGAGTGTATTTTTGGATAATTGTGATTCCGGCAATACAAACTATCGGATGGAGCATTATAAATACCAGGGTAAGATACTCCAGGAAACCACTATTGTTCGTACAAGTGGTGCATCTGATGGAACGACCCCTATTAGTCATAAATTTACTAGTCTTACTACCGGACCCACATTATTCTCTCCGTTAGATGGACCTTGGTTCGCAATATGGAACGATTCCACTGGTTCTAAGACAGTAACAGTTCAGTTCATGCATGATAGCGTGACAAATCTGACTAATGCAGATATTTATTTAGAGGTAGAATACCTAGGAACTGCAAGTCTTCCATTGGGTGTATTGACCAGTAGTAGAGTAGCGGACATATTTGCCGCGGCGGTCGATTGTACTGCCGGTGGAGCTACTTGGACTACGACTGGATTAACTAATCCGAATTCCCAGAAATTAACTCTCACCTTTACGGCCCAAATCAAGGGACTAATACGGGCGAGGGTATGTCTTATTAAGACGAATTATACTGTTTATGTAGATCCACTCTTAGTGGTAACTTAATGGCACGTCAATATAACATACCGGGCGTGGGATACATCAACGAGAGTGGAACTAAGCAATATTTGTTCCCCCGCGCCTTCTATATTGACGAATCTACTACGCTCGCTCTGACAATAACTACGTCAGACACATTAGCGTTGACTGACGCGAGTGCTATTAGACTAGCTCTTCTATTAACTAAGGCGGACCTTCTTAGTATAACTGACGCTCCGGCACTCTCCTTCCACTACAAACCGGCATTCTCTGACGCGCTCTCGATTTTGGACGCATTTTCTAAGAGTTCCAGTGGATTCCTGAGTTTTAGTGACCAGATCGTAATTATTGATTCAATAAAATTACCAACCGAAGGAATAGGATTCTTCGATGCGGTAGTTTTAGAACTTCTGGTAGCCTATAATCTCAGTAGTATTCTACGAATTAAGCGTTATTTGAATATTAGTAATGAGAGTCCAGCTATTACGGTAGGTCCGGTGACTGGTGACGTAGAGATAGATCTTGGATCATCCTACGATAACGCAGCGGTTCAACGAATACGACGTTATCTAGGTGATATGACATCGGAGTAATATGAATCTTACTCAAATAACCGATCGGGTCAGACGAAATCTTGATGATAGTAGTGCCGGATTCTATAGTAGTGCGGATGATATTGTACCCGCGATTCAGGATGGTTATAATCTAATAGTAGCTCTCACTGAGAGTATTGAGAAGACTGCCGTTGTCAGTTTCGTGAGTGATCTGGTATTCTACGATTTTACGACTTATATAACGGACTATCTGCGTATTTTCGGGATATACAATAATCAGACAAATCGATGGATGCAACCGACTTCGTTACTAGAATTAATTCAATATAGGGACGATTGGGAACTGACAGAGGGGGACCCGTTCCTATTCTTGCCGATCGATCATAAGCGAGTGGCGCTATTTCCTACTCCAACTGTAGCGACTGGAAGTATGACAGTAATGTATAAAGCGCGTGCTAATACTCTCGGTGCTAATACTACTCCGCAAGTTCCAGAAGAACAAGTCGATATTCTAGAAAATTACGCTACAGCCGATCTACTAACACAGGCAGAGGAGTTTTATAAGGCGCTCGGATATTCAGCTTTATTAGAAGGTGGGATAGAAGCAATTCTTAAGGTTCTGAGAGAACGTTCGTCTCCAAACCAACTATATCATATGCAAGAGGTTTTTTGATGAAAACTCTCTGGACTAATGAATACTTATCGGATCTAGCTACTGAGGCGGAGGTACAAATCTCTACTCAGGTTTCTTGCATCTACGTTCGATTTCCGCTAAATATAGTTGCATCGCAGTCGATTTATGACTTTACTGAAGATACATCACCCTCTCAACGTTTGACTGGAATCATACGAATTACGTGGCAAGGCTATACAGTCTATCCGGTATTTCAAGCAGAGTTACGAAATGTAATAGTTCCATTAAAGCCGACCGAAGGCGATGTAGAAAGCTCCAGACCCTTCCTATATTGTCGTCTTGGTTATGGAATGGACAAGATTAAATTCTTCGCCTGTCCTAATACAACTATAGCATACGATAGTAGCAATATTAATACCAAGACTGGCATACGCGCCAATGTAATAGTTAGTGGATGGAGAATAGCTGACCCTGCGATCGCAGCATACAGAGTGCCAGATTACGTGAGAGAGACGTTAGTTAGATATTACGTACTTTCTAAAGCGTTCAAGCGAGAAGGAAAGGGTCAGAACTTAATTGCATCTAACTACTACGAGGTTGAATATGAAAAATTGCTAAAGCGTTTTAGGAAAATTACAGACAATCTCTATTCAAGTAGGATGCGCGGCATTAAAGAAGGTCTTATCGCAAATAGGGGTGTAAGACCTCCTAGACCAAGATTACCAGCTAACTTCGGTGAATCTAGATGATGCCGCCATTAATAGCATGGCTACCTTCTATGGTTGCTATAATAACAGGTATAATTACAATCTCTGTGACATTCGCAGTGGTTCGTGCTAAGGTAGAATCTTTGGGACAAGCTGGTACTGAAATTAAAAAAGCACTAGACACAGTAGGTGGAGAACTACAAAATACGATAACGGCAATCACTGTATTATCTAAGGAACAAGCTATTATTAATCAGTTCATGACCAAGACTTTAGATAGTATCGCTAAGCGAATCGAATATCAAGATCATAAGATTAACGAACAGGAAGCTACCGTTAAGCTTTTAGTCGAATTAGTAAAGCGTTTAGAAGACAAGAAATAGAATGGCTCAGAATCTAACTAGAGAAAGATGGCCTTTAGGCTGGACTCCTTCCGCTGATTCAACTAATGGATCGGCAGAAGGTTTACTTCGTATGGATAACTTACGGTTAGATGAATTAGGTTCACTAACTCTAGCTAAAGGATTCCGTAATACGCATACTACTCAATTTCCAGGATTCGTACATTCTATTTATTCAACTGAAATCAATAATGTCAAGCATAGATTCGCTGCTGATTCAACCGGATTAGTTCTTCATGCACCAACAGGAGGTGAATTTACTGATTTCGTATTAGATAGTGGTAATCCAGCCCGCGCCCGATTTAGCGATGTTTTAGGAAGTATTTTTATTGCATCAGGGTCGAAGAAGCGAAAGTTCGATGGTTCCGTAGTTAGAAATTGGGGAATAGAGACTCCAGTTAATGCTGTTCCCGCTACGGTTCATAGTCAAGAATCTTACGATGTTAGCGGAGCGGATGGTAGTGAAACCTACTCCGCATGGGAAGCAGTTGAGGGTGATAATTTTGTTAATAGTGGTATTGAAGGCGCTCATATCGATTTAACATCGGATACATTACGAGCGGTAATGGGGGTACGATATGCGAAAGACTTCAACGCATATCCCGGAGGTGGTAGTGGTCTTGATTCTGATATATTCTCTTTTCGCATTAGGCTTGGCGATTCTGCGAATATTGATAGGGTCAGGGTAGAAATTGGACTAGGCTCGGTTAGTGACCTCTCTCAGCTTGATAACTACTACTGGATGGAATGGCAGCACGATGTAGATTTAGTTCCATTCGTAGAAGGCGTAGATAACTATTCTACGCTACAAGTTGAGAGAGGTCAATTTACGCGCGCCGGAGACGATACTACATTAGATTGGTCAAATGTTGGCGCGCTCCGGGTTACGATAATTGGTAATAATACCAGTCAAGATAATTTAGTGATCGGATTTAAATTGTCGGGTAGTACAAAAGGTCCCCTTAATGCACCTGTTGAATACGTGCAAGTTAATGTGCGGGACACTGGCGTATATCTTGGTAAAAGTGCTATATCTCCTAAGTTTGCAGCTCCTCTCGAAGTCATTAATGCTAGTGTCAGTCTTGATCCGGTTAATAGTGGCGATCCTCAAGTTAATCAGCAATGGTTCTACAGGAGGGGAGGACTATTAAAACAATTTACTAGAATAGGAGTTTTAAATCTTACAACCAACGTCTACGTAGATTCATCCGGCGCGATTCAAAATTGGGGTGGTGGAATAGGCGATACTATTGAAGATACGTGTCCCGATCAGGCGGCCCAAAATCTCAATATTATAGCTAATGAATTCACTCAATCCATCGCGGATGTAGCGGATGAGTTTATTTCAATAGTCGAAGGAATCTACTTTGAGCGTATAGTAATAGCGACTACGAAGGAAATTCTTATCACAGAACGCCTTAATCCCGAAGCTATCGATAATAGATTTCGATTCCGGGTTAGCGGAGATAAGACAGAAGCTATTCTATGGATTTCTAAGATTAGTAATACGGTTCTCCAGATCGGTACTACTAAGAATCGATACGAGTTGAGTGGAAATCTAACGGATCTTCCTGATGGTACTATAAATAGTCAAATCGTAGCTCTGGGAGAAAAACATCCGCCGCTAGGATTAGAATTCGCGTTAGATTCTGGATCTATCATTTATATGGCTGATGATGGATTCCGTATTACTAGTGGTGGGCCATCACAACTTATTAGTGCTCAGTTGGATCTTCTATTTCGCGGAGAAGCTAGACACGGAATACAGCCAGTAGCGGTTTATAGTAACGCGCTCGTTGTATACCCTGTTGTAGTTCATAAGGGAAGTGTAATAGCTAGCCTTCCGCTGATGGACGGATCGAGACAACTCTTCATATACGATCTAAAACTAGGAACTTGGCGACTTCAAGAGTGTAATCCGATCTGTTTATTCGTAGAAACTGATGGTACTCTTTTAGGTGGTTTTGGAACGCCAGCCGATTTCTTCGTCAAGCAACTCAGCGTCGGTTCAACTATTGATACGGTCGGTACAACCGGCGCGGGTCAACGAATTTATTTCCAGACAATCTACGATTCTAACGGGCAACCATTGAATCGCAAGGATGCGTATACGCTCCGCTTACTTATTAATACCGGAGGTCGTAATGTCAACGTATACATCAGTGGAGATTCGGGCGATTTCTTATTCCTAGGAGTAGTTAGCACTCCATTCTTACAAAATGTTTTCATCGATGTATTCGGTCCACTAACTCAAGCGTATGGACTGGGATTTAGGTACGCGATTCGATTAGTTAGTACAACTACTCTATTCGAGTTCGCCTTAAATGCCTTCAATCTGGAATACGATCCTCGTCCTGAACTAACTACTAACTTACGTCTACTTCCTACGAATCTTGGAACATTCTCCCGTAAGCGTTTCACTAACTTCGCTTTCGTAGTAGATACGCTAGGTTTCACAGTTAGATTCCAACCAACGATCGACGGAACTAATGTAGGAGATTATCTTGATTTCGCTCATACTGGTAAGAAAACTGTCGTCTATTATTTCGAGAGCGAAACTATTGGCGTTGACATTGGAGGACTTCTCACTGCTACTGCTAACACTGCTACTCCTATTAGTGCTACTAATCGTGGAGCTTTCGAATATTATGGAATCAATTTAGAAGAAATCGTGAGCGAGAAATTACCTACTCCAGTCAAGTTTCTTAAAATTCCAGCCAACGACTATGGGAATCCGAATAGAAAGAGACATAGTTCGTATAAGTTCCAGATTAATACAAACGGGGCGGATGTAGAATTTACTCCCATTCTAGATGGTGTGGCACGATCGTCCGCTACCTACAATACAACAGAGAAAATAACGGTAGAATACTACTTTACCAGTGATACTACAGCGATTGATATTGGGGGGACGCTAACTACTCTAGAAGACACCCCATTCGAATTTTATGGAGTAATAATTCCACAACAGATAGAGGTTCTACCTCCTAGACTAAGAGAATTCCGTATTCCTGAGAATAACTACGGCATTGCTGCAAAAAAGCGTATTCGTACCATGCCGATGGAAATTAATACGAATGGCGCTAACGTCAGTTTCACACCTATCATAGATGGAATCGCGCAGACTCCTAGTATTTTTAATACAACCAGTCGTAAGACCGTATTCCACTATTTTAGTACGGACGTTTTCGGGACCGATTACTCCGGAGAATTAACTGGATCGAGTCCATTCGAGTTTTATGGACTATTAAGGCCGGAGAACGTTGAAATTCTTCCAGTATCTAAGAAATTCGATCAGGTAGGTCCGGTACATCTGGCGCGCGTCGGAAAAATCGTAGGATTCCGTATTCGTGTAATCACGGGTGAGGTTAACTTACCGTGGAGTCTAATAGCTGAAGATGTTGAGATCGCTAATGGTACTATAACCACGGTTCCTAATTCTGACGACGTATGGGAAGTAGAATGGATTCCGAAAGGTCGGATCAGTGTTATAACCCGTCTCGTTCTTGGACCTACAACCGTTCCGTTTAATCGCTATTATGTAGAATTTAAGATCAACTATGGTGGTAACGATAGTGCTATTAAGTTAGTTAGGCTAACTGATGCCTTTACAGCGTCCCAACGAGGATAACGTTGCCTAGACAAGTCAATAAATTAGAGGATGTAAATGACGTATTACGTGAGCTATTTCAGTTCATGGATGCGTATACTAGTCGAAATATTGACTTTCGGCAACGGCGAGTAATTAACGCACATCCTTCCATAGATGACTATGATTATGTCGTACGGAAGGAACTTATCGATACTATTGGTGGTGCTGTTACTCCTCGTTCTGTTACTAGCGGTACCACTCGTAGTTCTTTTGATAAAATTACTTTTGGTCTAGGGATAGGACGTTCGGTGGAGGTAGGAGATTACGCAACTCCACCATTTATTTGGACCAATAATCTGAGCGGGCGCCCCGATGTGGTTGCTATAGCAGCTAATATCTGTCCGACTGGAGCTAGTTTAATAGTAGATATTAAGCGCAATGGACTATCGATATTTGGACCTACTAAACTTATTCTACCTTCTGGTACATCACCCAGAACTGTCGTCCACCCAACGGGGATTTTTGATCCAGCAGTACCTCTCTTTCGAAGATACGACGTATTCACGGTCCACATCACACAAATTGGATCAATCGTCGCAGGAAGAGAAATCGAAATCGTAATTTTTTGTAATTTAGTCTAATTCTAGTCTAACCCAAAGTATGAGCGGCCCTAATTACAGTAATGGTATTATTGGAACTTTTGAATTAGATGCAACTGATGTCCAGGATTTCTTCGACGATGTTCGAACAAGCTTACTAACTTGCCTTTGGACAGTAGTTAAAGAAATTCCATCATCCGGCAGGACTACGGGCTACCAGTTTAAGAGTGTAGCTACTCCGGGTGGTACTCAAATTTTACTAAATATGTTCTGGGATGGATCGACTATGATTCTATTCGGTTATCCCATTATTAAATTCGAGGTTGACACACTTAGTGAAACGAATACGACAAATGCTGGACAAGTTACGATCACTGACGGGAAGAGAAATCGTATCATATGCGGCCCGTACCAGTTCTTCATTTTCTATGATTCGACCATCTCCCCGAATCCGGGACTTAATGGACCTTTCGACAGAAATGACGCGACTGGCGGAATTCCATTTCGTATGGTCGATTCTGGTGATGCGTTTTGGACTTTGGGAACTCTTAACAGTTGGAGATACGATCTTTTCCGGGATCAAACAGCAGCAGATAGCTCGCTCGGTTTCCTTATTGATGGATTATACCGAAATGCGCGCGCGGCAACTGTTATAAATCCACAATTACTCTCACTGAGAGGATCTCAACTATTGGAACCGACGAAGTTTGCGGATCTTAATTTTCCGATTATAACACCGATGCTAGTTTTGGGACTCCAATCCGATCCGGTGGTACTCTCATTATGGGATGCTATGGTAGTGGGTGGATTCTACGATAGTAAAATTGTAGCAACGGCGGATTTTCGAGATTGGGAATCTTTTACTATACAGGGCAGCGAGTCAACTTGTGTAGGTTGCTTATTTCTAGCTATTAGATCCTATGCCCCTAGTTCAGTAGGATCGTACGCACACTAATGGGATATTATACCTCTAATCCGATAGTCACCGATACGATAGAGATTGGCTCTGCCTATACGGAAGCTAACGATTTCGTAGAATGGGTTAAGAGTAACTTAGAGGATGCGGGTTGGTCAGAACTTAGTAAAGTAACCGCTGAAATTAGCCTAGCGGTATTAGCTATAGTACCTGGAAACGAAATTACTCTTGGACCCACTATATTCAAGTTTTTTAGTACAACAGATCCCGCACCTGGAGGTGGTATTCCAGTACCTATTGCTCCTGGTGATACTACTGACACTATACTTAATACATGGGGAAGCTTAGTTAGAGGATCGGTTGGTTGGCAATATCAGCGTCCTAGCACTACTACTATCCGTTTTTATGGAAACGAGAATGAGGAGATCGATAATAATATTCTCTGTTTCTTAAATCCGACCGGAACGATAGGAGTTTGGTCTAGTGATGCTGGTAGTACTGGAGTGGGATTCACCTTTCGGGGCGGTTGGATTATGCAATCCCATCAGGTATACACTAATCCACTAAAGGTGAAATTCGTAACTAATGGATCTTCGACCCGTGTGAATTTCAGTGATTCTGAGGATATCTGTTTCTTCGACGGTCTACAAACTGAGAATAACGAACTATCGATCGTGGCTAATAGGTACCAATTCTTCATATTCGTCGCGGGGGAATTCGGGAACGGCACTCTTATGCTAGCCTCGCATCTGAAACCGTTAGGAGGATTATTCTATTGCAACTATATGAGTGGCCCTATTAATCCAGTCTCTCCAAGCGGCGGAAATAGGCAAGATTTAACTAGTGTGGGCGGTGTATATTACGTTGATGTTAGTACTGATGAAGCTTACTTCGCTAACGATGGAACTGGTACTACGAATCAGCGACCCGCCCTATGTTTCCCTGGATTAGGTTTTGGAAAAGCGGATATTGATAAGTTAGCCAACCAAATTGAGACTCTAGACTTAGTAAAAGATGATGGTATGGCGATTCCTTACGAGGCTTTCCTAGCACTCAGTGTAGTAGATCCAACTGATCCGCTAGCTCAATATGGAATTTTAGGTGCTTTCTGGGACTCGGTTGTTTTTCCTATCTACGATGCGAGGGACACTGAGGTTATTATAAACGGTGATCCTGGTATAGTACTTCTTTCTCAGACTGGAGCGTCCTCTAATACCCGTGGAAGTTTCGTTATTAGAACTGCATGAATTACTTATTGGGTCTGGATCAAATATCGGCGGGTTTTAATGGTTTTATTAACGATTTTGACGTTGATGGTCCTGGTGTTTGGATTGGAGAAATGTCAATTACAGGAATAGTTCCTCCTATTATTGACACCAGTGTAGATAAGTCTTATTCTTTCTAGGAGGAGACGAAGAATGGCTTTCGTACCAGCTTTAATTAGTGGTGTTAGCGCATTAGCCGGTGGACTTTTAAATAAGCCTAAGACTACTACCCAAAACACCAATCAGACCACCAATATTAGTGGAGATCAATCCGCTAATTCCAACGCTAACACCGCGCCGGTATACGACCCGCTTCAACTAGCGATGCGGAATTACCTATTAGGTCAATTCTATCAGCGATCGTCGCCTGGAGCGATAGGAAATCAGGTAGGTAGTTATATTAATCAAGGTGTCAATAATATCAATGAGAGTGCTGGCACTAATCAGGCTGCTCTCTCCAACATGTTGGCATCGCGCGGATTATCATACTCTGGAGCAGCTTCTACACCGCTTGGTATGGCGGAAAGTAATCGTATTGGGCAGATTACCGATCTTAGAAACTCCGCTCCAATACTAGCAGATCAGTTCCAGAGTAAGAATCTAACTGACTTCGCTTCATTCTTGAGCGGACTTCCAGTAGGACAGAAATCGGCTAGTGACGCTTATTCCACTAGTCACCAATCTACTAATACTCAGGGTACTGGTCAGATGACCGATCCTGGTAATATATTAGGAGGCGCTGTTACTGGACTGGGTTCTAGTTTAGCTTATTTGTATGGTAAGGGCGCTTTTAGTGGTACTCCATCCTCTAAACAAGGGAGAGACTAATGCCACTAAATCTAGATAATCCTATTCTCGCCGCTTATATTAAGGGCAGTGAAGAGAAGCGCGAAGCTCAACAACAGCAATTCACTAACGAATTAAAGAAGCAGGAAGGCGAGCGCGCCCAACAACAGCTTTCTGCTTATATAGCTAACTTAGAGGCCGAAACTAAACATCGTGAGTCTCAGTTAGATATTCATAAGCAACAACTCCAAATGGAGAAAGCTTCTAATGTTCTAAAAGCTCATCAAACGATCGCAGAAATGATGAGTAGTGGAGCTATGAAGCCTAAGACTCAGGAACAAGCTAGTTCGTCTCCAGTGGATGGTATTCAATTCGGTGATCAAACTATCGATCCAAGACAATTTAGATCGCCCGAAGAAATGCAAGCTTTAGAAGCTGAGCGGGCGCGAAAACTCGGCGCGGTTCAAGCTTCGACCGCTGGATTAGTTACTACTGCTCAACAATCTGCGTTAAGTCCATTCGAGAAAATTAAGCGTCAAGCCGAAATGGACGCGGAGACTGCTAAATTAGCTCAACAACAAGCTAATACGCTGGAACAGTTACATCTTAAAGGGAGACAAGAATTAGAGCAGATATCTAAAACTATAGAGGGTAATAAAGCAATCGCTAATATTCATGGCGGATATCAGAAAGACGTAGCTCGTATCAATCAGATGGGCGGTATTTCTGATCCAGATGCATGGGCTGGTTTGATTTTAAGTCGTGCTACTGGAGGGGATACTAAACCGCTTGGTAGTAGTAAGGCAGATCTACTACAAAAACAGCACTTACAAGCGGCGGGATATCAGGAATTTCTAGCCCCTGGAGCTAATAAGTTAAAGGAACTTAAAATACTAGATCCTCTCGTTGAAAAGATGCATGGTGTGTTAACTAAACTTCCTACTACTAACGTAGGAGCAGGAAAGGATCGTATTTTAGCTAAAGTTCCTACCACTGATGTTGAGAATCTACGTGGAATTCTCAGAGGAGTTAGCGGAAATATTGCTAAAATTTTAGGTGGTGAATCTGGACGTCTTACGGAAGATGACATTAAACGAGCTACTAATCTTATTGTGGAACCTGGGATTACTGTAAAACAAGCTAACGAGCGATTAGAATTCTTCTTAGCAAATTATCGTACTAAAGCATTGGACGTAATATTAGGTGGTCAGGGTCCTAAACAAAAACTTCTTAATCTTAAGAAATACGAATTCGATCCAAGAGATTTTAATAAAGAAATTACCTACAAGGGTAAGAAAGATAAGTTATTTATACAAAGTAATGATGGTGAGTGGGCCTATTTTGATTCCAAGGCTGGTAGATATAAGGGATTGGATGAATAATTATGGCAGACAGCAAATTTAGAGAATTCGGATCCGGTGATAGTGATAAGAAATCTACCACTCCAACTTCGTCCGTTAGTGGAACCGCGCCGATCCCTAGTAGATTCAGAGAATTCGGGGATACCTCTCTTACGGGTCTTACTAATCCCACACAAAGGGTGGATATCGGACCTGAATTAGAAGGTAAGTTCCAGAAAGAAGAAGGTTCAATACTCAAAACTGGAGCGAATGCATTACCAGTAATTGGTGGAATAGCTGGTACTCCATTTGGTCCTGGTGGAACTGCTATAGGATCAGGATTAGGAGCCGGACTTAATACATTCATCCAAGGTGGTAGTAACATTGATGCTCTACGTGATGCTATAATTACTGGTGGCGCTGCATATGGTGGAGCTAAAATGACTGGCGGTATGCCTGGTATTATTGGACCCGCTGCCGTTAATACTCTCCTTAATAAAGGAGCTAGCGAGGCTAATAAGGGACTCTATGAGTTACAGCATCCTGAATCGAAATCACAACCGGAGGAAAGTTTCGGATCTCAGACGATCGATCTATTAGCTGATTTTGGTCTTAATTTAGCAGGTAATGTAGCTGGTCAGAAGATATCTAATCGTATTAATAAGCGTGGAGAATTACCACCTGAACGCTTAGAGAGCGTAGCTGGTCAAACTCGTGAACAGATAGTTAGTCCTGGACCTCCCAAAGCGGAGGGAATTCCATCTAAGTCAACTGTAGAATACGGTAAGGGAGCTCAGAAAGCTATTCGTGGTCATCTTGGACAAGCTGAGGCTATCGAAAAGAAAGCCTGGGATACTTTCCGTGATACTCACGTTAAGCCCAATACTGAAACCGTTCCGAAACTAGTTGGATTCGAAGAAGGCAATATTAATGATATCGATCCAAATACTGGACAAGCTAGATTAGTTCCTAAGATTGAACATGTTGAAGTTAAAGGTCCGATCTATACTCCTAACACTCTTCAGTTAGCCGGAAAAGTACTTCCTAAATTAGATGAATTCATGAAAGGTGAGACGTTTCAACAACTTCCACCCATGATGCAAACTAAGTATGCTAAACTCTACGCTACAATGAAAGATTTAGCTACTCCATTCGAGAGCGTTGATAAAAATGGTCACCCTGTTCAAATTCCAGTCAAAGAATGGGAGACTTTAAAAGATGTTCGTACCGATATAAATCGTCTAGTTAGTGGCAAGCCCACTCCTAACTTTCCCGAAGCCCAATTAAAGAAAATAGCTGAATCGCTTGGGGAAGATATCGATTTATCAATAGCTACACTTTGGAAGAATGGACCCGCTGCCGAAAGAGCTTTAGCTGTAGCTAATAAGGCTACTGAATTCAAGAAAAGTACTTTTACTAAAGAAATTGATAGGAAACTTTATGGAACATACGAACGTGGTCAGTTAGACAAACGCTTAGAAGGTGATCCATCTCGCGTTTTTAAAGATGCGTATAAATCTCCAGAAAAAGCGGAACGTTTAATGAAAGCTATGGGGAAAGGGAATGAATCCTATATTAAAGGAGACTACTTCGATAACGTTCTGATGGATAAGGGTTTCGGACAAAACTACTCTAAATTTAACCCGCAGAATATTATTGATGATTTGGAGAATCCCAATTCCGTCTCCCGAGTCATATTAAACGCAGACGAGCGTAATAATGTTCTCAGATTCGCGCGCGCGTCCAAGACTATGGGTGAAGCTAATAGTAATACTAGTCTTAACTTCATTAATGGTAAATTTGTGATTAATCTAGGAATCGCTGCGACTAAAGCTATTAGCGGGATTAATCTTCCGGCGCGCGTGGCTATTAGTGGGATTCAACTAATGGAAGCGGTGAAGGATTCTAAACCACTAACTGATATCGCTTCTCGTCTTATTAAAATTAGACCAGACTCCGCGGAAGCTCAGGCTGCTAGCAAACTTCTACTTCGTGGACTTCGTGGAATAGAAGTCTCACTAGGAGTCGGAACCGAAGAACGTCGCGCTACCATTAGTGATAACGGATCAATCAAGATACTAGAGGATATTGCTAATAAGTAGTCATAGTAATCTAGACTTTTCTAGATAGAAGTAACCTAGCAAAATCTTTTGGTTCTAAAAATTTAACTCTAGAATCAGACATAACTCGATCAAGAAATTTCCCAGTCACATCGAAATGAAATCTATACGTTCCACTATCTTGTAGCCAGCTTTTACTCATTCCAATAGACCTAGCATATTCTACTAATTCTTCTTCTGTATCCGCTGTTAAATGAGCCGAAAGTCTTCCTTTAAATATTCTAGGTGCATTATAGTGATCTAAGGCTACTTTAAATGGAGAATCCATGTATATCATAGCGTACCATGATTAATAAGTATTCCCCTATTAATCTCCCAGTTGATTTTCAAATTTAGTCCCGTAGCGAGGAATAGAAATTTCGTAATCTCATCAATATCGGCATCTGATGGAACCTTATTCCAACTAATTTCTACTGTCCGCTCCGCTACACGATAGATCCTACACGTATTACCGCTCTCACTACAGTGACTACGTTTTAATAACTCGTTTATAAAATTGGGCATTTTAGTCCTCATCTTCCTCAGTTATCTTCCTTTGTTGTTTTAAGTTTTTAAGATAAGTAATAGCTGAACTACCTTGACTACTAGTTAACTTATACAAGTCTTTAGTACCAAACTCTGCTCCTAACCAACTATGCGCTTGAGTGAGATTAAATCCGCAGTCGTCAAGTAGAATTATAATATATTTTACTTGTGCTTCTGTTATTGGCTCTGTTTTTATAGTAATCTTAGTCATTGTACTAACTTCCCCTTCCTAACCACGGCTATTCCATAAAGTTCTAGAGCGTACGGCGTTAGACGATAGTAAGTCTCGTTACTCTGATTGACTTCGGATATTAATTCTCCAGCAATCAAAGTAGCTACCGTTTGATCTAGTAGTTCTACGCTAAATTCACCGACGTTCCTTCGTAGTATTGTCTTCCGCGCTAGTTGAAATTCCTTACTCAAACTAAGTATTCTTAGTAGAATCGCGCCGGAATGTGCTAACGGACTCTTACCGCTTTCTTGTGACATAAGTTGATAGTTCTTATACAATCCTACACATAACTCGATCGCTATTTCGATGTGGCGCTTTCTGATTACTAAATCTAAGTTTTCCTCACACATAGCTAGCGCCATAGCTACCTTTTTGATGTGAGTCTTCATACGGCCTTCGATTCCAGTCTTAGTTCTTGGATTATTCTCCGTATACTCCCACTGTACGTCGTACCAATGTTCGAATTCTACGATCGCGTCTTCGTCTGGAACTATCGAACCCTTGAGTTTTGAGAGATTTACTAGATGCTTAGCTAGTTTATCTTCTACTTCTTGAAAATGAGATAATTCATCCGCCCCGGCTGGTCTGAACATCGCATCCCGTTTTCGCTTTCGGTTCTCTATTACCAAAATGCTACGACTTAGAAATCCGCCAAACATGGCGCGGTCATCCAATACTCCTTTAAGTAGAGTCTCGTTAGATCCGGTTACTAGTGAGAAGCAAACTCCCTTTAGTTGAGCTTGCCATGAAATTAGTAATCGACCCCATGTAGGATGGTAGTCCCACAAGTCGGTTAATAGTTCATTCGTACTCTGATCCTTTACATGGAAGGAAGTGAATTCTTCTGCGTATATTATACAAGACGCTCCTTTCTGTCCAGTAGTTGAATAATTACCCAATTCTTTAATAACCGCTTGAATCGTAGCACTACCTTCAAAGATTCTGGTATTCTTAACTTTCTTTATCAAATCACCTGCTTTAGCCATAGGAAGACGTTTTCCCAACGCAGGTGGAGCCACTATTAAAATATACATATTAGGATATAATTTGTCATACTTCCATTGTTGAAACAAATTATCCCGCATAACTGCACTAATAGCTGATAATCCTGTCCATAAGAAGAAACTTTCTGGACTTTCAGAATCTTTAGTCCAATTTAGGAATTCCTCTATAAAATTCAATGTTCAGCCCTAACATTTTCTAAGTTTCTAAAGTTATTTAGCTTTTCCCCTAGTCACAGATCCTACGAGTGGGTTAAAGTGGTGTAATTCGTTCTCAGGCGCGATATTTTCCAGAATACAATAATTCGCTGCGTTAATTAGATGCTCTACGTTACCTCCTTTCTCGTATGCTCTAAGTTCTTTCTTGAGTCGAGTTAGATAAGATTTCGAATAAGCTGGCATACCATACCGAGCATCTCCTACTTGATAACGATTCGCCATTAATTGGATGAATTCTATAAACTTATCATATTCGACCCTTAACTTATCGGACCACCAGATTTCTAATTTCATACTAGCTTAATTGCCTCCTCAATATCCCGCGCGATTCTAACATTGGAAAGTTTGAAAAATATGCAATTATCCGGATCTATTACAATACAACGCTTTCCTAGTGCCAGAGCGAATCCAAATTCTACATATTTTCCTTTTCCAGGTTTGTATCCGAATGGCGGCGCGTAGAGAATTAGAGCATCGGATCTTCTGATATCTTCTAAATCTTGAACGGCATCCTTCTCAGGAATCCCGGATTGTTGATATATCCAATTACTAGTTACCTCATGCCCAGCATTTCTTATTATATGTGCAATTTTAGTATCCAACCAATCTCTAGCTTCAAAGTTGTGTGCAAGATATACTTTCATTAACGTTTCCTCAACTTCCTATTCCTTTCGTACTTACAAATTCTACACTCTCTAGGTCCATCAGGCCAGTCTTTTCCCCATTTTAATACTATGTTAGATTCGGTTAACGGATGCCCTTTCTTACAAAGTTTCCATTTCTTACCGCTCATCTTCGCTCATACCTTCCTCTTTTTCATATCAAACCAATTCTCATCGGATGTCTTAATTTCTACTGGGATAACTAGTTCTCTGTCTCTCTTAAACGTACCCTTAGCGAAGGAGATTGGAGTTTCTTCGAATCGTTTAAAATCGGCGCAAAATTCGTCAACCATCTCCGTTCTAACTTCGAAAAGTGCGCTATCGTGAGATTCTGAGAGAAAGTAAGCGGATGGCTCTTCCCATTTTCGAACCAAAGGTGTAATAGTGCTGAATTTTATGTGATCGGAGACAGTGGCCTGGGGGACGAACGAATAAGCTTGTTTAAAAGTTTCATTATTTAAGCGATCGAAGAATTGTCGTACTCGACCATGAGGACTTTCTAGAATTCTCTTATTAGTTACCACTGATCGAACCCAAAAGTGGAAGTTTTCACGAATTTCCGGGCTCTCCGAATGAAATCTCGTAAGTGCCGTTTGAGCTAGGGAGATACTAATATGAGCCATTAGACTAAGACGCGCTGCACCCATATCATAGTTACCAGCGTGACGTGGTTTCTTACCAAAATCTTGACGATCCGCTTCCGTGATTTCCTCGAATTTCCTATTTAATACTAGCATCGCCGTCTTAGTATGAAGATCGTCTTTTAAACCAAATTGATTTGTCTTAAAATCACGTCGTTCCATCTCCTCTAAGGTATTCCAATCTTCCGCTAGCATACAAACTACTCTAGCTTCCGCTTGTCCACCATCGCCTTCTACGAATGTGTAGCCACGAGAGGGTATATACATCCGTCTAATATCACGACCTACTTCAACTCCTTGAATCTCGTATGATTGGATAGAGTCGTCCGATTCATCGTATTCGTCGTCTTCCTGAATCTTAAAACCGTGCTTACCGATCGTTTGAAATGAGAGTCCTAGTGCCTCGGATACGATTGCTCCAATACGCTTAGTTTTCTTATAACGCGGGTGATCTTTCGTATTCTTGAACCACTGATAGTCAATGGTCTTGGACATCGATGTACGACCACTCTTAGTTCCTGTGAGTTTAGAGTTAGTACGCATTCTACCATCGGGATGAAATGGCGTAAGAATCAACTTACGTATCTTGTAAAGCTTCCGACACCATAGGATCTTCCACAATACAGCATCGTTTGCCTCGCCCCGAGATTGGTTAAGAATTAAATCTTCTAAAACCTCCTCGCCCGTAGTTAGTGACTTGATTCCAGTATTACGATCGACCTTATATTGGGCGGGATACCCTAACTTAGTGTAAACTAGATCCGCCATAGCTCTAGGAGCGTTAAAATTAAGACTTTCTCCAACCATGTATTCTAGATCATCGTGATGTTTTTCTAAGAGTTCTGTATACTTGCGTAGTAATGTCTGCTGCTCGATTGTATCGATGAGAATTCCACGGTCGTCCATTCTCTTATAGATATTGAAAAGTGGCCAAACTTTCTCTCGATAGAAGAACCAGACTCCAGTTTCCCGCGCATCTTTTTCTTGGGCTTCGTAAATAAGCCAGTCCGATAAGGCGTCTTTGGCATTATAATAGTACAGGGTATCCCATCCTTCGCGGGGGTTAAAATCGCGTCCATCATCCTTATAATAAGGAATTTCTGTATAGATAGATGTATAGAAATCCAGTCCCTTCGGTAACTCAGGGTAAATTGTATGCCCGAGTAACATGGTATCGCCATCGATGTTGTTGACATTAAATCCCCATTGACGAAGAATGTAATCGTCGAAATCTATGTTCTGATTAATCTTAGGGACATTACTACGGAGAATTTGAGAAATTAGTCGGAGTATGAAAGCTCGGTCCCAGTTATTAGTTCTCTTATCCACTAGAGGTATCGAAAGAGCTTCCTTACCATCCGCACAGAAACTGATACACGTGATGAAATTACAATACGTCTCAATATCTAACGTCAGGAATCTAGCTTTACGTCCCCGATCGGACCACCAATTCTCTAACGCCTTGTAATGCCAACAAATCCATAGTAATCCAGGCTCCTCTATCGGATCGGTCCTAGTTTTAAGCTTGACCGCTCGTGCTACGTCTAATCCGGTGTATGTATTGTGAATCCACTTTTGTGTAATATCCCGAGGATGTAGGATTGGAATTACTCTAATGTTCGGTTTAATTAACGAGGGCGTTCCTACATCGATCCGTGCTCCATCACTTAGTGGTAGGATCGATCCACGTAATTTGTGAATTCCTCTACGAGAGGTGAGGTAGTTTGTGGAGATTTCTCCCGCACTAATAATCACGTTTGGACTAATCTCAGCGATTTCCTTAGCTAGAATTTGACCAAAACTCTGGGGTTTGAAACTATCGTAACAATCTTGAAGTGCTTTTTCTTGAAGATTCTTAGCGCGTGGAAGGGAGAAATCGGTTTTGATGAAATTAGTTCTATAACATCGATCTAGTGAGTAGCTACAATCTTTTAGATATCCACCGATCATTCGACCAACATAACCTTCTCCCGCGCGCCCTGTATTCAATTCTTCCTTAGATGGATAGTCCGTAACTATCATGATTTGAGCATCAGCGGCGCCGTTTCCCGAAACTAGTCTATCTGGCATTGTGCGCTTCCATCCTAGATTCGACAAATTGAACTATTTCACTAAGGCAGTTCGTATCAAAAATGCAATTTGGGGCGGGTTCGAATATATATTTCCTCCAAGTCGCCTGCCATTTAACTCGACCTACTGTAAAGTTACTATTCGAATTCTTGACCATCCAAATTTTAGTCAGACCGCTTGCCGATTCTCCAAATTCTTCGAATCGAACGTAGGTTTTCATAAAATTTCCTGAGTTTAGATTTTCCTTTCCCGTCTAATAGCTCTTTCATACTCTGATGTCTGCTATTCTGAACTAACTTTGGGTCTACTGGGTATTTCATTCCGTTCTATTACCATCTTTCCTGGGGATATTTTGATAGTACCAATAGCCTTGCCATCATTCATGATCCAGGTGGTACTATGCGTATGTTGATAAACTAGACTATCATCTTCTACTAAACCAAGAACGTAAAGTATCTCAGTCAATATGTATCTATCATCAACACCAGTAAGATGGGTGAATATTGTCATTCTAGTACTCCTCGATAGAAATACGAATAGGGACCCCTATACAAGCGAGTCCCCAGGGCGAGTCCCTCTTTCGTCCACTCTAGTTAACTAGTCTAGAATGGAGGTTTCGATGCGGGCGCATACGCAACAGTGCGTTTCTGAATCTTACCTTCGTATACGTCGTCCTTTACTTCGCAGTAAAGTTGCTTGCCATATAATTCCTCAGGCGAGAATTCCAATCCGGTCATCTGGGGATTATCGAGCGCCGCTGGTAAGAATCCAGTGGAGATTAGCATTCCAGGCATCTTGGAATTGAAGCGAGCGAACATGAATCGACCATCCATATCGCTGCCTTCCGAGATTACTATCTCGAATACCCAATTCTCCGACTTCTTATCTTTCGAAGGGGAAGAATCGAATTTCTCGATAGTTCCTAAATGCCAACCGGAATCTGGTGGTTTGGATCGGTTGATATCGTTGTCTGTAATCTTAATGATTCCCATTACTTTTCCTCTTTCTCCTCTTCCTCTTCTGCTACTTCGTCTTCTTCCTCTAACTCCGGGGAATTTTCCGCCTCAGCACAATCTGTGCATACTAGAATATCCTTAACTGCTTCGCCTTTTTTAGTATCTTCTACTACTGCGGTTAGTTCACCGCACATACTGCAATAGAGTTTGAACATTTTAGATTTCCCCCGCTTTCTTCGCTCTGTGAAATTCTCTCCATCGTTTTTTCAACGCCTTTCGGAGATTGGCCTTACCTTGCGCGCTCATTACTCGCTTTTTCTTAGGAGTTGAATCTCCCGCTAGGTCGGGCGCGATTCCATCCTTGACCAGAACTACTTTTGGAATTTCGTAAGGTTTAGCTTCTCCTAGTGGTCTGTCTGGTGGATTTTCTTTCTCCGCTACTTCTATTTCTTTCTCTAATAGAGTAGCTATTTCTGTCATCTGTCTTTCTATCTCTCGCTTTTTTGCAACCAATCCGTCCATAGCGAAATGATAGACACTTCGTAGATCCATTTTGATCTCCTATTTCGGTTTAGTTTCTACTAACCTATCTAGTGTAGGTTTTAAAACTTGATATAATGCCTTATCTGTAATATCGAATTTATGAGTGGGAGTCCATACGCCTTTTTCGTTATATTGTCCCAATCCTCGAAACGACGTACGTCCCCACTTTCCTTGAAACACTACGAATCGCTTGGGTGGTAGAGCTTTATTAGTTACATCGACTTGAAATTCCCAAACCTCGTCAAACCATGACGGAATTTCAATAGTTAGCTGACCCGGTGCTGTAATAGTTTCACCTGTTACTATAACTCGTTCCGGGTCCTCTGGTGTAGGTGACGATACGGTCTTATCCTTGATATGTGTCGATACGAATAGATTGCACGCGAACGTTTTAAGATTATCGTATATTACGTTAAGCATACACGTTGCCGCGTAGTTATAATCTTGTTTCTGACCTAATACTGCTTCACCTATCTTGAAATGAGCAAGAGAATTGGATTTTCCACTCGTAGTTAAATCGTGATTAATCGAGTCGTTTACGAAGAAACGTTTGAGTGAAGTAGTAGAATCTAAAATAACGTTATCTATTTCTCCCTTCGTTACTCTGGTATCGACGGATTCTAAGAAAGAGTAGACATCCTTTAGACCGATCGGAGTCTTACCACGCCAAGGTAGAATACGCTCGATTTCGATTTCTTTCTTTTGGACCTTCTCTTGAAGAAATTCCGATCCTAGAATCGCTCCTTTCGCCCGATCATCGAAATCGAGAATAAAAGTTCTTCCTGGAAAACTACAAGCTGCGGCAGTTTTACCTACTCCAGACGGTCCAACTAGTAGAGCGTGTATACGCCGATCGGGTTTTAGGTCGAATGCGTTAGTGGGCATTTAATTTTTATCCCAAAATTCGACTTCTTCTAAAGTAGTGAATTGCTCCATTGCGAAATAACCATTCATTTCGTAGTAAGGGATCAGTAATCCCCTTAGCGCGGATTTAGTTCTTTCTAAGTACTCATCTTCTACTACTAGGACTGCTACTAAACCTCTTTTCTTAGTCGAATCGCTCATAGAATCTCTCCCAATCGATTAGTTAGATCCTCTAAATTTAGTAGACTCGGGGGCTTACCTCCGCGCCTACAATTATCACAATGAAGATAACCTTGCTTCTGAAGTTTCTTCTTCGTAATAATAAATTCTTCTCCGCAATAGTAGCATTCTGCCGCGCGTCCATCTAACCAGATTGCATTAATACGATGTTTGCAATGCGGGTCCATACACATGAATAGATCGCGCCGACCTTTCGGATGGTTTCTTACCCGCTGATACTTGTGTAACTTGTGCAAATTGTCTTTCATTCTCTTAGCTCTCTCTCGATCTCATTTCCAAGGTGTCCAATCTGATTCTTTGAAAAAATTTCTCCTAATTCCCTCTTGTACTGGCGGAGCTACCCATGAGTTATCGCATATTGGAATAAACGGACAATTTCCGAATTTTCCACTATCACACGCTGACCGATTTCGTTCGAATGCGTCTTCTCCGAACGGGATTCTAGCTAATACATCCCGATATGTCCGTATTGTATCTTGCTTCCATTGTTCAATTAATCCACTAGGATGCGAAATTGGTTCTAATCTAAACGGATCTGACTTTTCTTTCTGGAGTCCGTAGTAAATTATGAATCCTATATTCGTATCAATCGCCCATGAGTAGCCTAAAAATTGATTCCTATTCGTGTAAATCGAGTAATCGCGTCCCTGAGTCTTATAATCAGCCCATGCATTAATACCCGCTGGTTCGATTCGTAAAACCAAGTCTATACGCCCCTCGTATGCGAATATTACGTCCATATCTTCATAGAGAAGCTTAGAGAATCGTACTTCGTTACCGAGCGGTTTATAGTACCTTTCTTGATTCTGGAACCACGATACATATTGCGTATATTTAACCGTGTGGAATACTAAAGCATCTTCGTCCAACAAACCGCGCAGATGCGCCCGTCGGATTACTTTGTACCCGATTTCCAATAGTTGAGCTTGCGTAAATATCCGGCGGTTTAGTTTGGCGCGCGTTACCCGATGCATAATATCGTGTACCATCGTACCGATTTCGTAAGCCCGCTTGGAACCAATCCGCACTAACTTCTCAGCTTTAGTTAAGTAATAGAGTCGTTTACAAACTTGAGCCGCGTTTAATGCCTGAGAATCCATTGCTAAAACTAGACGATTCTTTCCGCTACGTCTCTTACGTTCGGATTCTCTCATTTGTTCTTAACCAGTACATAGAATGCATTAACTGAATCGTAGGAATGCGTATTAGTTCCATACGCGCCCACTTCTTGACGCGCGCCGTCTATAGCCACTAATATTAAATCGCGAAGAATTCTACTAATCGCGGGTTTGATACTCTCTACCACTTTAGTTTTCTGAATCTCGATCAACTGATGAGTAGTTTGTTCTATTAATTCGTTGAGTTTAACGACTTTCGATTCCACTGTAGTCATTTTAGAAGATTCCCCTTATTGGAACTGGTCCCTATTCCAGTATGAACTACTACATTCTCACCAACGGTCTTACCGCTCTTATAATGATCGGCATTTACCATTCCGTACCCGATTTTAGCGGTTTTACCTCCCGTGATACGATCAAGATGTTCCTTTACTTTATTGTAAATTACTAGACCTTTACCTTCCGGTTCTGAGTCTAACTTAAACTTATCTCGTATTCCCGCAGCGAATCCAAGCCAGTACGAATCACCTAACGTGATTGATCGATTGGATCTATATAGAGAGCGGTATTCTTTCGATCCCTGTCTAAGAACTACGTCAACCGTATATTGAACAATCTCAATATTGGGGCGGTATCCTACGAATTCTTCGAAGCGTATGTCATCCTTTCGGCGAATTATCGTAAAACAACCTAAGTAGCGGGCGATCGGTTCTAAAACTAGCGGGAGAACTTCGAATAGACTTCGTGTTATTAGTATTCCATTCGGCTGAAACTTAACTTCTATAACTCCCTCACTAGTCGATGGATCTTCGATGTGAGCTATACAGAAAGTTTCCATCAAAATACGTGCGCGCCGTCGATAGTTATTCTGTTCACCTTCCGTAATAGACGGATCGGACGCGAGTGCTAGAACTTTGCGAATTTTCTCGGTGATTCTCGTTCGTTCTTCCTGAGTCATCTTACTCTCCTATCTCTTAATCTAGAGGTCGAAACGTCGATTTCGGTAGAATTCCCAATTCTTAGCGATTTCTACTACGTTCTCTATCACTAATGCGATTATTTGATGATATTCCTGCGGTGTAAACGTTACCATAGGATTATTATCGAATACTGGCGTTAGTACGTAGAATGGTCTACTTGGAATCGATTGGATCATAAGGTTCCTTTCCACTATTGAGTAGGACACGTTCATCCCATCCTTTAATAGTTAGAGTCCAGTATATTCCGGCGCGATCTTTGGTACGGATGGCTAGTCCACTCTCTACTAATTCGAATAAGGCTAGTCTATTAACCCTACTAGTTTCGTAGATAGGCCAATTTCCTCGGAGAATGTCTCTAGCAGCGTTACTTAGTTTCATTCTCTTTCAAATCCTCTAAGTCTTCAACCGTAACTACGTGGTTACAACTAGGACACTCCCACCATTCTACTTTCATGCTAACTAATTCAGTATCCACACTAGTCCTTTCGTAGTACGCCATTGGTTCGTAATGGCATTCGGGGCATTTCATTTCTAGAATCTCCTAGTCCTAATTAAACTTTAAGTCGTAGTAGTGAGCCAATATTGTCAACGCTATCAAAAGTAGCGTGTAAAGGAAAGCTAGTAGTCCGTTTGATTTCACTTTGCTACCTTAACTTTTGTAATGCTATCGCTTTTAAATATTGGAGCATTCGCATTCTTACGAAATTTAGGTTCTGAAGTCAACTTAACTACATCCCATCCGGTACTAGTTATTCTAGCAGTGAAATCCTTAGTTAAGCTGAACAATCCTCTTAAAAATAACCCACGTAATGGGCGTTGATCCCACTTACGTAATTCACTCAATATTATTTCTCGCGTAGCTAATCGTCTTAAGTAGTATAGTTGAGTCGGAGTTAATCTCATTTAATTACTCCTAACTAAAGTCGTCTAGTGGCTGCCCGTTCCGCTAACATCGTGAGTAGTTCAACGTTAGTCTCGAAATCAAAATCAGGATCTAGGCTACCACCACAAATCTGTCTTTTTTCCTCTACTAGAGTACTAAAATCTTCGTCAACCGTCCCCGATGCTATTATGTAATCGGCGTGCGTAGGTTCTAGTTGTCCGTATCGATCGATCCTAGCTTCGAATTGTTCTTCCTTACCGGGATTCCACATACGTTCTAACACGATCATATTAGAACAGAATTGGAGATTTAATCCTTCTCCCGAAGCTAGAATCTTAGCAATACAGATTCTACGATTAGGTTTCTTGAATTCTTCTATCTTTCGCGTTCTCTCCAAATCATCGATTCCACTACCGAGAACGACTGGATTATACTCGCTTAATCCAAATTTCAAATTGTCCATAACATCGTCATGATGACAACCGATAATCAATTTCTGGTCATCGTCAGTCTGATTCATGAATTCTATTGCTTGCTCTACGCAAATTATTGCTTTACCGATACCACATAGGTGGCGCATACGCATCATATAACCGAGAATCGTACCAGCTTTCTCGAATCCCGAAGCTTCGTAATATGCTTTCGAGTTCAAGTAGTTATTTAGTAACGTACTCTCTTGATTATAGGCATTCTTTACCGCGCTCTCACTAATATCGACCACCATGAAATGACGCTGAAATTTCGGAAGGTCTTTTAGAACGTCGCGTTTCTTACGTCTTAGAATATAACCACTAGTACGCGCGAAGAATTCATCTCTACGCCAAGGTTTAATACCTTTGAGTTTCTTAGAACCATTCTCATTCTGTTCTTCTTCAATCCACTGACGTACGAACGACGCATAGTTATTCCAATGCGCGGGCTTAATCAAATTCAGAGTAGGGAAGTATTCGCTAGCTCGATTCAATACTGGAGTTCCGCTAGCACATATCCTATGTGGTATATTCCGCGCGATTTCAAGTAGGGCTACCGTACGTTTCGTTTGCGTGTTAGAGAATGCCTGAGACTCATCTACTAAGAGTAGCTTAAACCCGAACGCGGCTAACTCTTTCTTATATTTCTCCAGTAGACTCATTGGAACGATGTAATACTTGAAACCGGGAATCAGGCTACTCTTACCATCCATCAGAATGAAAGGGTAATCGGTCGGATCATCCTTATCGGAAACCCATCCATTATTTACCATTTCTCTCGCCCAATTAAGTTTGAGCGAAGCTTTTACTACAATCAGAGTCGGTGTTAAAGCTTCCTTATGATGACGCAGAGCGAGCAATAGTTGAATCGTTTTACCTAATCCCATTTCGTCTAAGAGAGCCGCGTTGAAATTAGAACGCTCTAGGAATTCTACTCCGGTCTTCTGGAATTCCATTGCTCTCGAATAAACGGGGTGTCGTTCTTCAGGAATCTCAACTACTGCTTCTGCGCCATCATACTGACATTCACTATGCTCCGCGCGGTTCCCATTGTTGCATACTACTAGGTGGAGTCTACAAACGAACTTGTTACCAGTCGAAGGGGCGCGAAGCGCGACGATTTCCTCGGTTATCGTATGTCCACATGAGAATGTCTGAAATATAGTACCGAAACCTTCGGACCTTTCTTCATTCTCTACCGTTACTTGCTTGGCGCAATATGGACATCGGACAATGTTTTTCATTTTTCGCTCTTTTAATATACGTTACTTTCCGCAAAGTGGGCATTTACCAATTTTCAACGGTACTGGTTGACCTACACGCCATAGTTCTTTAAAGAAATTAGTTTTCTTACCATTCTTTAAAGTACGCTCATACGAGTGCTCCGTACTAATCATAGTACAATTCTTAGGTTTGTGAGCAATCAAATCTGGAATTTGTTTTACTGTCTTCAGATGTACGGTAAGTATTTCATCGAAATCATCCTCCGTAAGCTTTATTCTAGGATCTTCCCAGTACGTTAAGTTAATCATAGAAGTATTCTACTCTACTTATTCGTCGGTGTCAAGATATCTTTAGCTTGCGCCTTCATATTTCGGATATGTTCGTAAGCCTGTTCTTCAGTCATACCTAACGCCATACAGGATTCTACTATCTTTTCCTCTGGCGTCCTTCGACGTTTCTCATGCTTAGAAGACGCCTCGGCGATCTTACGTTCTTTAATTTCTTTCTGAGTCTTATCAAATTCGACATTATTATCGATCTTGATTTTAACCGCGCGCCCCTTCAGAACGTACGTGCAGCATTTATAGGCGACTTCGTATGCTCTACTTTTTACGAATAAGGTTTCGTTATCTTCCGTCTCGAAATCTGCCAGAAATCCCATTCGTAGACGATTAACGAAGTCGATAGCTAACGCTTCCTGGTATTCTTCCGTGTCTTTCTCAGTGCCGTTTTCAATAACTTGACCTTGAATTAGTTTAAATTCATTAACTAATCCAATCCAATCTCTCTTTAACGATAGAGTACCATTCTGCGCGAGTTCACGAGCCCGTTCTCTCTCATATTTGAGACAACGTTCGGCAGCTTCTTTACCGCGCTGGATAATTCCTAGATCACGTTCTAAATTCTCAATTCGCGCCTGTAACTTAGCGCGATCATCGATTGGTTCGATTGGTGGCTGTGAGAAATTATCACCGTAAATCGGATCTGTTGGATTCATTTCTTTTCTCTCACTTTTTTAGTATAGCAATTCGCTTACTAGAAGTCAAGCCCCTTTAGATTAAAATTCTTTAATCTATTGTCTTACCTGTAATACATGAGCAAGTCTCTCCGACCCATATCGGACAATCACTAGCGTGCGGCGTCTCTCCTATTTCTTCCCAATTTTGGATTGCGTATCCTCCGTTAACCTTAACTATTACATCGATGCTTTTTAGGGCTCGAATCGCGGCTAGAACTGAGAAATAACTAGTATTGACCTTGCCTAACTTCTGACATTCATCTACTAGTTGTTTCGCGGTGTATGGCCCACGCTGCGCGAGGATCTTATAGACTAGCGCCTTGGTAGTTAGGGTCGAGTTAACTAATGTATCTAAAAAATTAGTTGGATCTGAAGTCGTTGATTCTAAACGAACTTCGCCTTTCTTTCGCCTTTTGTGGGTGGCTGCCATGTATACCTCGATCCCTAGCTTAACCCCATTCTAAGCCTATGTCAAGCCCAATCTCAACCCATCTTGAGCCCATTGAAATCAGGTTAAAGCCTTTAGAATGTTAGTGTTAGCGTAGAAAAGGTAGAAACCTGTCCCATTATAAATCAGACCCTCCCACCCGGAATGTTGGCAGTCAGGCTCTCGGTCAACCAGAGAGTAGTCTTGAGTGATAGTAGTTGGTTTTATTGATATTAGTTAATTTTTATTAACTTTCGATTTTCCGGTAATTCATGCTTTCCGGTTCTTTTCTTCATATCATTAAAAAAAATTAATATATAAGATAAATAATAGAAAACAAAAGACTTATCTATCTTGACGTCAAGGCTTCAACCCGATTGGCCCTTACATTGCGTGTCAATTGTCAACCCCTGTTTCAGAGACCATTTGCCTAGATGGACGCCGCCCGACACCCACATTATACACACGAGTACGTACAATTGAGGTTAACTCAGGTCAATTCATAGGTTTGAAGGTAATTCGATTGGGTCTGTGGTGGGTCCTTTATAGGTGCAAAATGGTATCATGTTGGGTCCTTCATGGGTTCAAGATGGGTCGGAAAATCGTTGAATGTAACCGTTTTCAGTAAGCGATTGCATTCAACGGTCCTTTAGAATCACTAAGTTAGGTGCGCAAAATCCTATTTCTTAAAAATGAAACCTTTAGTTAATGAAAGACTAGAATTCTCCGAAAAATTAACTAACAGGTCGAAATAACTAATTCGATGATTCGAGGTAGATTAGGGCAGAGAAGCAATCCTAATACCATTTCCTCTGACTACGAGGCTACGCCTAAGACGTTCCGCGCGAAGAAAAAGCGAAACTAGAAGATAAAGCGAAGATAGTATTACAGGAATTATTTTACGAGTCTCAGAGAAAAAGCTTGACATTCGGTTGGATTCGATCTAAACTGAGAGAGTAATAAAGAGATTGGTTCGGCGGAAACCTAAAACGCCAATAGGAGAAACGAAATGAAAACGCAACAGATTGAAGTATCGCGAACGATTGAAATCCCTGGACAGAAAGACGAACAGCGATCCACTAAGGTTAGCTTTCGCAATGCCGAGAATGGTAACGAAATGCTCCAGCTTTGCGGTGGTGATTTGGCGAAAGCTATGTCGTACTTTAATGCTGGTCGATGGGCTGAACTTCGTACTAAGGTATCTAACGCTCTAGCTAATAAGACTCCGCAACAGCGGGCAGTTGATAAGATGATTGCCGCGTTTCAGAGTATCAATCCCTCGTTGAGCGAATCTCAGGTTCGCACCATCGTATTGGCAATGCCTAATATGAGTACGGCTGTGGGTGTTAGCTCAGAGGTATTACCGAAAGAAATCGACGAAAACTATTTCGACGAAATCAAGGCTGCTAAGAAAGGTAACGGCTCGACCGAGAGTGAATCGGAGAACGAACCGGCGGCGTAATAGTTCAACTGGTCAAGTAGTAGAATGCTCTACTTCCTAACGTGATTCACTACAGTGGGCGCGATTCGAAGTAGAGCATTTTATTTTAGTATTGAGTCTTGACAAAATAGCTACGCTAGCGTAAGCTAGTGGAATTGGAGAGAAAGTATGATAACCCACAAACTAGTAGTGGAGTTCAACGATACCGAGCGTAGATATCGTATAGCAGATCGCTTACCAGAATGGATGTTTTATAAGAATATGTCAGACCATGAAATACTAGCGTATGTTCAACTACTATTCGAGGATGCGCCAACTAATCTAGTTCTGGAACTGAAACGTAGAAATTATAACGGGCGGTTGATAGGTTAGGATAGAAAAATGAATAAAACAGTAGATCGCATAGTAGCCCTTCTTATCGTAGTACCTCTACTTGTAGTATTAGTAATTTATTTCAACGAGGTAGTTGACTTCGGTTTCGCTAGTGTGTCATTATTCAGATAGAGGAAAACTAATGAGGATCTATCAACTCCAAGTCGTACCGCGACAAGAATGGGATTATGTAGCGGATGTAGTGAGAAAGGCTTTCTTTAAGGGATACAGAGTCAGTATTGTGCCCACTACTAAGGATACTACAATAATTGACGTATGGTGCGAGTCGGATACGGATTTCGATAGTCTAGTAGACTATCTGGCAGAGAACGTCAAGGAATTCAATTCTCATTAAAATAATAGTTGACATTGATTCGGTAGTGGGCTAAAGTAGTTTTAGGAGATTAGAAAGTATGAAAATCTATCATGATTCGACTCCGCGCCTTTTGAGTGCAAAGTTCAATTCGACCTGCTCCGCTTGTTCGACTAGCATTAAGAAAGGGGATGAAATCCTCTATTATCCTCAATCTAAGAAAGTGGAATGTCGTACGTGTGCCACTAGTACGCTGGACGCCCTAGCGGATGAAAGAAATTTCTAGAAAGTAGTTGACTCCAGTTCAATACTAGGTTAAAGTAGTTCCTAGGAGATTAAACGTATGGTTAGCCGTTCTTACGCATGGATTGACGAAACGATTGAACACTCGGAGGAAGATAGGATTAGGGCAGTCACACTCGCTAAAAAGTGGAGCGAGTTGAAATCGCTGGAAGAAGAACGCTATTTTAATCGGCAGTCCGATATGGAGAATGGTTACGATTACGATAGGTACGAAGATTGCGAATGTGAGTTCTGCCTCAAGAATAATCACGTCTGTAATAAAGATGATAGCAACGGGCTGTGTGCGCTATGCGCTTCAACTACTGAGCTTACGGAATGTGAGAGTGAGCGTAAGGATCGTGAGCGTAGGGACGAAAAGAGAGTGGAACAGGAATTGGAAATCGAGTTAATCGAGGATAAGCTCGAACGAATCGGCGCCCGTATGATGCGACCCTACGAACATTGGAATGAAGACGAACGGTACGTTGAATATATGGAAAACAGGTCAGATTATTAAGGCGCGAAGCGTAATCCAACATCAGTTCCGCGATATTAAAATCCCCTAGCTACTCTAAGTAGTTGGGGGATTTCTGCGTTTATAGGTCAATTCTCGTTTAGAATCCCCATAATTCATAACTTCATAGGAGCCCCTTCATTGGTCTGGCGACTGCTCCAGCATTGAGTCTCAACCCTAGTCAAGCGATTGAACCTAGAGCCTGTTAGGTGGCAAGACGGGCCACTCCATCACTCCGTTTCATAGGCCGAAGTAGATAATCGATTTTTACGAATTAGCTCGTAACCAATATTAGGAAGACCGCTAAGATGTATTCGTACCGCTAACGTTACCGCTAATTTACCGCTAACGCGCTCGCGCTGGTATAGGAACTAGGTCGATTCTAAAAGGTAACGCTAACGTAGAGGTAATAGTTAGATCGCGCGGGGTGTAGCACGTTGCGCTCCATAGTGAGTGGTTCTAGTACGTATAGTATTCATAGTACTCATAGTATTACCAGTACGCAGTACGTATAGTAGTTCTAGTATTCATAGTACGTATAGAACTCGTAGTACTACCCACCCGTACTCCCAAATTAGTACCGATCCGGTCGTATTGAGAGTCGCGGCCAGCTAAATAAACCCCTTAATAAACCTTCGACTAGAATTTTTAGAATTTTTTTCTAGAAATACTCAATTCCATTACTAGAGTTAGATTTTTTCTAAGAACTAACTAGAACCGTAGTAGCTGCGATAGATTCTAGTTATGGAAAATCTAATTCTTAACCAGAACCGTAGGTACTTCACCCTAGTACCCTCTGGTAGTACTGACGAAGATAAAACATTGATTCTAAAGGAGAAAAGAATGCTTGACACCCTCCGAAGGTGGTGATATGTTAGATCAAATACTAGATTATTAGTTAGGATTTCGGTAACTCTACGGAGTATCAATAATTAGTAATCTAGTTCCTCATCACGGTTCTAAGAGAAAGTCGAGTACGAAAATGAGTCCCACTGAAATTAAATTACTTGAATGGGAGGACGAATATAGGGAAACTAAATTGGACGCAAGTCCGCTTCGACGATTACTGAATCGTTCTACGTCTGTTACGTTAGAGAAAGTTGAATTAGTAAGTAGTTTAGTTTCTAGTGGGACTTCTTCGACTACTAATACTATTTTACTTGTTACTAGTATTAGAACTACTGTTTGAATCGCGCCGCTTTCGCTGATCCGCTTAATAGGTAAGAAGATGAGTTTACTGAATCCGCTACGATCCAACGACGAACCCGAGGAATATACGGATCGGTTCTCCGAATATGGAACCGGAGGTAGTTCTTCTATTCCTAAGAAAAGAGGAGACGAATATTCTAAGGAAGTTGAACTCCTAAAGAAATCCGGTATTATCAAGACCGCGGATGGAATAGAAGGTCATTTCTTAGGAATCATGGATTCGGTAGGACTGGACGCGCGCTCAGTTCTGGCTCGAATAGCTATTATCATGGATTCAGGAGAAACCGATTCCGTGAAATTGACTGCTGCTAAGATAGCTCTCCAACTTCATATGCATCCCGCGATGGTAGCTCAATCTAAGTCAGAAACGAAGACCGCGCCGAATATCACCTTCCTTATTAATTCCCCTCAAGTCAATATGCAAAATGTCTTAGTACCGGGCGCGGGCTCGATCGATGTCGATTCTCTGGGAAGTAACTTAAATCAAACTAAGGAGTCTTGGTAATGGCTGAATTAAGGGAACTACGCTCAATTACGGTTCCTAGAATGTTCTGGGATCTGGTTATGGCAACAGGAGAGAGTATTGAAAAAGCTATTCTCTTCTACGATTTTCTGGTATCGGATACACAAGAAGGATTCCAAACAGGCCACCTGAATAGTATCAATGAAGGCCCTGCTAAAATGGCTCACGATTTATTCGAATGGGTGTACAATAGTCGAGAGGCGCCATTTTGGTTTCGCTCCATTACCAAGGGAATTAAACTTCCTGACTTAGATTAATATGAATGAACTTACCGCTAATTCTGAAATAGACCACTTGGCCGATGAAGGACTACTCCAGCTTGGTTGGACTCCTAAACTCACGGATATTTATCAGATCATCTATAAGGATGGGTCGAATTTAGTTACGCGATTCTTCGCTTTTAAGTTTAGTGGAGATCAGTCCGATCCGCGATATTACAAGAATGCTAAATTCGCCGCGGTTCAACGAGCACAGACTTATTGTTCTAAAATGAGATATCGATTCGTACATTGTCAGCCATTCTTAGAAGATTTAGATTGGCGCGAGGAGCATATTAGTGCCCTTTAGTCAGAGGAAACTGAATGGAACCTAATTGAGTAAAATCGAGGATATCATGCTAGCTGAATCTTTGAAATATAAACTGGAAGACATTGCTAGAATCGCTCACGAAACTAATAAATCTTATTGTGAGCTAATCGGAGACAAATCTCAGACGGATTGGTTCTCAGCGCCAGAATGGCAGAGAAAATCCGCTATGTCCGGTGTGTTATTTCATCTCGATAGTTTAACTAAGGGACAGAAACCGGAACCATCCGCATCCCATAACGTTTGGTTAGCAGAAAAAGAGGCGGAAGGTTGGAAATTCGGTCCAATCAAGAATCCTGAATTGAGAGAACATCCTGAATTTGTCCCATATAGTCAACTTCCTATCGAACAGAAGATGAAAGATTACCTATTTTGTGCGGTAGTGGAAGCATTTTACACTGCTTATTTGAATGAATGATACGCTCAGGTGACAATACGATAAGAGTAGCTGGTCTTAGAATGGGACGTAAGTCAATCTACGACGTGTATCAGTTTAATTTTATTAATCTCAGTGGTCATACTCATGAGATCGCGTACGCCGTAGGTGCTGGTAGTTTAGTTCCACCTAAGATAGTTAGGGACTTACTCGAATTACGTCGGTTAGGACTCTGGTTTGTAGCATATTTTAAAGAAGTTAACAAGAAACTGGCAATTCATACGATTAAAGAGTCTCCCCGCCCGCAAAATGAGCTCTGGTCAATAGCTAAGAAAGTAGTGAACTAAAATTGATCCACTATAGATCAAGTTTTGGACTAATAAAAATGGATATAAATGTTAAAATTTGGTTAAGCAATAGTCCAGTTTACGAAAATCAGTTGAATGAAATCGAGCGAATGTTAGCTAAGTTGATGAGTAAGGGAGAAGTTATTACAATGACACTAAACGAATTGAAAGCACAAGTAGCAGCGAATACCGCTGTGGAAGCGTCCGCGATTGAACTTATTAAGGGAATCGCAGCGCGTCTCGACGATTTGAAAGATGATCCTACTGAGATCGCAGCTCTTGCAGAGGAACTAAGAGCTAGTGCAACTGCATTAGGAGATGCGGTTTCGGCTAATACTCCTAAGAATGCTTAATTCTACTAGAAGAGGATTCTTTGAATCGCGCCGAATTGAGTAAAAGATGAAATACGCAGCGTTTCTTAACTTGCTTCCTGCTCTAATTCAGTTAGCTGAGGACCTACACGGTGGTAGGAAATCGGCTCAGAAACTGAGTACTGTAGTTACGTTAGCACAGAATACTCTCTTAGTAGCAGGATCGGTGGGACTAATTCACCCATCACTAGCACAGAATATTGCTGGAATTACTCAGGCGGTTGAGAAGACACTATTAGCCATGAAGAATACTGGTCAATTGGCTACTAGTGGACCATCTGCTACTCACTCGAAAGAAGGCGTTACGTTAGAATCGGCTCTCTGATTGGATCGGATCGTTGACAAACTGTGGGACTAGAATTCAATTTCAAACTTCTGGTAGATCCTAAAACTGGAAGATCCGCTCAAGCTGAGTTTGTTAATATAACTAAACGACACGCTTGTTTTAGTGGCGGATATGGAAATGGAAAGAGCTTCGCCGCGTCCATTAAGGCTCTGATAAGATTAGGAACTTTTCCAAAATATCGTGTGGCTATATGTCGCTATTCTACGGTAGATTTGAAACGTTCTACGATGAGCACCTTTTTCAAAGTGTGTCCACCAGAGCTTTATGATCCAAAGTTAGGAGGGAACAGAGCGGATTCTCTTAACTATCTCAAGCTTATCAATGGTTCCGAAGTATTCTGGATGCACTTAGATGATGCAGATGAACAAACAGTAAGGGGATTAGAAGTTAACTCCGTTATTATCGATCAAGCCGAGGAAATATCGGAGAATATGTATAATCATCTTAGTGCTCGTGTGGGTCGGTGGGATATAGCAGAAGTTCCGCCTTATCTAATCAATCAATATCCTAACTGGCCTAAGAATCCTGAAACTGGCCGCTATTTAGTTCCCGCCCAAATAATGCCGCTGTGTAATCCAGACTCTGAGCTACATTGGATCTACAAGCGATATCATCCCGATTCACTAGAATGGATCGAGACATATCACGAAGACTATGAGATGGTTCAGGCGTCTTCTACTGAAAATCCTACATTAGATCCAGAGACATTAAAAGATATGATGTCGAATGATCCAGTGTGGGTACAGCGATTCGTATTTGGAAAATGGGGAATTCCAGGCGGAGCGATTCACGAAATAGATGCGGCGTCAATACTAGAGATCGATGGTCCAACTAATCCAGAGTATGGAAGATACGGAATTACCTCAGAATTTATCGAGCAAATGCGCCGATCGGGTCAACTATATCGAGTATTAGATCATGGGGACGCATCTCCTACTTGTTGTTTATGGTTCTGTGCTTATAAGGATTGGTTCTTCGTATACCGTGAATATTACGAACCGGGTCGTCTAATATCGGAGCATCGTAAAGAAATTACCGCACTCTCCACACACGAGAATGGAGATCCCGAGAAATATGTAGGTAATTGGGCTGATCCACAAATTTTCAAGAAAGAAAATCAGAAATATGGTGGATTTTGGTCAGATGCCGATGAATACTCTGATAAGCGAATAGAAGGACCCTCCCTTTACTGGAATCCCGCCGATAATAATGAACTTGCGACAAGAAATAGAATTAACGAATACTTAAAACCCTCCGCTACAGTCAAACATCCCATTACAGGCAAAGAAGGCGCTCCTAGACTCTATTTTATTAAAAGACCCGCCGGTGTAAGTCGATCCTCGATCGGTTGTTATCAGGCGATTCTACAAACTAAAGCGCAAAAACGCGAGCAAATCGGGACTATTAATGGAAAACCGATATTTTCCGACGATCGAGACGAAAAAATTACCGATCACGCATATGACCCGATCCGCTATTTCTGCGCGATGCACCCATTTTTCGCTAAATCGTATCGTATGAATGCTCCACAAGGTAGTTTTATGGATTTACGTAAGCAAATGGCCGCTATGCGCCAAAATGGTGACATCGAACGGATTTTTGGAGACG
>Ga0209731_1000001_pt1 | contig 59786 bp, 81 predicted proteins | sample TexAe_RefH0_M3_FD_187950 | JGI IMG/M metagenome (GOLD analysis project Ga0209731, IMG submission 187950) | Forest soil microbial communities from Davy Crockett National Forest, Groveton, Texas, USA - Texas A ecozone_RefH0_M3 (SPAdes) (version 2) | ecosystem: Environmental > Terrestrial > Soil >... | reverse complement strand
CGCCGTAGACCCGCGCGTCGCCGTAGACCCGCGCGTCGCCGTAGACCCGCGCGTCGCCGTAGACCCGCGCGTCGCCGTAGACCCGCGCGTCGCCGTAGACCCGCGCGTTGCCGTAGACCCGCGCGTTGCCGTAGACCCACGCGTTGCCGTAGACCTGCAAATTGGTTTCGGACTCGATGTAGCCACCCAGATCGCCAATACGCACACCCAGCGCTGCGATAGCGACAAGTGCGCGAATACGCTTGAGGGTGCGGCCATTGATGATCTTGGTATCGCCGGGAACGAATTCGTACTTGGCGTTGGACATGGCGTGGGTTCCTTTCACGGGTTGAATTTGAAGCGCAGCGCGGCAAACAGCTGCGGGTGACGGCGCGCGATTTCGAGCCAGCTGACGAAGTGGCGACGGCGGATCATGATCACTCCCGGTAGCAGTGAGCCCAGGAACCATCGGGCAGTTGGCCCGAGACGTACTCGCCGTCGTCCCAATCCATTTTCTTGACCAGAGCACGCATCGCGGCTTCGTGGTTGTTGAGTTCCTCTTTGCGGTGATCCCAGCCGACGATCACGCGGCAGCGGCCCGGCCGCGCGGTGGCAGACACGCGTGGCCCCTTCGTGTCGGTCGGCCCGATGAATCGGGTAACGATGGCGTAGTTCATGGCTCTTTCCTTTCGTGGTTGTTGGTCGGGTCGCACACTGCTGCCCGCGCAGCACGCGGGCAGGATCTGCAACCGTCAGGCCGGGATCAGTAGGTCAAGAGCCTTGGCCTTGAGCTTGTCGCCCTCGCCCCACTGCGCGGCCGCGGCGCGATGCTCGTCTGAACGGGCGCGTGCATCGTGGTCGACGTAGTCGGTCACGGCGTTGAGCCAACCCCAGCCCGTGCCGCGTGCGGTCTCCAGCATGGCGCCTTTACCGGCACCCGAGAACAGGCTCATGATCCGGATGAAGGCCGACGACTCGCGGGCCTTGTCCGCGTCACGCGCGCCCGTGGTCAACAGCTTGACCGTGAAGTCCTGCGCATCCTTGGACGACATGCGCACACCGGCCAGCGTGCGAGCCGCCGCCATGAAGGCACCGAACTCAGCTTGCGCGGCCTCGACCGCGGCGCGTGCGTCGGCCGGATTCCAGACCGAGCGATGCGAGACCTTGTGGCAGGCCGCGCCCTTGCGGGCCATGGTCAGCGTGTTGTTGCACACGGTGCGCACGGTCGTCCAACGGCATTCGGTCGCGAGCGAGCCATCGGCACTGGTGGACAGGAGAGCGTAGGGCACGACCTTGTCGGAGCTGCCCACGGTCACGCCATCGGCCAGCTTGGCGGTTGCGAAGAACCGCGCACCACTGAACAGCACGCCCGCGGACTCGATGGTCACGCCGCCGCGCTCGGCCCACTCACGGAAGAATTCGAGCACGGTGCGCGGTTGGACGACCTTATAGGAATCGCTCACGATGCCCAGGTCAGCGCCCGTGTCCGAGCGCAGCAGGACAACGCGATCTTTGACTTCACGGTAGGCGCTGGTCGCCTGGCCGTGGCCCGTGGCGTAGCGCACGCGCGCACGCTGGACGGCGAAGGCCATGCCGGCGGCTTCCTGCCATTGCTCGATGCTGGCGCCGGGCTGCATCGTCTCGCCCAGGCCATGCCATTCGCGCTGCGTCGAGGCGTAGGAGGCGCGGCCGAGGGAGACGGTGTCGATTTCGTGGGACATGGTGAGTTCCTTTCGTGGGTTGGTGATCAGCAGAGCAGTTGGACAGCGGAGTCGAGTTCCGAGTCGGCCAGGCGTTCAGCGGCCAGCTTGGTCTTGCGATCCGCGGTGAAGATCAGGTCGCCGTCGACCCAGACCTCGGCGCGATATGAGTCCCAGTGCGACGAGCGGATGACGTAAGAGACGGCACGAAGTCCGGCGACGGTGCGTGAGACGACGCGATCGGTCGGATGGGCACGGCGAGCAGGGGAGGACACGATGAGTTCCTTTCAACGGTTGAACAGGCGGCGCAGCAGGGATTGCGGCACCGGCTTGCGGTTGCACGTGCTTGGCTTGAGCCAGGCGGCCGTGGCGTTGCGGGTTGCGGCTTGCAGTGCCAGGTTGGCAGCAGCCTCAGAGCGGAGCGGTTTGGAGTTCATGAGGTCTATTCTCGGAAGGTTGGGGCTAACCGTCCAATGAGTTGTTTAGATGGATCTGCAAAAAATTACAGACGTTCGCTATTGCCGCAAACGGTTCGAATTCCCTGCGCGATCGAGGCCGAATCGTTCACAAAAACTGAATCCATGCAAATAGTTTGCATATTCATAGGCTTCATCGTTCACAAAAACTGAATCCTCAACCACGATTCGCCATTTCCAGCCCGTCAGGCGCACAATACGCACCCATGCAACTCGAACTCCGACGTCTCGAAGACCCCGCGAATCGCCAAGCCGCGGGCGTGCTGTTCTCCTGGGACGACGGGACGTCGAAACAGGCCGCGTTCACCGTGAGCCGCGACATGGATGTCCAGGGCACGGCAAAGCGGATCGCAGTGGAGGTGCTCGATAGCCTCCTGAAGAGTGGAAAGACCCCGGTAGCAGAAGGGACAAATTGGGTTTCCGTGGTCGCGGGAGTCGCCAAGCACGTTCGAGACGCTGTCGAGATCGCGGGAGGGGCTCGCATTCACTAGTGACCGCTACGGAATCTTTGCTCGGGATCTCTTTTTGAAGGGGGTGGCGGGGCAGGGGGAGGGGCTCGCGGGGCAGGAGGCCTTACCCCCTCGGCGGCGACTACCTCTGCGCGAACCCCAAACCCAAAATCCAAATTCCCCTCTCGCCAGTAAAAATTTTCAATTTCGCAATTTCGAAAATCTGAAAAATTTTTCAGCACCCCATGCCACAACTTGAAAATCCCTCGCACGAAGCATTCGCGCAAACCTACGCGCTGAGTGGCAATTCGCGAAAGGCGGCCGTCGAGTGCGGGTACGCCGCCGCCTACGCCTACAGCCTGACGAGCCATCCGGACATCTCGGCCCGTGTCAACGAGATCGTCAAGCAGCGCTTTGCCAAGGCCGGCATCAGCGCCGAGCGCACGCTCATTGAGATCGCCCGCATCGCGTTCCACGATCCGCGGGAGCTCTTCGACGACGAGTACGGCACGCTGCGCAAGATGCACGAGCTGGGCGACGATGTGGCGGCCGCGGTGTCTCGCGTGGAGGTGGAGGTGCGCAGCGAAGGCCACGGCAAGGACAAGGAGGTCTTCACGGTCAAGAAGATCCGCACGCACGACAAGATGGCGGCGCTGAGCCTGCTCGCGCGCCACTTCAAGATCGTGGGCGAGGATTCGGACGGCGTGAACGCGCTGGCCAACGCGCTGGCCGACCGGCTCAAGACCGCGCGCGTGCGCCAGGCCGCAGTCAACCGCGCGGAGCTCAACCAGCAGGCCGAGGATGCCGTCGTGCTGCCGCACCCGGCCACGGCCGCCGGCGGCCAGCGCCTGGAGTACGGCGTTGACGATGACCCATCCCTGGCCGGCGACGTCACGGCCGCGCCCCTGGGCCTGGATGTCCCCGAAGCCGACAGCATCGCGCTACACTCGCGCCAGCGCGCCGTGGCGCTGCCCACGCCGACTCGAGCACCCCGATCCACCCCCGCGGCCAGTGAGGACGATGATGAAGATCTCGCCGGATGACTCCACCACGCACCGCGCCACCGCGGTCGACCCCCAGCAGTTCCGGGCCCAGGCCACGGGCGTGGGCCAGACGCGCACCGCCTCGCTCATGACCGGCCGCGGCCGCGCCCAGCGCGTGGTCGACCAGACCGACCCCGAGTGCCTGGCGGCCGTGCCCGCCGCCGAAGGGCTGCCCTCGCGCACCGACGCCGCGCTCGGCTACGGCCTGCTCTCGGGCGCGCCCAACGCCATCGCCCAGACTACCAGCCCGGGTCGCTTCAAGCGTCGCGGCGGCTGATCCGCGTCGTGCAGCTGAACATCACTCGCGAGTGGTTGGCACGCCATCTCGCAAAGGGCGAGGAGCCCGACGAGTTCACCCCGTGCCGTGGAGCCTTCCTATGACCGTTCGCGCCAAGTTCACCCTGACCTCGATCACCTCGTTCGCGAGCTGGGGCGCCAAGAAGCTGACGTTCCAGGCGGTCTACGACCAGTCGATTCCCGAGGATCAGCGCTTCCAGAAGGCGACGCCCTCCGGCCAGTTCGATATGACGATCGACAACCCGGCCGCGCTCGAGCAGTTCGAGCTCGGGAAGGCGTACTACTTCGACGCCACCCCGGCCTGAAACGCGCTGTGCAGCAGTGTCGGCAGTTGACCGGGATCGCAAGCGCTTTGGCACGCGCCCGGTCGATGACCTGGACGACTCGCCGCGCGATCGCGATCGCTTCAAGCCCTGCTACGAGCGCGCGGCCGTGCCGCTGGGGCCGGCGGCCAGCATCGGCGCCCCGCTCGTCATCCGGGCCGTGGACATGACCAACGAGGCCATCGAGGGCTCGACGATCGACGCCTTGTTCGACGACCTGGCACGGTTTGGCGACGACTTCGAGGGCTTCGTGCGCTGGGCGTTCCCGTGGGGCGAGCCGGGCACGTCGCTGGCCGACTTCGAAGGCCCCGAGCGCTGGCAGGTCGACCAGCAGCGCCGCATCTCCCAGGCCATCCGCGAAGGCGGCCTGGACGGCTGCATGGTCGAGGAAGACATCTCGGCCGGCCACGGCGTGGGCAAGTCCGCCGAGGTCAGCTGGGTGATCCTGTGGGCGATTGCCACCTGCGAGGACACGCGCGGCGTGGTCACAGCCAACACCGACCTGCAGCTGCGCACCAAGACGTGGGCCGAGCTCGGAAAGTGGTATAGCCTGTTCATCGCCAAGCAGCTGTTCACCATGACGGCCACGGCGATCTACATCGCCGATGACGAGGAGCGCGCCAAGACCTGGCGCATCGACCAGGTGCCCTGGTCGGCTGAAAAGACCGAGGCCTTCGCCGGCCTGCACAACCAGGGCAAGCGCCTGCTGCTGCTGTTCGACGAAGCCTCGAACATCCACGACAACATCTGGACGGTCAGCCGCGGCGCGCTGACCGATGCCAAGACCCAGATCTTCTGGCTGCGCTACGGCAACCCCACGCGCACCTCGGGCGAGTTCTTCAACCAGTGCACCAAGCCGCGGCGCCACAAGCACTCGACCTACGCGCGCGTGGACAGCCGCACGGTCTCGTTCACGAACAAGGCGACGATCAAGTCCTGGATCGAGGAGTACGGCGAGGATTCGGACTTCGTGCGCGTGCGCGTCAAGGGGATGTTCCCGCGCGCGGGCTACGACAACTTCATCGCGCCAGGCACCGTCACCGAGGCGCGCCGGCGCCGGCTGGATCCGCGCATCTACCAGATCCACCAGAAGTTCCTGGCGGTCGATCCGGCGCGGTTCGGCGATGACTCGACCGTCATCACGCTGCGCCAGGGCCAGCGCGTGCTGTTCCAGATCGAGCTGCAGGGCTTTGACGGGTTCGACATCGGCGGGCGCGTGCAGAACCTGGCGCGCGAGCACGCGCCCATCGCCGCGATCGTCTACGACGCCATCGGCAACGGCGCCGAGCTCGATGGGGTCTTGAAGCGCATGAACCTGGGTATCACGCTCATGCCCATCATGTGGGGCCAGCCGGCCAAGGACGTGAACCAGTATTTCAACCAGCGCTCCGAAGCCTGGGGTGCGATGCGCACGTGGCTCGAGACCGGCCAGGTGCCCGACGACGACGACCTGGCCGACCAGCTCACGGGCCTGTCCTACGGCTACGACGGCAAGATGCGCATTCAGCTCGAGACCAAGAAGGACGCGCGCAAGCGCGGTTTCAAGTCCCCGGACAAGGCCGATAGCATGGCCCTGTCGTTCATCCCCGAGCTGATCGACCGCAAGGTGCACGTGGCCAAGGTGCGGCCGGTGGTGCATCGCCGGGTCATCTGGACGAGGTAGCCCAGCCGCTGCTACACTGCGCGGCATTGGGTTGCGCGCAGGGGCGCAGGCAGGCAGGCCCTGCAAGCCAGCTTCGGTGGGTTCGAGCCCCACGCGATCCACCAGACCACCCGCGGAACCCGCGCCCGCGCGATCCGGCCACCTCCATTGACCTGGTAGCCCGATGGCCGCTGCGACTTCCAACCCGCTCGTTCGCTCCCTTGGCCTGTCCGAGGTCTTGCAGCGCGATGCGGCAGCGTCCGTGACCGACACCGCGCGCGAACTCTCGGGCGACCTGCTCGAGTCGGCGCTGGCTGGCCACGTGCGGCTCTCATGGAGCCGCAACAAGCTCTCCAAGTGGATCATCGACCGCAAGTTGCTGGCTGACCTGCGCGCGCGCCGCGGCGTGTACTCGCCCGACGAGGTCGCGATGATGCAGGCGGCCTCGGGCGGCGGCATGAACATCATCTACGCGCCGCTGACCGAGACCAAGTGCCGCGCGGCCTCGGCGTGGATCCGCGAGATCGTGCTGCCGGTGGGCGAGCAGCCGTGGGGAGTCGATCCCAGCCCGCGCCCCGACCTGCCGTTCCCGCTCAAGAACGCGGTGGTCAACAAGGCACTCGCGCAGGCCAAGCAAGCCATGGCGCAGGCAGGCCAGGCCGGCGCTGTGATGGATCCGGGCGAGTTCCGCGACATGGTCATGATGATCGGCGACAAGCTGCGCGAGGACGCCGAAAAGACCTTCGACAAGATGGCCAAGGAACGCGCGGCCCGCATGGAAAAGGTCATCGGCGACCGGCTCGAGGATGGCGGCTACGCCCAGGCGATGGACGGCTTCGTCGAGGACTTCGTCACGTTCCCGGCGGCGATCCTCAAAGGGCCCATCTACTCGCGCCGCAAGGAGCTGCATTGGGAAGACGGCTGGAAGCCCGTGGTCAAGGACGTGCCGATCCAGACCTGGCATCGCGTCTCGCCGTTCGACGCCTACCCCGCGGCCGCGGCCACCAGCCCGCAAAAGGGCGACTTCATCGAGCGCATGCGGTTCCGCCGCGACGAGCTCTACGACTTCAAGGGCATGCCCGGGTGGAAGGACGACCAGATCGACGGCGCGCTGCGCGACTACTCCAACGGCCATCTCGAGGCGTGGCTGTGGACGGAGTCCGAGCGCCAACGGCTCGAGCAGGAAACCACGTTCATGTGGCTGGCGCCGCCCGGCGTGATCGACGCGCTCGCGTTCTGGGGCTCCGTGCCCGGCTGGAAGCTCATGAGCTGGGGCGTCACGGGCCTGGAAGAGACCAAGGACTACGAGTGCAACGTCGTGATTTGCGGCAGCTACGTGCTGTACGCGGCGCTCAACCCGAACCTGATGGGCACGCGGCCCTACCGCAAGGCCTGCTACGACGAGATCCCGGGCGCGTTCTGGGGCCGTTCGGTGCCCGACCTGATGCGCACGCCCCAGCAAATGTGCAACTCCACGCTGTGCCGTCTGGCCGACAACCTGTCGATCGCCTCGGGCCCGCAGGTCTGGGTGCACGCCGACCGGTTCGCCGACGGCGATCAGTCCATGGAGATGTTCCCGTGGAAGCTCTGGCAGCTCAAGTCCGACCCGACCCAGGGCGTCAACCCCGGCATCGGATTTTTCCAGCCTGACGACCGCTCCGGGCCGCTCATGGCCGTCTACGAGAAATTCTCGCTCGAGGCCGACGACGCCACGGGCATCCCGCGCTACACCTACGGCAATGAGAGCTCGGGCGGCTCGGCCGACACGCTGGGCGGGCTGTCCATGCTGATGAACAACGCGGCCAAGGGCTTGCGCCGCGCGATCTCCAACATCGACATGAACGTGATCGCACCCACGGTCAACGACACGTTCATCCACGAGATGCTCTACAACCCCGACGAGTCGATCAAGGGTGACTGCATCGTGGTGCCGCGCGGCGCCGCGGCGATCCTGATCCGCGAGTCGTCGCAGCAGCGTCGCCTGCAGTTCCTGACGCTGACGGCCAATCCGATCGACGCGCCCATCATCGGGCCCAAGCACCGCGCGGCGCTGCTGCGCGCCACCGCCGCGGCGATGGATCTGCCGGCCGACGATGTCGTGCCCACCAACGATGAGATCGATGCCAAGATGCAGGCCGATGCGCAGGCCATGCAAGCCAACCAGCAGCAGTTGCAGGCCTTCGAGCAGCAAAAAGAGCAGGCCATCACGGCGCGCGAGAACTCGGCCCAGCAGACCAAGGCGCTGGCCGGCATCGTGCAGACGGCCGTGGCCGAGGGCATGAAGGGCAGGAACTCACCAGGGGCTACGCCATGAGCAACTTCCCCAAGCAATCGACGCGCTATCTCAACGGCAACCCCGTCAAGATGGTGTCGCTGCTGACGAGCCTGGCCACGCCGCAGAACTCGCCCAAGGTCATTCATGGCGAGGAACGCGAGCAGATCATGCTGTGTGATCCGCTCACCGGTGAGCCGCTGGATCTGCAAGGCACCATCAACGCGCTGATGCTGATCGTCACGGGCAGCCCGACGCCGGGGCCGCCGTCGCCCACGCCCAGCCCGCCGTCGCCCACGCCCAGCCCGACGCCGTCTCCGACGCCCAGCCCCACGCCGACGCCGGCACCGCCGCCGGCCCCAGGCCTGACGGCTCCCGTGACCAGTGGCGCCAAGCAGCTGACGCTGACCAGCACCGCGACGGCCACGGCGCCGTTCACAGCAGGCTTTGCGTTCGCGCAGGGCGACATCCCGGCCGGCTCCGGCGTCGTGGCCGACAAGGTCACGAACCTGCAGGTCACGCCGATGAATGCGTGGCCCGATGGCTCGCTGAAGTTCGCGGTCTTGTCCGGCGCCGTGGCGCTGGTGGCCAACACGCCCAAGACGGTCACGTTGTCGCTGGGCACGTCGGCCACGGGCACTGCGCTGACGACCACGGACTTGAAGGCCACGGGCATCACCGCCAGCATCGCCTGTGGCACGTTCGGCACCGTCTCGTGGGCCACGACAGCCTGGGACACGCCGTTCGTCACGCACATCAGCGGCCCGCAAATGTCGTCGTGGATCTACAGGAAGCCCGTCGGTTCCGACGCGCACCTGGTCGGCTGGCTCGAGGTGCGCCTGTATGCCAGCGGTGCGGTCGAGGTGCTGCCTTGGATCGAGAACGGCTACATCCACGTCGCCGGCCCGGTCAACAAGGCCGCGAATTACATCTTCACGCTGGGCGGCACCACGCGCTCGACGCTATCGGTCGACTTGCCGTGCCGTTGCCGCACGCCGCTGGTCTCGGGCACCGCGCTGTCGTACTGGCTGGGCGCCGATCCGGCCGTCACGATCACGCACGACAAGGCGTACTTGCAAAACACCGAGGTCGTGCCGACCTACATGGCTACGGTCGATCCCGCGAGTTCGCTGGTCACGTCCCTGCCGGCGACTTTCACGCCGCTGCAGCAAGGCAGCTTCGACTACAGCGGCGACGCGATGGAGTCGACCGGTTTCGCGAGCCCCATCGGCCTGCTGCCGCAGCACGACGTGCTGTACCTGACGACCACGGCGCCGACCGTCTACGCCGCTGTCGTGCGCAACGGCTACAGCGCGGGCCGCTACCCGATCCACTACCGCGACGAGGCGACCAACCGGCCACTGAAGCTCGCGGATCATCCGAATCTGTCGATCGACTCATCGACGACGGGCGACTTCCCGGCGCCGTCGACTGGCACGGTCGGCCCGGACTGGGATCAGGCGCACCATCCGTCGGTGGGCTTCCTGGCCTACCTGCTGACCGGGCGCTTCTATTTCATGGAGGAGGTGCAGTTCGCCGCCACCATGAACTACATCGGCCTGGCCGACTCGATCCGCGGCTATGGCGTGGGCACGATCGAGCCGCTGTCCGGCGCGGTGCAGACACGCCAAATGGCGTGGGTGCTGCGCACGCTGATGACCGCGGTGATGGCCACGCCCGACAGCGACGCGGCGGGCCTGCAGGCGCAGTTCGTCAACTCGTGGGTCACGGTCATCAGCCAGAACCATGCGCGCTACGTCGAGCAATCAAACAACCCGCTGGGCTTCATCGCCAACAACTTGGACTACACGACGCAGTTCACGGGCGCTCAAGCCGCGGCCGCGACGGGCTACATGGCCGCTGCATGGATGCACGACTTCATCGTCGCTGTCTTCGGCTGGGCCGCCGCAGCCAAGATGCCCATCGGCACCACGTCGCAGACTAAGCTGCTCGATTTCTTCGTCAACTACCTGGCCAAGTCGATCGTGGGGCGCCTGGGCGCGACCAACACCGGCACCGACTACCTGTTCACGGAGTGCGCGCCCTACGTCCTGGCGGTGTCGTCCAACCACATCCCCGACTGGCTGGGCGGCACGGGCCCGTGGTTCTCCAACTGGAACGAGGCCTACCAGGTCACGAAGAACGCGGCCTCGTACTACGCTCCGTCGGCGCAGTTCAAGGAAGACCCGACGACGATCAACGAAATCTCGATGCCGCCGTCGGGCGGCTACGTGGTCAACATGCTGCCGGCGCTGGCCTATTGCGTGCGTCACAATGCGGCCGGGGCGTCAGCGGGCCTGGCGCGACTGCAAGGCGCGATCGGCTGGTCGGTCACGCAGGCGGGTTTCAACGCCAACTGGAACATCGTCGACTCGATCAACCAGATCAGCCCGGTGTGGGGCGTGACGTCTTCAACGCCGCTGCTGCCCACCTGGGTTCTTGCGGCCTCGCAGTATCAGTGGGTGACGATCCCCGGCTCAGTGCAGGCCGGCTCGGCTTACGACATCGACGGCGGGATCTCGACCAACTCGCGGTTGGCCTACAGCAGCTTCACCGTCCGCGGCACCGAGATCTGGCTGACCGCCACCGGCGGCCACAGCGACTACAGCGGCAACGAGGTCGGCTCGATCGACTTGGGCGTCAATTCGCCAGCCTGGACGCTGCGCTGCGCGCGATCGGCGACGATCTCGGCCGATGTTACCTACGAGCCTGATGGCAAGCCCGCGGCGGCGCACCGCTATTGGGGTGGCTTCTGGTCGAAGGAAACCGGCCGGATCATCCAGCCCTACACCCGCTTCACCTGGCCCAACGCCACCGTCAGCAATAACGCAACGAACGGATTCAACCCCGTCACCAACACCTGGGACGCCGCCGGCACCTGGACGGGCGTGCCGCTGTGCGATTGCATGGACGAAGATGGGAATATCTGGTTCATCGGGAACAACTTCTACGACATCGGCAAGTTCGTCCCGTCGACCAACACCGTCACCACGCTGCACACGCACGGCTCGACGATCACCGCGAGTCCGACGGCGTTCGATTCAAAGCGCAAGACCCTGTACTCGCTGTGCAACGGCGACGGGCAAGGCAACGGTTCAGGCATCACGTCGTTCACGGTCGACCGCACGACCGGCGTGCCCACGCCGATCACGTTCAACCCGAGCGCCGCCTACACGCAATTCTCGTCTCGCGTCCCGGTCTACATGGGCATGGACTACGAGCCCACGCTCGATTGTTTCTTCGCCTTCTGCCCCTACAGCAACGCCGACGGCTACCAGGGCGGCGACACGACGGTCTACAAGATCACGCCCAACAGCACGACCGTCTGGGACATGAGCATCCTTGCGGTCACGGGCCTGCCGCCATCGCCGCACGTCGGCGCGATGACGCGCTTCAAGTACGTCGCAGCGCTCGGGGGTTTTGTCTGCATGCCCAGCGGCACGGGCAGCATGTCGTTCCTGCGCACGACGGCGGGTGCGGTCGTCACGAGTCCGCCGCCGAGCCCGACGCCTCCGCCTTCGCCCACGCCGCCACCTCCGACCCCGACGCCGCCCCCGCCTCCGACGCCGACGCCTCCGCCGCCTCCGACGCCGGGCCTGGTGTTCCTGGGCAAGCTCACGAGCGCGGGCCTGACCGAGTCGGTCTCGGGCACTGCGATCACGGCTCACGGTACGGCGGCCTACACCAGCTCGTCGCCGGGGCCGGCCGTCGCGCTCAACGGCGCCAGCACCGACTACCTGTCGTTCTCGGGCCTGGCATGCCCTGCCTACCCGTACACGATCGGCTGCTTCTTCCGCCAAAAGAGCACGGCCAACATCGGCTCGGGTGTCCAGGTCATGGGCCTGAACATCGACAACGGCGCGAAGTTCGTGTCCATCCTGCTCGATGGTAGCTACGGCATCGACGCGGTGGTGCGCAACTACAGCACGACGGCGGCGTTGGCCAGTGAACCCGACACGGGCTTTGCCTACGACGCGTGGCACATGGTCGCGGTCGTCATCAACAGCGCCACGAGTCGTCAGGTCTACGCGCAAGGCGTGGGCTTGAGTGCAGCCAATACGACAGCAGTGGATACTGCCGGCACGACGGCCACGGTCATCCTCGGCGAGCATCCAGTCGACGGAACGCTTCCGGTGACGGGCTACGAGAAGTATGCTTTCGTCATCACGCGCGCGCTCGGTTTGACCGAGTTGAACGCAATCGCAGTCGATCCGACAATCCTCACTCCATGAATCTCGCAGGAGCCACGTCATGACAATCCCCGTCGGTTTCACTCCCCTGCCCAGCGGCTTCTACACCAAGAACGATGGCACCGGTCCCTATGTTTGGGACGGCACGACCATGGGACTCACCGCCACCGGCACCGGCGGTGGTGGAGGTGGCGGCGCCGTCACGGTCGCTGATGGCGCCGACGTCACGCAAGGCGCCATCGCCGATGCGGTCGTCGCGGCCGGCGCGGCCGGTACCCTCTCGGCCAAGCTGCGGCGACTGACGACGGACCTGGCCGCGCTGCTGGCCAAGCTGCCCGCGGCGTTGGGTATCACGACGTCGGCCGGGTCGCTGAGTATTGCACCGGCGTCCGACGCGACGTTCCTGATCGCCGGGGCCATCGCCACGCGCACCGACAAGAGCGGCACGATCACGACGGGCGGCACTGCGCAGACGATCATCGCGAGCAACGCAGCGCGCAAGGGATTCGAGATCCAGAACCAGTCCACCGGCGATCTCTATTTCTCGACGCTGGCAACAGCCATCCAAGGCCAGCCCAGCGTGCGGGTCGCGCCGGGTCAACTCTACGAAACGCCGATCGGCGGCGCGGGCACCGGCGCGGTGTCGCTGATCGGCGCCACGACGGGCCAGGCTTTCGCCGCGCGCGAATGGACTTAAAGGGGTCGATATGCCAATCTCCAACGCACCTCCGCAGCGCCAGCACACGGCGATTTTCACGACGACGAACTACACCCAGGACGGTGCAGTCATCGCCACGGGCGGCGGCCCGTACAGCTTCGTCGTCCCTGCAGGCGTCTACGAGCTCTTCGCCGACTACACAGGTGGCGGCGGTGGCGGCGCAGGCGGCTTTGCTTCCGCCGGCGGCGGCGGCGGCGGCGGTGGCGCCGCGGTCGCTCGCTGGCGCGAGTGCGTCCGCGTCACGCCAGGCGAAACGGTCACGGTGACGCTGGGCGCCGCCGGCACCGGCGGTGCGATCGGTGCCGTCGGCGTCGATGGCGGCGCCACGACGCTCGCGAGCACGACGATCGGCACGCGTTCGGCCGCTGGCGGCCTGCATGCAGCGCCGGGCGCGAGCACCAACGGCGGCAACGGCGGCGCCACGGGCGGCAGCACCGGCGGCGCGGGCGCGGGCGGCGCGGGCACGGGCGGCACGGGCCAGCTGCCCACCGGCATGGCCGCGCACTCGGGCCGCGGACAAGGCGGCCTGATGTCGGGCGGCGGCGCCGGCGGCGCGGTCAACTTCGCCGGGGGCGGCTCGCTCTGGGCGGGCGGCAACACGGTGGGCAACGCTACCGGCGGCGCACTCAACGCCTCCAACGGCGGCGGCGGCGCGGGCGGCTGCAACGTGTTCGGCACGGGCCAAGGTGGCTCTGGCGGCGCCAACGCCGCCGGCAGCTCGCCCGCAGCCGGCAACTGGGGCTGCGGCGGCGGCGGCGGCGCGGGCAATCAAGCCGGCGCCGCGGGCCTGGCAGGTTTCGCACAATTTACCTGGGTGGCCTGATCATGCCGAATATTCCTGACGTCAATCCGGGCGTTGCCGACATCGGTGGCGCGTTTGTCAAGATCGTTTCGCTGCTGGGCCCCAACGCCACGCCGCAGAATTCGCCGCAGGTCATCAATGGCTGCGTGCGCGAGCAGATCGTGCTGGCCGATCCGCTGACCGGCAAACCGCTCGACATACAGGCTTCGATTGGCGGTGCTGCAGCGTTCTCGGCTCTCACGGGTCAGCCGACCGACAACGCGAATATGGCGGCGGCGCTGAACGGCAAGGCGCCGGCCACGACGAACACCGCGGCCAGCACGCGTTCGCTAAACGGCGCCGACAACAGCGCCATCATTCCGACGCCGTCGACCGTGACGTTCACGGTGCCCACAGGCCTGGGCTCATCCACCAACCGGTTCGGCTGCGCGTTCATCGGTGCCGGCGCCGTCACGGTCTCGGGTACCGGTTCGGGTGGCCAGGCTACCGTGACAGATCACCGCGATGTCGTGGGCGCCGTGGGCTACTTCCGCGCCGCGCTCATGCCCACGGGTACCGATACCTACGATCTCGTCGGAACGAAGGCTTCCTGATCATGCTGCCCAACTACGTCCTGGCCGCGCTGCTGTCTTCGACCGTCGTTCCGCCCGGCACGTGGGGCTCGCTGGGCCTGGTGGGCGGCAACGTGCTCACGCCGTCGTCGTCGATGCAGACGCCGCAGTTCTTCAACGCATTCTTCGACTCGCGGGCCGTGACGGACCAGTCGGCCAACCCGGTGGCCAAGGATGCGAACGGCTGGCCCGCCGCCGCGTGGCAGGCGGTGCTCAGCGCGTCCAACAGCGGCGTGAACACCACGGACCAGCCGCACCTGAAGACGGGTGCGCTGTCGCTGACGCAGTACCTCAACTGCGAGTTCAAGACGTTCACGGCGGCTCCGTGCGTCATCACGATGGTGGGTGGGGGCAGCATCGTCGGGCTGACCAAGGTCTCTGACGACGGCACCATCCAGCGCTGGACCTACACGCTCAACGTCACGCTCGACACCAACGTGACGATGAACGGCTCGCAGGCCATGTGGGACATGTACATCCCCTGGGATGGCTCGACGCCCAACAACGTCCTCAACCCGATCTACAACAGCGTCTGGCTCGCCTACAACGCGCAGTGCAGCGTGCTGCGGCTGATGAACTATGCGAGCTCGCTGGACGGCTACGGCGGGCTGTCGGGCATCGGCAAAGTCGGCGAGTCCAAGTGGAGCGACCCTGTCTACGGCCGCGTGCCCAACCTCACGAATCGACAAGCCCCGCACTCGTGGGAAGGGATCTTCGACTTCGCCCTGGCCGTGCATGCGACGGGTCGCACGCCGAAACCCTGGATCACCCTTCCGGGCTACACGGACGCGGACTATGCGACGAATCTGGCGACGCTGGCCAACACCAAGGGCATGCCGCCGATGATCGTCGAGCCTGGCGGTGACGAGCCGTGGAACACGGCTTACACCTTCAGCGCGGCCTACCAGTACAAGGGCATCCAGGAAGCGCAGGTCATCGCCAACTACGGCCCCGGCACGATCTACAGCGGCCTGAGCGGCACCAACTCGGCTTCCAAAATCACGAGCGTGACTTCGGACGCGAACGGCGACGTCACGGTCGTGACCAACGACACCATGGCCACGCGTCTGCCGCTGGTCAAGGCAGGGTTGAACTACACGCTGCGGTTCAGCCTGGGCAGCGGCTTGAACACCTGGAACTCCGTGGGCGTGCCGATGTCGGCAGTCACGACCAACGGGTTCACGTACCCCACGCGTGGTGTCGCGACTTACGGTGCCATCACGGGTGGCTCGGGCGGCACGCCAGGCACCTACAACAACGTCGTGATGACGGGTGGTTCCGGCGGTCTGACGACGGCCAAGGTGATCGTCGGCGCGGGCGGCAATGTGACCTCCGTCACCGTCGCCAACGCGGGCTATCACTACGTGATCGGTGACAGTCTGAGCTGCGCTTCGTCGGCCATCGGCAACACCACCGGTTTTTCAGTGCTCGTGGCCACGCTCGGCGGCCCGCCTGCATCGACGACGCTCACCGGCATCTTCGGGATGCAGATCGCGCTGAACGACACCAACAAGATCGCGTCGGTGACATCCGACGGTGCCACGCCGCCCAACATCACCGTCAACACGAACGTCGCGCTCTCGAGTTTCCCCTTCAGCGTGGCCGTGGGAGTCAAGCTGGTGGCGGTGAATCAGCAACACAGCACGTGGAACGTCGGCTCTCTTGCGTCGCCGGGGGTCATCACGTCGGTGACATCCAACAGCTTCACGTTCACGAGCGTGAACGCGCCAGCCAGTTCGACGATGGCCGCGGCTGATCAGTACGGAATCTTCATCGGCCAGGTCGCCAGTTCGGGTGTGGGCCTGGACTCGGATTTGGTCAAGTGCCGTCCCAACTTCGACGTCAATGCGCTGGGCACGGCATGGCTGGTGCGACTGATCAAGCAACAGCGCGATGCGTGGATCGCCGTGCGCCCGCAAGATCGCTTCGCGCTCAACCAGCAAGCCGCGCTGATCGGCACGTCGCAGCCGCGAGCGCTGATCATGGCGGCCTACTACGGCACGCTGCCCGGGTCGATCTACAACCCGCCGGCTTCTTGGCTGGGCGACTTCACTGTCGCGCCCTACAACCAGCTGCTGTCAGCGCCGGCCGACGTCAATGCCGCGTTCACCGCGTTCGCCACGAACCTGTCTGGCACGATCGGCAACGAGATGGAAGCCGCGTCTTTCTGGGGCCACTACTACGGCGTTCGCACCACGTTCTACGAGTGCGGGGTCGACATTCAAAATGCGTCTGCGCTGCAGATCGAGATCAGCAGCGATGCGCGCATGCAGACCACGGCGATCCCGAACTACTTCGCCAAGGCGTACCAGTGCGGGATCAAGGAAGCCTGCTTCTTTCAGATCACGCCGTCGCCTTTCGTCGAGAACAACGCTCAGGGCGGCTGGGGCGCGCAGCAGACCATCACCGACACGTTCACGAACTTCAAGATGCTGGGCCTTCTGTCGATGCTCACGCAGACGGAGAGCTACGCCACCAAAAATGGCACGACGCCGTGCAACTTCCCGCTGGCCAACATCCAGGGCAGCGACAACATGTCGACGAACTCGTCGAATCCGACCTATCCACTGGGGATCAAGTATTTCGGCTCGAGCGGTGTGCGCGACGTCATGTGGCTGGCGGCGTCCAACGGGCCGGAGTCGCGAACCTGTGTGGTTCCGGGCACCGACAGCGTCGCAGGCACTCAGGCGACCATCTCGATCATCCAAAACGGCGTCACCACGGTGCAAGGCACCGTGGTGCTTCCCCAAGGGGGCGCGGGCAACAGCTCGAGCTGCACGATCGGCAATTCAACGTCGCTGACGGTGAACGTGCCCAAGGGCGTCTATATCCTGGTCGTTGGGTTCGCGAGCGGCCAGGGTGCCACGCCAGGCATCGGCGGCCCGCCCTCGTTGTCCTGATCGAATCTTCTGGCTATACTGCGCAGCAATGAAACTCGGTGGGGACGACCTCCAATTCCTGGCCCGGTTCAACCGGAGTCCCGATGGAGCCGCCCTGCTGAAGATCCTGCGAGCCAAGTTGGCCGAAAGTGACAAGGCATTGCGCACCGCCCGCGGCGAGGACGTCCTCCGAGCCCAAGGCCGCGCAATCGAGCTGGACGAGCTCGTGGCCGACATCACCGAAGCTGAACAGAAGCTCAAACGCAACGTGCCATCGCGCCTCGCGACCCCGCATGCTGCGCCCTAATCGGGAACCGCGCCCGCGCATCCCTTGCGAACCCCGGTACCGCACGACGCGGTGAACCTGGATCGTGGAGATCACCGAATGCCGGCTTCCCAAGCCCAGACCGAAACCCGTCTCCCTCGCGCCGTGGTGCGCATCGCTGCGGACGTCCAAGCCCGCATCGACGCCAAGAACGCCGCCCGAACCGGAGTCGAAGTCCAAGATCCCCCGCCCGCGTCGGCTCCGGCCGCCGCGAGCCCTGCAGAGGCACCGCCCGCGCCGACGCCGCCAGCAGACCCCCGCGAAAGCGATCCGGTCTACTGGAAGCACCGGTTCAACGTCACCGAAGGCATGCTGCGCAAAGAGCGCAGTGACCACACGGCGACCAAGCAGGCGATGAACCAGCAGATTGCCGATTTGCAAGAGGCCAATCGAGCCCTGCAAGCCAACAAACCCGCCGAACCGATCGACGTGGCCGCGTTTTTCACGCCCGCTGACATCGAGAAGTACGGCGAGGAGCAGTGCCAGGTGATGGCGAGCGCGGCGCAGGCTGCGGCGGCCAAGTCAGTTGCAGCCCTGCGTGCGGAAGTCGACAGCCGGCTCAAGCCGATCGCCGACGCCCGCAAGCAAGAGCAGACCGACGCGGCCGCCAATGCTCTGCGCGAGTTCACAGACAAGCTCACGGAGCTGGTCCCGAACTATCGCGAGATCGACGTCGACCCGCGCTGGCTCAGCTGGCTCACGCAGCTCGACGAGCCCACGCAGCTGATCCGCCAGGACATCCTGGACAACCATGTCGCGCGCCGCAACGCGCCGGCACTGGCCAAGATGTTCAAGGATTTCGAGAAGTCCCAGACCCCGCCGGCGCCACCGATGACGCCGCACGGGGGTGCCGCGAGCACGCCGACACCGGCCGCTGCGCCCACGCCGCCCACCAGCGGTGAAGGCGCGCCGTCGGACGCCGAGGTCAAGGACTACTTCAAGCGGGCCGCCATCGGCAGGGTCAAGGACGACGAACGGGTGAAGTTCGAAGCGCGGATGAAGCTCCGCGGCGGCCGCTAGGCCGTCACCACCTTCAGTTCACCAGGAGAGCGTCATGACTGGCGTTGCACGCGCGTCGGGCCTGCCCGACTACGGCCCCTCGGGCACCATCAACTACGACCCGGTTCTGTACTCGGGCAAGTTGGTCGAGAAGTTCTACAAGTCCACCGTGTTCGGCGAGATCGCTTCGACCGACTACGAGGGCGAGATCGCGGGTTACGGCGCGCAGGTCGTCATCCGCACGATCCCCGACGTGATCGTCTCGGATTACGTCGTGGGTGCCGGCCTGGGCCAGCAGTACCCCACGTCGAACTCCACCAACCTGACGATCAACCGCGCCAAGTCGTTCGCCGTGGCGCTGACGACCGTGGACGCGCGCCAGGCCGACGTCGACATGGCCGACATCTTCGCCAACGACGGCTCGATCCAGCTGCGCATCGCGGCCGACGCCGACGTCCTGACGACGATCCCGGCTGAGGTCGCCACGGCCAACCAGGGCACGCACGCGGGCGCGGATTCGGGCTCGATCAACCTGGGCGATTCCACCACGCCGGTCGTCATCACGCCGACCAACGTCACGAATTTCCTGGTCGACTGCGGCACGGTGCTCGACGAGCAGAACGTGCCTGACGAAGGCCGCTGGTTCGTGGCGCCGCCGTGGTTCATGGGCGCGCTCAAGAAGTCCGACCTGCGCATCGCGTCGCTGTCGGGCGACGGCGTCTCGATCCTGCGCAACGGCAAGGTCGGTGAAGTGGACCGCTTCACGCTGTACCAGTCGCGCAACCTGCTCACGCAGGTGAGCCCTGGCCAGGCGGCCTACTGCATGTTCGGCCATTCGGCCGGCCTGACGTTCGCTGCGCAGATCGTCGAGAACGAGATGATCACCAACCCGAACGACTTCGGCTACATCATCCGCGGCCTGATGGTCTACGGCTTCAACGTGATCGACGGCCAGTACGTCGGCACGGCCGTCGTCCAACGCGGCTGATGGTGACGGGTAGCGCCAAAAGCGCTACCCTTCCCGAGTCCCTTCGCAGCTTCACCGGAGATCCATCATGGGCACCCTGTCCACCAAGAACCCCTACGTGTCCTCGGACACGTTCAAGACCGACCCCGACATCATCTCGGGCGAGCGCTCCGAGGCCGGCAAGAAGGCCGTGGCGCGCTATCCGAGCGGCAAGCTGGGCAACCAGCCCGGTGGCGGCGCTGGCGGCAACGCCGGCAAGGCCAAGGTCCGTGCGCTGACCCCGGGCACCTCGCCCACGGGTTCCTAAAGCGCACCCCCTGACCGGCGCCTCGCGGCGCCGGTCGTCCATTTTCAGCAACCAACCGAGGACACCCTCATGGCCGTCAACGAAGAAGCCCTGTCGCGAAGCATGCAGCCCAAGCAGGACAAGAAAGTCCCGCTGTGCATCAACATCCACGACGGGCGCCTGATCGCCAACGTCAAGAACGTGCGCGACAACCTCAACTATCGGCCGTACCGGGGCAACCCGAACGCGTCGCTGGAAGAACGCATGGCCTACATCTCGTCGTCGCTGACGACCGGGGGCCGCGCGCGCGTGATCAACACGTCGGACGAAGACCAGGAAATCTTCGACATCGGCAGTGCCTCCAAGCCCGACCTCGTCGCCTTCGCGATGAAAGAATTCAACACCCCGCTCAACGAAAGCTCCGACATCCGCACGCTGCGCAAGCAGGTGCAGGCGCTGCACGAGCGCGCCACGAGCGGCGACAACCTGAGCGGCTAAGGTCATGACCATCACGGCAGGCGACATCACCGGTTTCGCGCGCACGCTGCTGCTGGACGTCGCTGCCGTCACTTGGTCGGCCGACGAGCTGCGCGGCTACCTCAACGAGGCCATCCGCGCCACCTGCCTGGTCAAACCCGACGTCTACACGACGCAGGCCGCCGTCACGCTGGTGACTGGCATCGAGCAGCAGCTGCCATCCGATTCCACGGGCTTGGTCAACATCATTCGCAACAACGCGTCCGGGCTGACCATCACGCCAGTCGACAACGAGTTGCTGACCGAGTCCAACCGCTTCTATCCGGCCGGCACGACAAGCGTCGACATCGAGCACTTCACGTTCGATCCGCGCCAGCCGCGACGCTTTCTCGTCTACCCGCCGGCGGCCAACACCGCATCGGTGTGGGCTGTCTACGGCATCACGCCGGCTGCACTGGCTGCCGACGTCGACACCTTCCCGTTGCCGGACGCCTACCAGGCGCCGATGATCGACTACGTGCTCGCACGTGCCTACGGCAAGAACAGCAAGAAGCAGGACCTGACGAAGGAAACCTACCACATGCAGGCTTGGGGCAAGGCCCTGGGCATGAAGTCGGCAGCGCAAGTCACGTTGTCGCCGCACGTCTCGCAAAGCCCGGGGGAGTGATGGACTTCGTCAACGTCAACGACCAGCTGACCAACATCGCGCAGGTCGCGCGGCGTTGTCCCGGCCCGACGCTACGGCGTGCCTACACCCGCGCGCTGCGCGAATGGTGCCAGCAGACGCAATGGCTGCGGCTGTCGCTGCCGGGCCAGACGGTGGTCAACGTGCCGGTCTACAACATGGGCAACGACGTCAACCTCGACATCGTGGGCTTGCGTGCCGTGAGCCTGACGCAGGTCATCGGCACGCACTCGCAGACCTACGGCCTGGACGCGTCCGACTCGTCGACCTGGAACGGGAATCTTCCGCCGGGTCTGCCGCGGCGCTACCAGTACGTGCCTGAGGGCAAGGTCGCGCTCGATCCGGCGCCCGACAAGGTCTACACCTTCGTCATGAGCATGATCCTCATCCCCAAGGAATCGATGGCCGTCGATGCCCAGGTGCCGGCCGCGCCACTGGTCAAGTACAGCAACGACATCGAAAGCGGCGCACTCGCCTACCTGCTGGCCATTCCGGGCCAGCCGTGGAGCAATCCGAGCATGGCTGCGCAGTACGCGCGCGACTTCAAGGCCGCGATCTCCAACGGCAAAGCTGAAGTCCAGCGCGCCTACAACACCGGGTCGATGCGCGTGCGCCCGAATCCGTTCGTTCCCGCCGGGAGGGTGCTATGACGTTCTCCGTGACTCCCGATGTTCCGCCGGTCGATGGCGATGGTGGCGAGGACTTCGACTCGCCGTTGCGCGGTGAGCTGGCCGACCCGACACAAGGCGCTGGCCTGGTTGCCTACAACGCAGGCGACACCTATCCCAACGGCACGGTCGGCAAGACGCTGCAGGGCCTGGACCAGACGCTGCGCGCGAACCTGGCCGACTCGAGCGACGTGGCCAAGGGCGCCGGGCTGGTGGCATACAACCCCGCCCTGAGCTACGCCGCAGGCACGCTCGGTGCCGAGGTTCACGGGCTCGATGTCGAGGTCACTGCGCAAGGTCTGATCGTCAACGACCTGGACGACGGCACCAGCGCTGCGCACGGCGCCGCGCTGGTGGCGTTCAACAGCGCCCTGGACTATGCGACTGCCGCACCGGCGAGCGTTGGCGCGGAGCTGCAAGCGCTGCATGCGCTGCGCACGAACCTGCCGCTGATCGACAACGCAGCGCACGGCGCCGGGATGGTCGGGTTCCTGAAGACTCTGGCCTACGGGACGAACACCGTCGGGAGGTTCCTGGCGGACCTGACCAAGACCATCGGCGCATCGCTGATCGGCATTATCCAGGCCGGCAGCACGACGGCGCGCACCCTGCAAGACGAGATGCGCGCGCGCCTGACCGTGGACCAATTCGGCGCGGATCCGACGGGCGCGACCGACAGCCTGGCGGCGTTCCAGGCCGCCAACACCCAAGGCACTGCGCTCGGGGGCGCCGACATCTACTTGCCTGGCACCTATCAGCTCAGTGCCACGTTCTCGCCGGGCAACAAGAACCGCTGGTACGGTCGGTCCAAGCAAGGCACCGTCGTCAACTGCATGGGCACGGGCGACGGGATTTTCATCAACAACCCGATCAACAGCTCGACGCTCGTCAGCCTGGCGTTCAGCCGCATGACGATCAACGCGCCGAACATCGGTGCGAAAAAGGGCGTGATCCACGATCAGGGATCGTCCGAGCCGGTCTTCGAAGACCTGCTGCTCAACACCGCAGGCGGCAACGTCAACTCGTTCGGTCTGATCCTCGACCAGACTGAGCTGTGCGACCCCAGCAAAGTCTATTTCGCGGGCCCCGGCAACGGTGCGTGGCTGGTCAACGGCACCGATCTTGCGCCGGGTGCGAGCACCTATTTCACGAACCGGATCAAGTTCGGTTCCTGCCAATTCAACGTGTCGGGTATCCCGGTCATCGACGATGGCGGCAACGATCACACCTTCGATACCTGCAACTTCAACGCGGGCACGACCTGGATCCGCGCGGCCGGCGTCAACGGCCTGGCGTTGCGCGGCGGCGAGTGGGAAAACTGCAGCAGCGTCGGTGTCACGTTCAAGGCCACGCGCTGGCAGGGCGCCGCGTCGATCACGGGCACGGTGGCCATCACCGACGCGGGCGATTGGGTGCAGCCGCTGACGACTGCGGTCTTCAGCGTCGACCCCAGCTCGCTGCGCCACTTCATCGCGCGCGGCGTGACGTTCAACACCGGCGGCACGGTCTTTTCCGGCCTGGACAACTGTTTCATGGTGCAGTGCCGTGGCAACTTCCAGGCCGGTGCCGGTGACGGCTACACCAAGATCAACAACGACTACAGCGCGCAAGCTTCGGCCAGCACGTGGAGCGGCACGATCGGCAACGGCACGGCGGTGTTCACCGAGAGCCGCAACGGCCGCGACGTGTTCCTCAACGGCGTCATCACGATGGGCACGACCACGTCGTTCCCGGGCGGCAACTGGACGGTTGCCCTGGGCGTGGCCAGCGCTGGCCTGATGGAGACGGGCGTGGCACGATTCAACTGCGCTGGCGGCCTGTATTGCGGCACCGTCGCATGTGACTCGCCTGCGAACTCGCTGACCTTTCTGTACACCAACAACAACGCCAATGCGGTGTCCAACACTGTCCCCGCCACCTGGGCCCAGAACAGCAGCAACGTCCTGTTCTTCTCGCTGCGGTACACGGCGCTCCATCAGATCGGCTGATCATGACCATCCCAGACGATTTCGCGAGCCTGCACAGCCTGGCCGACTACGAGGCCTATCTGCAGAGCCCCGCCTACGCGACGCTCGATGACGGCGCCAAGGAAGTCTTTCGCCTGCGCTACACGGCTGCCGCGGCCGCCGCACGCAAGGCCGCGGGCCGCGGCTCGCTGCCTCCGGTGAGCTACGAGCCGTGAGCCATGCGCATCGCTCAAGAAACTTTCCAGGGCATCGTGCCCCGCACTGCGCCGCACCGGCTCGCGCCGTCACAGGCGCAGGATGCCACGAACGCCAAACTGCTCTCGGGTGATCTCGAGGCGTGGCGGCAGTTCGCCGCGCTGCACACGCTGATCACGCCCGCGCCGGTCGAGTCGATCTACCTGCTGGGCGACAAGTGGCTGTCGTGGAGCGCCGATGTGGACGCCGCGCGCGGCCCGATCCCGGGCGACACGACGCTGCGGCTGTACCTGACCGGGCCGGATGTCTACGCCACGCCGCGATTCACCAACTACGACATGGCCACGTCGGGCTCGGAGCCGTATCCGGTGCTCACGCGTCCCCTGGGCGTGCCTGCGCCTGCGCAGCATGCGCGCGGTGACGACTCGTTCATCACGTTCCAGAACCTGGTTTATGTTCCGGCATCGGGCGACTCGCCTAGCACGATCACGGAATACCTCTACACCTATGTGAACGACCTAGGCCAGGAATCGGCGCCGTCGCTGCCCGAGGCCTACTACCACACGGGCATCACCGGTCGCACCTATCCGATCTACGCGCCCACGATCGGCGGCAGCTACAACGAGCTCGAAATCTACGCCGTGCCCGCGGCGCTCGATGCCTACGGCATCGTGAGCTTTCGGCTCTACCGCGCCGCCACGGGCGCCACAGGTACGGCGTTTCGCTTCGTGCTCGAGATGCCATTCAACTCTGGCAGCTCGTTGACGCTGGCCGTCGACAACATCACCGACGACGCGCTCGGCGAGGTGCTGCCCACCGACACGTGGGATCTGCCGCCTGCCGACCTGCGCGGCATCCTGGCGCTGCCCAACGGCGTGATGGCTGGCTTCAGTGGCAACCAGCTGTGCCTGTCGGCGCAGAACTACCCGCACGCGTGGCCCGTGGGCAACCGTTACACGACCGACACCGACGTCGTGGGCATCGGCAACATCGACACGACGGTCGTCATCTTCACCAAGAGTTTCTTGTACGTTGCTACGGGCACCGACCCGAGCCAGTACAGCATGGCCAAGTTCGAGGTGCCCTACGCCGGCGTGTCCAAACGCTCAGTGGGCTACGTGGACGGCATCGGCGTCGTTGGTGCCACGCCAGACGGCCTGCGCGCCGTGGCCGGGGTAGGCCAGTCGGTGAACCTGACGCAGCAGCTGTTCACGCGCGCGCAATGGCAAGCCCTCAAGCCCGAGTCGATGACGGGCATCGCGCACGACGGCGTCTACTTCCTGTTCTACGATACCGGCACGGCCAAGGGCTGCTATGCGTTCGACATGCGCCAGGGCGGCGCCGGCGTCACGCCGATGGCGTTTCACGCCAGCGCGGTTTTCGCCAACCCAGCCACCGACGAGATGTGCCTGGTGCTGGACGAGAACGACGAGCCCACCGACGGCCTGCTGCCGCTGGCCAGCACCGCCGTGGCCGCCAACGGCCAGACGATCTACGCGTTCGACTCGCCTGCCGGCGCCGGCGCGATGGTGTTTCGCTACCGCGGCAAGCTCAACATCCTGGACTACGAGGCGGCGTTCTTCGCAGCCCAGGTGCGCTGCGTCGATTTCACCAATGTGATCTGGCGCGTCTACGGCAACGGCACGATGCTGTTCGAGCAGGTGCTGACGGCCAACACCGAATTCACGATGCCGACGATGGACATGCAGGCCACCATCGAGATCGAGTTCGTCGGCACGTCTACCGTGCGCAACGTGCAGATCGCCGAGGACATGCGGGAGCTGACCTGATGGCCACCAAGCCCGTCATCAACCAGTTGCGTGCCGGCTACTCGCTGCGCGAGCTCAACGCCGTGCTGGGCGCCATCCGGGGCCGCCTCGAGGCCGTCGAGGCTGCGCTGGAACTCACGTCGACCACGACCGTTCAGGCCGCGCTCGCCGGCTTGCTGGCCCAGGCCGATGGCCTGGTCGGCAAGGTGGCCGGCGAGCTGGTCATCGTCAAGCCGGCCACTGGCCTGAGCCTGACGAAAAAGGCGTCCACGCTGGCCGGCTACCAGCTGTCGCTGGCCTTCGACGACGCCACCGACGGCCTGGTCGTGCGCACAGGCGACACGCTGACCACGCGCACGCTGACGGCCGCCAGCGGCTACGCCGGCTCGATCGTGAATCCCGATGGCGTTGCGGGCGACCCGACGTTCCACTCGTGATCAGCGGCACCGATTTCCTGATCGAGGAAGACTTCGAGATCCTAGACGCAATTTTCCGCGGTCTGCGCCACCCGATCGCCCGGACTTTCGAGATCGACGATTTGAAGGCACAATGCGAGGCACGAACGGCCATGTGCCTGTCGTGCGATGACGGAACCGTCGTCGTCACCTTGCAGCCGTTCGGAGAGCAGCTCGAGCTGTTCGTCTTGTTGGCCGTGGCACTGCGCCATGGCGCTTTCCAGCGACAAGAAGCCGCACTGCGAAAAATCGCACGCGATCTCGGAGCCCAGACAATCGCCTTCGAAGCCCGCCGATCTGGTTGGGCGCGGAGACTAGGGCCGCAGTGGAAACGCCGCGGCACCATGGAATTCGTGAGGTGCGTCGATGAGCGGTAAAGGCAGCGGGCAGATCAAGGAAACGTCAGCGCAGATCGCGCTGGCGCAGCACGCCCAGGACCTCATGGCGGACTACCAGCAGCGCTGGTTGCCTGTGCAAAAGAATCTCGCCTCGCAAATCGAGGCCGAAGGCGCGCCCAACTCGTGGCAGCGTGCCGAGGCCAAAGGCAAGTCGTCCACCGACACCGCTATCCAGTTCTCGCAGGCCCAAGGCGCCATGGAAAAATCACTCTCCAGCAAGGGCGTCATGCCGGGCTCGGGCCGTTTTGACCTGGGCGTAGCCGGCATGGGCGCCGACCAGGCCAAGTCTTCAGGCCTGGGACAAATGATCAGCGACCAGCGCATCACGCAGGCCTACACCGAAGGCCTGGGCGCGCTGACCGCAATCGGCCAGGGCCAAAGCGCGCAGGTCACGAACGGCATGGAAAGGCAGGCTCAGGACAGCGCCGTGCAGGCGCAGGCCGATGCGCGAGCCTCTCTCATGGGCGAGGAAGGCACGATGGGCGCTGTCGGCACAGCCCTGGGCTACGCCGGCCAGCAAGGCTTGAAGGCCTGGCAGACGCCGGCCGCGCCGTCGGTGGGCATGGGCAGCGACCCGAACGGCTTCAACGGCACGCGCAACAATCCGTCGGCCTACGTGCCGAGCCCGGGGTAAACCATGAGCTTGTTCGGCAATCTCGGCTTGTCGCTGGGCGACTCCCTCAAGGGCAGCTTCAAGGCGGTCAACGACGGGTCGTTCAAGAATCCTGTCTCGGGCGTCACCGAAGCGTGGAAGGCGGACACGCACGCGCTGGGCGAAGGCGTCAGCGGGCCGCCGGCCCCGCCGCCAGCCACGACGGCCAGCGACATCTATGCCAACCTCACGCGCCAGCAGTGGCAGAACTACGTGAGCACGTTCGTGCCGATCGAAAACCAGCTGATCCAGTATGCGACCGACAAGTCGCTGCCGGGCCAGGCCATGGCGCAGGCCGGCGCTGATGTGGACCAGGCATATGCCTCGCAGGCCGGCCAGCAAGCACGCAAGTTGCAGGGTATGGGCATCGCGCTCGATCCGTCTGAGCAGGCGGCCACGACGCGGCTCACCGGCCTGTCGCACGCGCTGTCCAACGTGCAGGCGCAAAACACGGCGCGCGATCTGACGATCTCGAATCAGCAATCGATCCTCGGCAATCCGGCACCGACGACAGCGTCGATTGCCCAACAGGCCAGCGGCCTAGGAGTCTGACATGGCACAAGGCTATGGCGTCGGCGCCTCGCTCGCGACCTACGGGATCGGCGAGCAAAAACAGGCGATGGATCTGTACAGCGAAGCGGCCAACGAAGAGGCGCGCCGCAACGCGCAAAACACGGAGATCAATGCGCAGCGCAAGGCCGGCAACGCCCAGCTCGGTGGTACCGTGGGCGGTCTGGCCGGCGGTGCAATCGCCGGCGCGGAGTGGGGCAGTGCAGCGGGCCCGTGGGGCACGCTGATCGGTGGCTTGGTCGGCGCGCTCGCCGGCCGGCTGTTCTAGGAGAACGACATGCCGTATGGCGTCGGTGGTGCACTCTCGGAAGGTATCCGCAGCGGGTTCGAGCTGGGCCTGCAGTCGGACGCGGCCCGGGAGCACAAGCGCGAGTTCGACGCCGAGCAGGCCACTCGCGAGGAGGCGCAGCGCCGCCTGGCCAAGCAGGAAGACGACCGCTATGGTCGCATGAACGACGCGGCGCGTGTCTCTGCGCTCGAGGCGCGTCTGTCCACGCTCGAGAAACTGGCCACGCAGGCGGCGCAGGCGGGCCACCCCTTGGACCGCAACTCCCCGGTGATGCAAGAGCGCGCGCGGCTGGCCGTGCAGCTCGAGGACATGCAAGGCCAGATCGCGACCACCGGTCGGCTTGCCGCGCCGACGAGCGGCACGGGCCTGACCGGCGTCACGTCTCCTGCGCCACTTCCGGCCGCGTCGCCGGCGGCCAACCCTACCGCACCGACCGCGCCGCCAGTCGACCAGGGCGCCGTGGCCAGCGCCGCGGCAACTCCCGTGGCGCCGGCGATGGCTTCCCCGACCGGCGGGATGGGCCTGGGCCCATCTCGCGGCCCGGCGGGTGGCACCGCGCCGCTCGATACCAGCATGGGCAACGACACCACGTCGGCGCCTTCGCCGGCTATCGCTGGCGGCGCGCCGGCTGCGGCGGCTGTGTCTTCGCCCACCACCAGCGCAGTGACGCCGGCGCAGCAGCTCGTCACCAGCACCGACCAGCACGCGCAGGACATCGCCTCGCGCTTGCACACCGGCCAGACGAGCCTGAACGATGTCAGCCCCGGCGACCTCGCGCTGATGGTGGCCAGCGCCACCAAACGCAACCCGACGCAGCTGGGGCAGGTGCAGCAGCACCTGGACGACTGGCAGGCCGGCATGCAGACCGGCAACAACGGGCTGACGATCCAAGGCCTGAACGGCATCTTCGGGCCGCAGCTGGCCCAGGGTGTGGGCACGCCCAGCGCCTATGGCGGCACGATCACCGGCAAGTCGATCGTGGGGCTGGATCCGGCCATGAGTGCTGACGGCAGCGTCCACAGCGACAAGGTGATCCCGCGCCTGCAGATCACGACCGACCTGAAGGGGCCGGACGGCGCGCCGCTGACCTATCACGCGCCGCTGACCCAGAACCGCAGCACGGACCCGAACGACCCGGTGGCGGCCGTGTCCATGGCCGATGCGGTCAACCACATCGGCCAGCTCGGCTCACTCGTGACCGCGGCCGCGCATCCCGACATGCAGGCCAAGCTGCAGCAAGGCGCGAGCGACCCGCGTGTGCAGGCCTACCTGGACGCCTACGCGAACCAGACCGACGCGCTGAATCCGGCCCTGGTCAAGGAAAACCAGATCAAGGCCTACATGCAGGCGGCCGGTGTCGATCGCGACACGGCCGTCGAGCGCATGATCGCGCTGGGCGCGCTGCCGCGCCCGCCCATGACCAAGGGCGTCGTGGCCCAGACGCTCGAGGCTGCCCAGGGCATGGTGGCCAACGGCGACGCACCGGACCTGCAGACCGCGTTGGCCACGCTGCAACGCACCGGCGTGACCAAGCAACCCACGAAGTACAGCCGGCCGCTAGGTGGCGCCGGCGGCGGCGGCGGCGGCGGCGGCGGCGGCGGCGGCGGAACCGGCACGGTGGCCCCGGCCGGCGCGCCGGCGGCGCCCGGAACCATCAACCCGGTCACGGGTTCTGCCGTGCTGCCGCCGCCGGATAAGTCTGGCCTGATCATGGGCCTGACGCCGCGCGCCATCGACGACGCTGCCTGGACCTACGCCGACACGGGCAAGTTGCCCACGGGGATGAGCCGCAGCAAGGACAGCGATCCACTCAAGAAGATGCTCATGAACCGTGCAGGCGAGCTCATGGAGCGCGCAGGCGTGTCGCCGGAATCCTACGTCGCAGGCACCCAGCAGTTCAAGGCCGACGCCAAGTCGCTGGCGCTGCAGCAGACTCGCGCCGACGCGATCGACTCGGGCATGGAGAAAATCAAGAACGACATCGGCACGATCCAAGCCACGATCGCCGAAGGCAATGCCGGATTCGGCCCGTGGCTGAACAAGCCGCTCAACGCACTGCGCAGCCAAGCCGGCAGCCCCGCGCTGTCGGCCTACGCGCTGGCGGTGCAGCAGGTGGCCATCGAGTACGAGCGCATGCTCAACGGCGGCCAAATGTCGGTGGCGCAGCTGCACCAGGGCGCGCAAGAAGACGCCCACAAGATCCTGAACAGCGACATGAGCGTCGAGCAGGTCAACAAGGTGCTGCCGGTCATGATGCGCGAGATGAACAACGCGCGCGACGCCACCCACACGATGCTGGGCACGATTCGCGGTCGCATGGGCGTCAGTCGCAGCGGCACCGGCTTGGGCAGCCCCGCGGCGCTCACGCCGGCCCCTGCAGCGCCAGCCGGCGTCCCGGCGCGGCCTGGCGGCATGGCGCCTGCCGCCGCGGCCGGCCCGGTGCAGATCCACAGCGACGCGGATTTCAACGCGCTGCCGTCTGGTGCCGAGTTCATCGCGCCTGACGGTTCGCACCGGAGGAAGCCGTGAGCTGGCAAGACGCGCCCCTGGTCTCGCCGCCCGCTGCCGCGCCGGCGCCTGCCTGGGCATCGGCGCCGGTCGTCTCGCCGCCCGCGGCCGCGTCGCCGGCCGGCGGTGGCGTCCTGGACAAGATCATCGGCGGCGTGCAGGCGGGCCTGCGCGTGGCCGCCGACACCATCGACAGCCTCGGCGGCTACGCTGGCACGGTCGGCGGCACGCTCGGCGGCCTGGCCGGCGCGCTGCACACGCAGCTGACCGGCGGCGTGCAGCCGGACGACCCGCGCGTGTTGGCGGTCACGGGCGACAACCGGCCGCGCACCTGGGCGTCCGGCGAAGCTCCGCAGCCTATCACCGCGCTCGACGAAGCCGGCCGCGAGGGCGCGCAGACCGCCGTGAACGCGCTGCATTCCGGGCCGTCGATGCAGTTGAACAACGAGATGGGCCAGCGCTACGCCGGCGCGATCGAGAGCGGTCTGCAGACGCTGGCCCAGGCCTACCCGACCGGCCCGACGCCGGAGATGAACGCAGGCTTGCAGAGCATCGGCCCGGCAGTCACGATGGCGCGCGCATCGCGCGCTGGCCAGGCCGTGGAATCGGCCGTCAGCAAGGCAGGGGCGAACCTGAAGGCGGTGCCTGCCGACATGGTGCAGTCCGTCAAGCAGAACGTGGGTGGCGGCGTCGCCCGCGTGATGGGCAAGCCCGATCCGGAGCTGGTCAAGGTCGCGCAGCTGGCCGACCAGTTCCCGCACGAGATGACGATCCCGCCGGATCGCCTCTACCAGCCCGGCACGGCCAAGTCCGCCGGCCAGGCCCTGAGCGAAGCCACGGCCGGCGGTGGTCACACGCTCGAGGCCGCGAACAAGCAGGCGTTCACCAAGAACGTGATCAACCTGATCGATCCGGACAGCACGGCCGCGCGCTTGACGCCCGAGGTGTTGCACGACGCGATGGACAAGTCCGGAGGCGTGATCGGCGACATCGCGCGCTCGACTGACCTGCCCGCGACGGATCTGGCCAGCGCTCTCGAATCGCATGCGCGCGACGCCGCGCGCACGGGCGCCGGTGACGTGCCGCGCATCGTGCCCAACCTGATCGAGGATCTGCTGGAAAAGGCAGGCCCTGACGGCACGATCCCGGGCGACGCATTCCAGAATTGGGACTCCAACCTGGGCACCCGCATTCGCCGCACGACCGACTCAGAGCTCGCTGGCGCGCTGTCCGACCTGCAGGAAGCCGGTCGCGACATCCTTGAAAAGCAGGTCGCGGCCAAGGATCCGACGCAGGTGCAGGCGCTCGCCGACGCGCGCCGGCAGTACGCCTACGCCAAGATCGTGGCGCCGGATGTCTCCAAGACCATCGACGGGCTCGTGCAACCGGGCTCGCTGATGTCGCGCGTGACGGCCACGCGCAGCGGCAAGGGCTACATGGCGGCCAACGCCGGCGGTCCGATCGGCGACCTGGCCAAGGTCGGCAAGCTGCTGGACAACACGGCCAAGCCCGAGGGCGTCGCGGTCACTGGCATGGAAAAGATGCTCACCGCGGTGCCCAAGGCCGTCGCCGGCCAGGTCTACAACCGCGTGGCCGGCGAGACGACGGCGCGGCTCGTGCCCAAGCGCACTGCGCCCCCGGCCGCCGCGCTTGCGGCGCCTGCGGCGCCGGCCAAGCCGCTGATGATCACCTACGACCCGCGCCTGAGTGCTGACGCGATTCCCGTGACCCCAGAAGGACAGGCCTTGCCCGGCAACCTGCCGCAGGCGCGCGAGGATCTGCAGACGTCGCAGCGCGCGGCCGGTGGCACCGGCGCGCCGCCGCGCGCCACGACCTTCGCCGACTACGACCTGTCGGCACCGGAGTTCCAGGCGCCCGTGCCGCCGGCCGCGGCTGCCACGCCCGTGTCTGACCTGCGCGCCGTGCCGCAGGAGAGTTTCCCGGTGCGCGCCGGCGCGGCCGCGCGCGAGGTCCCCGAGCCGAGTTTCCCGCACGACATCGTCGAGCCCGACATGGCGCCGGTGATGGTCTCGGGCCGGCCGGGCGAGACCGCAGCCACGGTGGCCGGCAACGCCGCGATGAACGAACCTGGCGCCGTCGCCGCGCGCGCCGCGCAGGCCAAGGCAGCCGAGGACGCAGCGGCTGCAGCCAAGGCGGCCGAGGAAGCCAAGACCGCGGCCGCCGAGAAGGCCAAGGCGGCTGCAGCCGAAAAGGCGAAGGCTGAGGCCCTGCCGTCGATCCAGTACGAGGACGCGGTGGAATGGCGCAAGGCGCACGGCGTGGGCAACGACGCCGAGGCGCACCGCGCGATCCTGACGCGCCAGGCGCACGACATCGACCCGGAAACGATCGAGGCTGCTGCGGTGCAGCACAATCACAACCCGCGGGCTTTCGACAAGGTCGTCGATCGCGTGCTCGCCAAGGGGAAGCAAAATGCGGATGAAATCAAGCCTGCTGCTCAAGGCAGCCAAGGCGCTGCGGCCAAGCCCGCTGAGTCCGGCGGGGCAGCTGGCGCCGCTGGGGAGCCAGCCGGGGCCGACGGCACTGCAGCGCCCGGAACCAACGGTCACGCGCCTGCTGCCGGCGGACAAGCCACCCAAGCTGTAGACGAGGCCACGCGCAAGGCCGAATTCGAGGCCGCGCACCCGCGCGCCGATGACGGCACGTTCGTCGAAAAGCCGCCGCTGACGGTGGCCAAGACGGAGAACCGTAAGAACAACCCGTTTCGCAAAGCAGAAGATGGGCCCGAGTATGCCCACACCCGGGTGACGCTGTCGGATGGGAGCGTCTACCACTTGTCCCGCCTCGACAGCACGGCCTCGATGGGCGTGCCGGGGTGGCATTTGGACGAAGACGTTGGGGCGAAGACGCCTGGCACAAGCTACCTGGCCGACACCCGCGAGGGTGCCGTCCAGGCGCTGCTGGCCAAGCTCAACGCGAGGAAAAAGGTCAAAGAATGAACTTCGACACTGTTACCAGCAATCCCTACGTGGCGGCGCTGGCCGGGGCTATCCTCGGCCTACGAGCAATCCCGGGTGGAACGACCGTTCAGCGGGTCACGAACTTGCTCTTTGGCTTTTTGCTGGCTGTCTTCGTCGGGCCAGCGCTCGTGGAGTACCAGCACATCACCTCGTTGCGGCTGGCTGCGGGCCTGATTTTCGCGGTTGGTGCAGGTGGCCTGGTCGCGTTTGCAGCCGTCATCGACGGCATCCGGGAGACGAAATTTGCAGCCATCCTTACGGGTTGGCTGTCTCGTAACAAAGGTGCCTGAATGTCCAACCTTCTGCTACTCTACATCGCGTGCGTGAGTCTGTGGGCCATCATCTCGCCGCGCGTCCCGACCGGCGTTCTCGGCACCACAGGATTGACGTTCATCGCATGCGGCTGCCTGGCCGAGCTCGATCCGAACGCCTACGTGCACCTGCACTTGCGCACCTACGGCCTGGCTCTCGTGTGCACCAGCATGGCCTGGCGCTACGCGGGGCACGACTGGTGGATTCGGTGGAGCGAGGGGCACATTCAGCGCGCGGAGCGACTCGCAGGGCGCGCGAACCGAAGGACCTGACATGTCGCAGCAGCTGACCGCCTTCCGAGACACCATCGCGTGGAGCGAAATCGGGCCAGCGCTGCTGGCGGTCTCGGACGACGGCTACAACGTGCTGGTAGGTTCGACCGCTGCACATCCGCTGCTGTTCAACGACTACAGCCACCATCCGCGGATCCACAATGCCGAAGAGGACAGCGACGCTGCCGGGCGTTACCAGTTCATGGGCCGCTACTGGCCGGCCTACAAGCTGCAGCTGGGTCTGCCGGATTTCGGTCACGATTCCCAGGACCGCTGGTGCAACCAGCTGATCAAGGAATGCCGCGCACTCGACGACGTCGAGACCGGGCACATCGCGGCCGCCATCATGAAGTGCAGCTCGCGCTGGGCTTCGTTCCCGGGCAACAGCTACGGCCAGCACCAGCAACGGATGCAGGACCTGCTGGACGCCTTCACCCGCGCCGGCGGCACGCTGGCGCCTTGAGAGCAACCATGGACCAGACCAACATCATCCTCTTGCTGATCGCCGCGGTGATCGTCACCGCCATCGCGGTGCACTTCATCCACGTCAAGTGGCCGACGGCCACGCCCAAGACGATCGAGACCAGCATCGTCGGCAAGATCCGCGACGTCGAAGCACAGGCCGAGGCCGACGCCGTCAACGCGCTGACGTCCGTCGTGGCCTGGACGACCGACAAGTCGACCGAACAGGCCAAGATCGCCCAGGCCACCGCCACCATGGCCCGCAAGGACGCCATGCGCGCGCATGCCGCGGCGATGCTCTCCGGCAATCCGCCGCCGAACACGTGAGCACCTTCGAGCTCAGGCTGATCGGCATCGGGCTGCTGGTGCTGGCACTGCTGGGCGGCTACGCTGCCTGGCATCACCACGTCACGAGCCAGCAACACGACGCCGACATTGCCGAGCAACGTGAAGCCAACGCGCGCCAGGCGGCCGCCAACCAGGCTGCGCGCGATGCGCAGGCTCGAACTCAGCAGGAGAACGCCAATGAAGTCACACGCCTGGACGCGGCCCGCGCCGATGCTGCTCGCGGCCTTGACGCTACTGTGCAGCGGCTGCGCGACCGATATGGGGCCCAGCGTCCCATCGCTGCCGTCCGTGCCGGATCTGCCGGCGCGAGCGCGGCCAGCAGCGTGCCCCCGCCCGGCATGGTGCCAGCCGACGTGTACTTCCGGGCTGTCGACGCAGCTCGAGACCTCGCCAGGTACGCCGACTGCCTCGAGTCAGGCGGCGAGCTCTGCGCTCGCGACTACGACGCGCTGAAGCCACCGTGAAACGACAACGCCGCCCGAAGGCGGCGTCGATCCTCGCAAAGGGCGCTTTCAGGCGCCCTTTTTCGCGCCTGCCTTGCCGGCCTTGACCTTGGGCGGCACGCCCTTGGCCACGGGCATCTTGGGAGCGCCCTTCTTGGCGCCGGCGCCCTTGGCGATCGGCTTGCCCGAGGGCATCTCGGAATCCATGAATGCGGGTTTGGCTTTCATCACTTGCCTTTCGATTTGCCCAAGACCTTGTTCGCCTTCGCGTCGATCTTGGACTCGGTGGACGGGCTCATGCGGCCCGCGTTGACCGCTTGCGAAGCACGGGCCTTCGCGTTCGCGGCGTGACTTTTGTCCGGCATCGGATAGGCCCGCTTGCCGGGCTCTCCGAACGTGGACTCGGGCAGCGCCTTGCGCGCCTTGGTGGTCAGTTTGGCCATGATCTTTCAGCCTCCGAGCGCCGGTTTTACGACCTGCGCACTGTACTGCTCCATGAGTTCCTGGGCAATCCACTGGACGGAGTAAGCCTCGAATTCTGAGCTCGGGCTGTCCTCGCCGATTTGCCTGCAGACGGCCTGGAACACGTGCACGGCTTCGTGTACCAACAACGCGGCAACCTGGATCCCGCTGTGGCTCTTGGCGATGGCACGGGCCGCGTCGATCGACACGATGATCAGCTTGTCGCCGGCGTCGTTCACGAGATGACTGGTCGTGGCACCTGAGTCCTTGCCCAGCCAAACACCGGCTTCCATGCGCGAGACGCCGAACTTTGCGCACTCTTCGTAGTAGGCGTCTTCGCTGGTGACGAGTGCGTATCGAAAAGGACTCTCGACGAGATTGCGGTCACACCAGCGCGTCGCCGACTCGCCCACCCAGATATAGCCGCTGGTCATCGCGCAGCCTCCAGCCAAATCTCGTCGTGCGGGCCGCCGAGCCAGCCTGGTGTGAACGGGCCGCCGAGCGTGAAGTGCGCGATAAGCAGCGGCTGCGGCCGGGGCTGCTCGCCCACGAGCCAGTTCCAGCCCTTCCACAGCTCGCCGATCTCTTCGTCGTGCAGCCAGTAGAACGCGTGCAGGTCGCGGCCAGGGCGTTCGTTGACGTCGCGCAGCGACAGCCGGCGGTTGGCCGGATGGTCGCAGTTGAACAGCATCACGCTCGACCAGTTCTTGCGGTCGTAGGCCGTCTGAACCTGATTGTCCATCTTGCGTCCCGGCGCCTGTAGCCCATGGGGGTGCTTGACGACTGAGACCGCGTGCTCGGATTTGATCTCGGTGAGCAGCGCGCGCGGATCTCCGAGGAACACCACGTCGGCATCGACGAACAGCACGAACCCTGTGCCCAGGATCGGCGTCAAAAAGCGCGAGTTCGAGAACTCGGTGGCACACGGCGCCTGGCTCGTGAAGTCGTAGCGCTGGCCGCCGCGCGTGTCCTCGGGCCGCCAGAACAGGCCCTGCGCGCGCAGCTTGGGCGTGGCCAGCACCTCGCCCTCGATCCCGAACTTGCGCAGCGATTTCAGGGCCACGCGCGTGGCCTCAGGCTCGCGATGGTCGTGCCCGATGATGACTCTCATTTCACGCCTTTCCAGTAGGCCTCGTTGCGCGGGATCTTCAGATCCTTGGCGCGCGAGTGACCCTTGACCTTGCGGTCGCCCTTCATGTGGTCCATGACGTCGCCCAGCGGGCCGTTGATGAACGGATGGCTGTGGTTGTAGCCGGCACCACTGATCGACTTGCGCGGCAGCTTCATGCTCAACACCAGCTGCTCCAAGACATAGCTGTCGTGCCATTCGGCAAAGTGAAAGAGCGTGCCGCTCAGGTACAACGCCTTCCACTCGCGAATCAGGACCTGCGTCATCTCGTGGCGCAGGTTGAGCATGTAGAAGCCGCACTCGGGGTACTTGCTCTGGCGATCGAGCCACGAGATCACCTGCACCGTGCCCGGTGCCAGCTCACGCAGAAAATCGAGCGTGACCTGCGAATGCGTGACGGTATCGGCGTCGATCCAGATCAGGACGTCCGCCTCGCTGCGCTCGGCCGCGTCGATCACCGCGGCTGTCTTGTGGGCGAAGCGGATCGCGTCGAAGCGGTAGTTGTAGACGCCGCCACCGGCTGGCTTGCCGCAGGCGCGCTTGCTCTTGCCGTGCTTGGCCTTGAAGATGTCCAGCCACACCGGCAACTCGCGGCTGGCGTAGGGCAACGCGTCGAAGCCTTCGGCGTAAACATGGAGCGGCACCTGCGCCGGCCAGTAGTGCACGAACGCCTGCGCCATGCGTCGGCCGTACTCCGTCCAGCCCGTGGCGTTGCAGGTGGTGATGGCCTCGAACTTGCGCTCGCCGGTCATGGCGTTTCCACCAGGTAGAAGGGCTTGCCAGCGCAGCGCTCACCGAACGTGTCTTCCCACCACTGCAGCGGCCGCTGCGTCACATGCAGGTTGGTACCGTCGGGAAACGTCTTGCCGGCCGGCCGGGCGCAGAACGATGCCCAGACGAACTTGCGCGCGTGCCGAAACAGCGTGCGCACGAACTCGTCGATCTCGTCTTCGGGCACGTGTTCGAGCACGTCGGAGCACAGCACGCCGTCGTAGCGCTCGGTCACTGTGTGGCGCCAGTAGGGAAAGGCAGGATCGTAGAGCCGGATCTTGAGCTTGGAGACGCCCCACGACTTCCACACCTCGTGCGGGGCGGCGTAGGCGTCGCCTGCGCCGCAGCCGAAATCCAGCAGCGAGTGCGCGTCGTGCTCGCGAATGATCTCGGCGATCTGCGCCTTGTGCTGCAGGATCGACAGGCCGCGAAAGTAGAGGCCGTCCTTGGCCATCTCGCGGTACAGGGGGACGAGCTTGCTCACTTGCGCCTCCGGTAGTAGCCGACCCACTCGCCGAACGGGCCGTCGTAACTGCTGTGCTCGAGCTCGAACCCGGCCTTGTCCATCGTGACGCCGATGTGATGCGGCTGGTTGCCCGAACGCTCGTCGATGATCGTGGGCGCGTGCATGGGCGGCAGGCGAATCACGACGAGATCGGTCGCGTACTTGACGATGCGCGCGCATGCAGCCGTCGGATTCTTGAGTTTGTGCAGCACCGCCAGCAGCAAGACGATGCTGAACATCTCGTGCGGCTCGTAGGTGTTGGCGTCTTCGAGCTTGAACGATAACTGTTCGAGTAGATAGTCATCCACCATGCGGCGCTTGTTGCGCGTCGCGTTGGTCACGGCTTCCATGCGAATCTCGACGCCGTGGACTTTTGCGGCGCCTGACTTCACGAGCTCGATCGAGATGAGCCCCTCGGCGCAGCCGACGTCGAGCACGGTCTTGCCCTCGATCTGCGCGAACAGCCGATCGAGGCCCATCATCTGCTGCGCGAGGGTCCGGTCGTGGCCGAACCAGGGAGTCAACGGTTTACCGCTTGCCATGCTGTTCCATTCATGAGTTCGTCGATTGAAAATTGATTGTCGGCCAGCAGCCCTGCCCAGCGCAACCGGTCGATGTCGTGCGCGTAGTTCATGCCGAAGGCCACGCAGTGCTGGTTGCAGATCACAGGCACGCCGGCCAGGATCGCCATCACCGCGGCCGCGCTCGTGTGCGTGACCAGCTGGTTGGCGCCAGCCAGGTCGTCAGCCAGCGTGGTCATGAGCTGAGGCTTGTCAGCGCACCAGCGGCGCACCTTGGTGCGGTGCTTGGCCTGGTAGAACTTGGACAGCGTGTAGAACTCGCTGGCGTTGTCGATGACGTAGTCCATGTGGTCCTGGGACTGCTCGACGATCAGCGTGTAGCCTGGCGCGTCGAACTCGCGCCACGGTTTGAGTTCGATGCTGGGCAGCCGTCGGCCGTCCGTCATCGCGTCGCCGTCCACGATCGACGTGCACTGCAGCGCGTTTTTCGTGACCCGGAACATGACGCCGCGGGTCTGGTCCAGGTAGCTGTTATCGATCCAGTAGAAGTCCTCGCCGCTGCGCTTGACGGCGCGCCAGGCCTCGGCGTTGCCGGCCTTGACGCCGTAGAAGACGGCGCCCTTGGCACTGCTCGGCGCGCCGGCGATGAACGCCTCGCAGAGCATCTTGCTCTTGGCTTTGCCAGGGACGGGGTAGGCGTACAGCATGATCAGCCCTTCGTCGGCCTGGGCCGGGGCAGGCCGAACGCGTCGCGGATCGCGGCCGCACAGCGCGCGGCGCCTTCACCCTTGACGCGGCTCATGGCGCGCATGCCCTCGTCCGCGATCTGCGCGCAGCGGCCCGCGACCAGGTGCCACATGTTGTAGGCCTCGCGTGTGATGGGGTCGACGTAGTCGCCCGGCTCGTCGGTCAGCCGCAGCGTGTCGTAGCCCTGGCTCTTAGCCCAGCGTTCGAACTTCTCATTCACCATCTCTTCGGTCCCCAATTCTGTTCTTTCATCCGCGCGAAAGGTGTCCCCGCGGCGATCTCGCTCACGGCCCACTGACCGTGCGCCATCTTGTTGAGCGCGTGCTGGCGCTGGCTGTCGTTCGGGAGTCCGGTGGCGTCCTCGCAGATCCAGCGCGGCGCGCTGTAGGTCACGGTCATGCCCATCGTCAGCGCCAGCACGCCGCACGCCGAGCTCCAGATCATGCAGGTGTGCGCCTTGGCCAGGTCGTCAGCAATCGGCACCCGCGGCCGTAGCACGCCAGGGTGCGGACGCACGCGGCCGTGGCAACTGCGCGCCGTCGTCTCAGCCCAGCCCGGCGGGCTGCGCATGAGGCTCGAGCCGATGCCGCGCTGCGCGATGACCAGGATCTCTTTGCCGCCGAAATGGCCACGTGGGTAGATCGGGAAGCCCAGGCGCGCGAAACGGTTCTCGCCCGAATCGAACGGGAACCAGCCGCTGCCGTTATGGCCGTGGGTGCTGATGGCGTAGTGCGTCTTGTCCACGCGCTGTAGGTACCCGTTCTCGACGACCAGCACCGTGCCGCCGCGGCGTTCGAATGTCCGCGCGAGCGATTCTTCCTCGCCGGCCTTCAGGTTCCACAGCACCATCAAATCATCACGCGACTCCGGTACGAACCAGTCGCGTTCGAACGTGTAGCCGTGACGCTTGAGCCCGGTTTCGAAAGCCTCGCGCCGATAGAACGGCTCGGGCCGGATTTTCAGGTGCGCACGGGGCACGCGAGTTCCTCCTGCAAGTTGCCGCGCCGAAAGCACGTGAGCGCGCTGTCGGGCGTGCAGTTGACGACATCGCAGCCAGCGGCCTTGAGATCGTCGGCCAGGGCCGCGAATTTGTGGAGCCACTCGGCGAACTGCGAGACCTGCACCAGCGGCTTGGGGTGCTCGTCGTGCCAGTGGCGCCGGCCGTCCGGCGCCGCCTTCATGTCGAAGCCCAGGAGGATGATCTTGCGCGCGCCGAACAGGAACGCCAGGTTGACCGCCTGGGCGCCGCTGTTGCCGTTCATGGCCACGCCGCGGCGGCCTAGGCCTTCCTGGGTCAGACCTTGGACATAGTGGGCCTGGTGCTGCTCGGCGCCCAGGCGCGAGCACGTCCAGAGCTGCGTGGACGGAACGCAGACGCGCCGCACGCTGGCGCTGTACAGCTTGACAGCCTGGTAGTCGCCCATGTAGACAACCTCAGCCCACGGTGCGCGCGAAAACGACGCGTTGACGGCGATCATCCGCACGTCCGCGCACGCCGAGACGTCAACGCAATTGCGAATCGTCAGGGACGGACCGCTGGCGATCACGACCGCCGTGCGGCCCGTCCAATCGAGGAGCTTGGAGGTCATTGGCCGAGCTTGCGAAAGAACACACAGCTGTCGCAGAAACAACCAGGCTTGGAGCCGATGCCCGCGCCGTTGAACGTGGGCAGGTTGGTGCGCAGGTTCTTGCCGTCGGTCTCGACGTGGGGCCGGCCTTCCACGGGTCGCCATTGAGGCTCGGGGGCCGGCTTGACTTCAGTCTTGAGTCCGGGCATCGGCCCGAGCGGCGTTGAGAACAGCATGTCACGCATGGCCACCTCCTCTAAAGTCGGCACGTACCACATGGTACACGCCTGCCGAGCCGTGTCAACGGTTCTTGGCTTCGGCTTCGATCAGAAGATCGAGAACGTGCCGCGCTTTCTTCACGTCCTCGATGCCACCCTTGGCGCGCCAACGGGTCACGTATTTGATGATCTCCCCCTCGGCCCAGGGAATGGCGTTGGCGTGGATGTATTCGAATGGCTGGATCTTCATGTCCTTGTAGTGCGAGCCGCCGACCTGTATCGCGAGCGCGGGTGTAGGTGCTTTGGTCTCGGAATCGCTCGTCGCGAGCAGCGAGCCCCATTCAGCCATCCACACGGCCCGGCACTGCGGATCGGATTCGACGTCCTCGTAGGCGCGACGCAAGCCCGTCCAGGGGTTGAAGAGCCACGCGCCGCGATAGAGCGAGTCGACGCGCAACGCATCGACGCCCATAGGCTCGTGAAACGGGGCACCGTTGACCGGGCTGAAATTGCAATTGGGCTGCATCACTTTTTCCTTTCGCTGATGGTCTGTACTGACCGGGAAACAGATCGGACAGCGGAACTCATTGCCTGCTACACCAGCATCGTGTTTGCTGTAGCTGTGGCCGCACCTATCGCACCGCATCACTTTTTCCTTTTCATGGCGTCGAGCAGGATGTCCTGCACCGATCGCTTGGTGGCGTGCCTTTCGAGCACGAGTTCATCGACGGTGTCTTTGCCGACGATGTCGTAGATGAAGACCGGCCGATCGTGACCGGCCTGGTGCTGGCGCACGGGGCCGATGCGGGCGATGAACTGGTCGCGCTGATCGAAATTCCACCACTGGTCGGCAAAGACGGCGATGTGGCAGTGCGCCTGCAGGCCGTCCACGCCATGGCCCATGCTGGCCGGGTGGCCGAAGCCGATCTGCGCCTGGCCAGCCTGGAACCGGTCCATGCCTTCGACGGTCGACAAGTCCACTGAGCCGGGGAACGCCTTGAGCATGCGTGCCAGGGTCGAGCGAAAGAAGTAGGCCACCAGCACCTGGGCGCCGCCGGCCTCGTTGACGATCGATTCCAGGGCCTCGATCTTCTCGTCGTGCGTCACAACCCACGAGTCGTTGTTCTCGCCCACGTAGGTCGCGCCCGAGGCCAGCGACAAGCACTTGATTGTCTTGCCCGCCGCAGCAAAGGCCTCGATCTCGTGGCCCTCGATCTCGGTGAACATGTTGCGCTCCATCTCGCGATAGCGCGCCCAGGCATCGCCGTGAAGCTCCACCTCGACGCGGCGCACGATCGGCTCGCGCAGGTCGAACCAGTCCTTGGGATCGACGGTCAGGCAGACGTCCTGCAGCAGGCCCTCGATCTCGGCTTGCGCATGCGGCAAGATGATCGGCTGCACGTGCGTGTGGTGCCGATTGATCGCGTCTTGCACACGCTTGAATCCGAACCAACGTTCCTCGAATGCCGAGTAGCTGTGCCCCAGACGCTTGCCCTGGTCGATGAACCAGGTCTGACCCCACAGGTCTTTGAGGCCGTTAGGCGCCGGCGCGCCGGTCAGGTTAATCCAGCGCCGCACGTTCTTGTGGAATGCGATCGACGCCAGCGCCTTCGCACGCACGCCGCCCTGGCGCGTGCGAAAGCTCTTGAGCTTGATCGACTCGTCGGCAACGATGTTGCGAAACGGGCAGTTGCCCACGCCCAGCTGCTGCACGAGCCACGGGATGTTGTCGTAGTTGATCGTGTAGACGTCGGCCTTGGCGTTGCGCAGCGCCGCGGCGCGCTCGGCCGCCGAGCCGATGATCGGCTGCACGCAGAAATGGCGGAAGTTGTCCCACTTGGCGGCTTCCTTGGGCCACACGTCGCGCGCCACGCGCTTGGGGCCAATGACCAACGTCGGCCCGCTCTCGCCGGCCAGCTCCAGGCCCGCCAGCAGCGCATAGATGCTGGAGGTCTTGCCCAGGCCCATGCCGGCCCACAGGGCGCAGCGCGGGTGGTCAAGCGCGTGCTCGATCATCATCGGGTGGTAAGGACGCGGGAGCCAGACAGTCATTCGCCGTCCCCGAACCACGCGAGCGGGTTTCCGTGACTCTTGGTCGCTTCCTTGAGCGCCGCATCGACCTTCTCGATCGAGTCGAGCACGTAGACCACGATGCCGGCAGCGCGCATGCGCTTGTGCTCAGCGTGCTGACGCTCCTCGCGCACGGTGGCCGGGAACGGCTTGGTGTTGTCGTCGCGCTTCATCTCGGCGAAGAAGTGCCGGCCAGGTAGCAGCACGAGCTCGTCGGGCGCGTGCGCGCGGCCGATCCACTGCACTTTGCGCGTGCTGCCGCCCAGGCGCTTGGCCTCTCGCTTCAAGTGGTCCTCGACTTTGGATTCACGCATCGGGCACCGCCTTGTGCATCGTGCAGCCGTGCTCAGGCATGGTGTACAGGTCGGCGCGATAGTCGCTGCCGTCTTGTACAAACGCCGTCGTGCGATCGTATTCCGGGCCCCGCACGCGAACGTATCCGGATTCATCGTCCGCGTCTGGCGACCACATCGTCGCGTCCCAGGCCACTGGAACGGCGCGGCAACGCCGCACGCCCAGCACCTTGAACTGCGCACGGTAGCTGTCATCGTCGTCCGGCGGACTCCAGTGCACGCACGTCGCGCATCGCGGCATCGTTGCGGTCGTCATTCGGGCACCGCCTCAAATCCGCTCGTCGAAATCGGGCACGCGTGCACGACGCCGGGCGTCCTGCTGGCGCCAGCGCACGTCGCGCGAGCCGCAGCGGCTGCACTCCACGATGGCGCTCTTGCGTGAAGTAAAGAAGCCGTGATCGCCCCACGCATCGCCTCCCATCAACCGGTTGACGGCGTCGTCTGCATGCTCACCCATGATCAGTCCTTCCACTTGCCCTTGACGGCATCGAAGTGCGTGAGCTCGCGCTTGAGTTCACGCAGCGTGTAGCGGTCGACCTTGCGCAGGCGCCCCGTGAGCAGCGTCGCCATTTGGTTGGCCGTGTTGTCGGCTGCCTGGAACGTGGCTTTGGCTTGCTGCATCGCAGCACGCACCGTGTCGAAAATGTTGTCCATCGGTCAGTCCTCCTTGTGGTAGCGGTAGGTCTCGAATCCCGCCGCGGCGAGCGGCAGGCCCTCATTCCAGTCCAGTCGCGAGACCATGATCTCGGCCAGACGCTGCGCGGTGAAGCGCTCGTCGTCCGGCGTCTCGCAGATCCATTCATCGTGCACGTCTGCGCCGCCGATGTCCAGATAGCCTTCGGCGTCGAGCATCGGCAGCACTTCCATGAACTGGTCGTTCGCGCCGGCCTGCACGAGGTTCTCGAAGGTCTTGCCGCCGTAGGTGCGCACCTCGCAGTAGATCTTGCGGTAGGGATCCTGACCGGTGTAGGCGATGCTCCCGTCCTTGGTCAGGTGGATGTTGGGGTAGCACAGCGCGCGACCTGAAGGCAGACCCAGCCGCAGCCACGAGCCGTCGCGGCGCACCAGCACCTTGCGAGCGCGGAACGTCACCCCGGGGTTGGCGATGGCCTCACGCATCACGTCCTCGAGCTCTTTCCAATAGCTCGAGATGCGCGGGTGCGCGGCGCGCCACAGCCGCTTGAGCGCATCGCAGACCACGAACACCTTCTCGGTCAGGCCGAACCGGGCCTTGACCTTGGCAGCCTCGCGCGACGCTGCGATCGACGCGAGCTCGATCAGGTGATCGGCTTGCCATTCGGTGAGGCTCGGGGTCTCGCAGAAGTCGGGCGCGTCGGGCCCGAGTCCGTGCACCGCCTGCGCCTTCTTGACTCGCTTGTCGTGCTTTTCGTCGACCTGCGCGTAGAGCCAGTGCAGGAACGAGCGCGCCTCTTCGAGCACGTCATCGTCGATCGTGTCGTAGACCGCGTCGGCCATGGCCACCAGGTCGATGCCGTAGGTCGCGGCTCCCGTGATCCAAGCACCGACGCCGCCGCCGTACTGGAACATGAGCTCTTCGACCTTGCCGATCTGACGCTGCAGGTAGAACTCGTGCGGGTCATCGGAGAGCCGGTCGACGTTGAACGAGGCCATGTAGGCGCGCACGTACAGGTCGAGCCCCTTGCGCGCGGGCTTGCCCTTTTTGTCGAACTGGCCGGGGATGATCGTGTCGTAGTCGCGAAACGCTTCGAGCTTCCACTCTTCGCCGGCCAGCCACGCCGCGAACCGTCCCTCGATGTTGGACAGGTCGGCCACGCACAGTTTGTGGCCGGGCTCGGCCACGATGACGCCGCGCACGCTGGACGCGAGCATCTCCATCTCGTTGTCGACCACCATGTCCAGGCAGCCGGCCTTGATCGCGGCGATGCCCGCTTCGATGAACTTCCACGAGTAGGCCGGCCGCGGCATGTTGCCGTACTGCATTTGCCGGTGGCCGGTGCGGCCGGTGCGGCCCGCGCCGCGGAACTGCGAGCCGCCGCGAAACCGGCCGTCGGCGCTGACGATGCGAAGCGCGGTCTTGTACTTGGAGGCTGAGTTCATCGACGCGCGAAGGCGAATGCGCAGCAGCTCTTTGACCGCGTCGGGCAGCTCGGGATCCTCGAGCCGGCGCTCGAGCGTATCGGCCTTCATGTCCGGCAGCTCCACGCCGTGCGCCTCCAGGATCCACGCCAGCAGCGCGTCGCGCTGGGTCGTGGCCATGACGTCGCCCTCGGTGATCTCCTGCGTGCGCTTGGCCATCTCGCGCTTTGCCTTCTCGGCGGCCTCGACCGCCTTGGCCGCGAGCTCTTGATCGATGCACACGCCGCCGTAGTTCATCTTCAGGTGCAGGTGCCACAGCTGCACTTGCTTGCCCGTCTTGTAGTTCCATTTGGGCATGACCTGGTGGGCCTTGCGCATCGTGGTGATGTCGCGCGCCGCGTAGACGATGAACCGCTGCCATTCGGCCGGGTGCGACTTCTTGTCGTTGTACGTGCCATCGGCCTTGGGGATGCAAAACAGGCGAATCAGCTTCTTGCCGTCGCCCAGCTTGCGATCGTCGTCATGCAGCTTGAGGATCTCGCCGAGCTTGTCCAGCGCGCCGGGCAGCGAGTGCGCGTAGGCCTGGACCATCGTGTCGCGGCGGCGCTCCATCGGGATCTGCTCGGCGATCTCGGGCTCGGTCTTGTCGATCACGACGAAGTCGAACATACCCCCGTTGTGAAACCAGATCAGGCAGTCGGGATCGCGGACGTGATGGCACAGCTGCGCCGGCATGGCGCGATGATTCAACGGCACCTCGACCCACTCGTCGGAAAGCTCGTCCAGGTAGTTGTCGGTCGAGTTGAGCTTGTCCCAGACCCGCGGCTCGCCCTCCTCACCCGCGTAGGCCCAGAGCGTGATCTCGGCCTTCTCGGCGTAGGCGTGCGAGCCGTTGGTGATGGGCACCGGGCTGCGCGTTTCCAGGTCATGGAACGAGTTGCGCTCGGTCACGATAACGTCTCGATCAGCTCGGGGATCGACGTGACGATGTCGTCGGCCTCCAGGTACATGAGCTCGGGTGCGTCGTGGAGCACCCACAGGATGATGGTGCGCTTGCCCTTGCCGCAAGCCCATCCGAGTTCCAGGTGCGCCGACTTGCCGCAAGGCAGAACCATCACGAACGCGTCGGCCCACTCCATCGCGTCGTGGTCGGACTTGAAGCCTGCCTGCGCGATCGGGTGCGCGAGCGCCTTGATCGCTTCCTCGGCTGACACGGCCTCGCGGCCGGCCATGTCCAGCGCGACTTGCCGCCAGCCAAAACCGGTGCGATTCGGCGGATTGCGGAAGTCGTAGACCTCGTGTCCGTGCTGGCGCAGCGCGTCAACGACGCCCGGCTGCCATTGGTTGCGCCAGCTCGACGCAACGTAAATCTTCGCCATGGTTCGGTTCCTCCGGTTGGTAAAGACTCTTTACGGAGCGGCCCACTCACGAGCCGCTCGAAAAGAGACCGTTTATTCGGACAGGTCGTCGGCGTCGGCGCCTTCGCCGACTTCTTCGAAGCCCGTGGCCGACGGCGCCGCGCCGCCGCCGAAGGCATCACCGCCGCGGTTGCGCTGGATGGCCATCAGCGTGGCGCGCACGCCCTTGCCGTTCTTGTTGTCCTGCGCCCAGATTTCGACCTTGGCGTTGACGTAGCAGCCGCCGTAGATGCGGCCGCCCTTGCCCGGCATGAGCTGGTTGTCGGCCGCATAGATCGGCGACATGTCGTTGTCCATCACGATCGGACGACCCTTGTCGGCGTAGCGGTAGGCCGTCAGCGCCATGTTGCCGTCGTAGCCGTCGTAGGGCTTCTTGTTGCCGTCGACCCAGGCCGAGGCCTTCTTGTCGGCCAGGATCTCGTCGATCAAGTCGTCGAGCACCTGCTGGGCGGTCTTTTTGGGCGTGGCCTTGCACTTCGAAGCGAACTTCTCGGTCAGCACGTCGCGCACGGCCTTGTCGACCAGCTTGCGCTGCGCCGAGTCTTCCGGCACGAGCAGCGTGGCACCCCAGCGCGGGGCGTTGGACGGGTTGTCTTGATAGCGCTGCGGCTCTCCGAGATCAGGGAACGACAGGCGCACATCCTTGAGCATGATTTCCATTTGAGGGTTTCCGGTTGGTAGGTTAGAAGGTCAGGGCGTGCGCGAGGCGCCCAGATAGCGCGGGAAAGATCAAGAGGCCGGCTGCGCGATCGAGCGCACGATCTTCATGACGCCGACCTGGATGTCGGTGCGGCCCATCGCGAGCCAACGCTCGGGTTCGGCGTTGTCCAGGCGCGGGGTCTCGTCGTCGTACTCGGGCGGCGCGATCTTCGCATTCGCACGCTGCTCCGCATGGTAATCACGCAACGCGTTGATCAGCGTTTCGAACTTGGCGCCGAGTTCCTTCGTCAGGTTCATGAGGTCGGCCTCACGCTTCCCGAGCTGGCGATAGCCAGCGATCTTAGGCTGCTTGAAGAAGTCTTCGTCGTCGTCTGCAGGACTCATGGGAATCTCCTAGCCGGCGAGGTCGTCGCCGGACGTCTCAGAAGTTGCGGAAAAACCGTCGTTCGTCAGGAGCGGCGGCACCCAGGGAACCTTGATCTGTGACTTGAGCATCACGCTGGGCTTGGCCTCTTCGCGCATCACGTGCGCACAGAGCTTGTCCCATTGCATCGGCCCGACCACGGCGTCCTTGCCCTTGGTGAGCTTTTCGATCTGCGTGGGCGAGCGCAGCTTGAACGAGTAGACGTCCTCGATCTTCAGGCGCATCGTCTTGCGCAGCATCGTCTCGACGGCCTCCTCGTCCTTCCACTTGCGGTTGCCCTGGCGGCCCAGGCCCAGCCCGTAGTCGGGGATCTCGCGGCCCGCGAGCAGGTTGCGCTCAACCTCTGCGCGCACCGCCTTGCACCAGGCTTCCATGAGCGGCACGATCTTCATGGCCGTGGACAGCTTGACCGGCGGCAAGAGAGCCGGGTCGGGTGCCATCTCGTCGTCGGCCACGACATCGAAGTCGGCGGCTGCGGACTTTTGCAGGTTGCCCTGCACGCTGGGACACGTGGGCATCGCCCGGCAGAACGCGCACTCGTCGTCGTTGGGCGTGGGGTTGAGGAACTTGTCCGACCACACCGCTAGCGGGATCGTGCCGTAGGCTTTCTCGGCCTCAACCGTGCGCCGCGCGTTGCGTTCGAGCGTGACGGCAAAGTCCTCCAGGTCGTCCAGCGTGCATTCCCACTCGGTCGTGCCGGCCACCTTGGGCTGGTGAATGATCAGCCGGATCGTCTGCAGGCCCTGCTCTCGGGCCCACGCGAACACGCGCTGACGGTATTCAGCCGGCGAGATCATCGTCGTCATCGTCGGTTCCTTTCAGTAGTAAAGCATCGGGGATGGCCTGGACTTCCTTGATCGCGTCGTGGTTGAGCGATCGGGCGATGTCCTGGCGACCCAGCATGGTCAGGTTGTCGGTTGCGCGTCTGACGATGGCTTGGTAGACAGCAATCGCGCGGCGTGAGACGGCCAGTTGCGCTTCGAGGTCGGCGATGCGCTTATCCGGCGAGGTCATCGTCATCCTCCTCGGCTGCCATCGCGCGCTCGTACATGTCGCCCAGCGCGCCCAGCGCGTAGGTCAGCGCCTGGCTGTTGCGCTCGACGTCCACGGGCTTGTGGCCGGTCTTGAGATCACCGACGTTCAGGGTGTGCATGCGCATCGTGCCGTCACGCTCGATGATGATGAAGTCGGACGTACCGAACTGGTCTTCCAGGCCGACGAATCGGGAGAACTCCACGCGCTGCTCAACGTGCAGCTCGTGGCCCGACGCCTTGGCCAGCACCATGTCGACGTAGGCCTGCACGAGGTCGGCCATGTCCTCGTCGATCTGCACCTTGCGCGTGGGCTCCTCGTCGGGCCGACTGACGGTGACCCACGTGCCGATGAAGTCGGCCGCGGTCACGTTCGTGGGGTCAGACGTCAGCACGCGCGCCGCGATGTCGTGCATCGCCGTGCCGTCGTCGCTATACTCGCTGGACTTGTTGGGGATCGGCGCTTCGAGGGTCAGCGAGCCAGGGCACGCGAACCAGCGCTTGGACCCGCTGGGAGATAGCCGCGCGTGCGCGGCCGGCGTGGCCGTAGCGCGGGTTCGTTCCGTGAAAGCCGCGGAACCTTGCGCAGCGGCTGACGCCATCTGCGTGATCTTGTCGACTGTCGTCATGGTGACGTTTTTCCTTTACTCTGCTTGACGTGGGCCAGCAGCGCGGCCCAGGTCTGGTATGTCGCAGCTGGACGACGTGTCAATGCGCAGTTGATCTTCATAGATCGGGGTGAAGCTGTTCGGCTGCGCCGGGGGCTCATAGGTGTAGGGCGACAGGCCGGCGATGTTCAGCGGGTTGGTCGGGTCGAGGTACGTGCCGGCCATCGTGTCGCGCGGCTCGTCGTCCTTGCGGCGCGAGTACCGTGCAGCAGGCGCCGGCTGGCGCAGCTTCGCGCGGCTGTCTGCCTCGTGCTGCTTGCGCCGGTACTGCTCTTGCCGCGGCGGGGCCGGCACGAACGTCGTGCGCCGGAGTTCAACCAGTCGCATGACGAGCGCGTGCTCGAACTCGCGTTCACGTTCGCGCAGCGTAGCCGCAGCCACATTCAGCCGCGCCTCGCGTGCCTTGCGCGACTCGAAGAGTCGCTTGAGCCAGATCCACATGACGTGTTCCTCCTGCAGCGGGGCGAGCCCCGCGGTTGATCAGCCGTTGATGATCGCTTCGAGGTCGGCCAGTGCCGCGGCGAAGTCCTCGGGCTTGAGAGCCGAGCCCTTGAGCTTGCCCTCGGCGTTGCGCGCGTTGTACTTCTCGAGCACCGCCTTGGTGGCCGGGCTGTCCTTGGTGTTGGCCTCGGTGATCGCCTTGGGCAGGCCCGAGTCCTCGTACTTGGGCGGCGTCACGGTGCTGGTCTTGACGATGGCGTCGACCATGGCGTCGGTGGGCGTCGGGGGCGGCGCCGGGGTTTCCTTGGGCGCCTTCTCGGCCTTGGGTTCCTTGGGCAGCTTGGCCGTGTTCGCGGTACCGGCCGCGCTGCCCTGGGCCACGCTGTCGCGCGCGGCCTGCTGCTTTTCGGGCGTGACGGTGGCCGAGGGCTTGACGTCGGCGGCCGCGAGGGTTGCGCCCTCGACGGTAGCCAGCGCCGCGCTCGCGGCAGCCAGCGCCGTGAAGCTGGTCAGGTAGATCTTCAATTCGATCACAGGGTTTTCTCCTGGGGGTTGGTGGGGAAAGTGGCGGGCCCCGCGGTCGTCAGCCGCGGCAAAGTGTGACGCAGGCCCCGGAAAATCAGCCGGCGATGTCGCCGTCGGCCTTGGGCGCGTGCTCGGCAGGCGCGCCGATGGCCACGGTCTCGCCGATCAGTGAGCCCAGCTTGGCCGAGGCGTCGGGCGCCAGGCCGGCCATGAACGAGTTGGCGAACGAGCGGCGCAGGTTGGCGCGCATGCCTTCGGCCACGGTCTGCTCGATCTCGCGATTGCGGTCGAGGTTGGCGTGGTAGTTGGCCATGTCCACCTTGGCCACGACCCACAGGTAGCCGACGGCCGAACCCGGTTCGATCTTGACCTCGTCGTCGACCGAGCGGACGACTGCCAGCGTGAGCTGTCCGCGCACCGTGACCACGACGACGTCGTCGACTTCGAGCGGCAGGTCAGCGACGTAGGTGTAGGTCTTGCGCGCCGGGGAGACGGCGAAAGCGGGATTGCGATACTTCGCACCGTCGCTGATCGTGTGGTATTCCGGCTCTGCGCGCCGCCGTTGCTCGGCCACGAGCAGCCGGTCGAACTGGTTGTCCTCGGGTAGCTCGGGCTCGACGTCCTTGATGAACGAGACGTGCACCGTGCGTGCGTCCGTGCGCAGCAACGCTGCGATGTTTCTTTCGTGAGCCATGCGGCTTTTCCTTTCGTGGGTTGAGGGAAGGTGGCGGGGGCATCCGGAACGCCTAATCCCGGGTGCTGCAGCTCAGGTCTCACTTCCTGCGCCGCCGGATACCCCCACCGTAAAACGATTTCAGTGTTCGAGCTCGAAATCGAGCAGGCGAATCCGAGTCACGAGCTTGGAGCGTTGCTTGTCCAGCGCCAGGATGAACGTGAGTTCGTCGTTGGCGCGCACGTGATCGAGATCGAATTGGGCTTGGCACCTGTTGACCTGCGCCTCGCAGATCGCGTTGTCGATCATGCGTAGCTGCTGGCGCACTAGCCAGCGCTGGAACTTGAGCTTGGCGCGCGGCACGTTCAGGTGGTTGTAGGCGAACACGCCCAGCGTGAACAGCAGCGCCAGGCCGATCCACGTGTTGCCGATCAGCAGGCAAGCCACGACCAGCGCGAGGGCCAGCGTGATGAGAGAAGCGAAAGCGGTGATCTGCATGATGGTCTCCTACGAAAAGAGAGCGGTCTGGCTTGTGCACATCGGTCAGGAGTGCACAAGGCGGATCGTTCACATGGCTGGCCTCGTTTGCTGGTGGTGTGGGGATGAATGTACCACGTGGTACACACCCCCTGTCAAGCGGCTTTTGCTAAAAATTGCGGGATCAGTGTTTCCCACCGATCCCGCCAAACCATGTCGCTCTTCAAACCCCCACCTACGTCGTCACTCGCGGGCGGGGCAGGGTCAATCCTACGCCTTGCCGTGTCGGTTATCAAGTGGTACATTGCGACCTCATGAAACTCAAAGACCTCAAGCGCGACCAGCTGCGCGCCCTCGCCCTGCGAGTTCCGACGTCGCTGCGCTACCTGGACCACCTGGCCGCGGGCCGGCGTGCGCCGTCGGTGGAGATGGCCATCGCCATCGAGCGGGCCAGCGGCGGCACGGTGCCTCGCGAATCCTTCGACGTGGCCTGCAAGGGCTGCAAGTACCTGCGCAAATGCAAGAAAGGAAACTAGATCATGATCGTCGACTTCTCGTGGCTGCGCCGCGGGCTCAAGCGCCCCCGCCGCTACCCTGACCCTTGCGAGGACGAGTACCGGGCCGGCTGGGTCTGGGGCCTGTTTTGCGGCGTGGTGGCCACCAGCACCGTGGCCGTGACGGCGCTGGTCGTGATCGGGGTGCTCAAATGAGCGCCAGCGCAATGAGCCTGCCGTCCGATATCAAACGCATCATGCTGCGCCTGCGCGCCAAGCTGGCCGATCGGCGCAATCGCGACGTGCCGCGCGAAGTCCTGCGCTTCGAGGTCGAGTCCGACATCCGGGAGGCCGGACTCGGCGCGCTGCATGACCGCCCCAGGCACAACAGCCTCTTTTACCGATCTAAGAACGTGGTGCACGAACCTCCCATTGCGTTCGTGCGCTATACCATCGGTCACGAAGGCCACCACTACCGGATCAAGGCCACGGCGGTACTGAACTACTCGTCCTCCGATCTCGCTTCGACGACCGTCGAGCACATGTTGATCCCTCCCGACTGGCGCTGCGTGAACGTGAGCTTTCGCACGCTGGAGACGGATGAGGGTCGCGCCCACGTGGCGCGCCTGCTGATGGAAGTGCGCCGGCTGCTGAGGAGGGACGTGTGATGCCCACGAGTCGTTGCCCCGTCGTGCGCCAGCAAAAGCCGCCGTTCCAAGACCAGACGACGGACTACCACGACTGGACGGATCGAACAGGCTACTGCCGATTCTGCGGGCAGTCGCGCAAGGAAACGCAGGTCGACCTGGTGCTGCGCGAGCGCACCTGGGACGAGGCCCTGCCGTCCTTCCCTTGGTCGAACGTGATGGCCGCCTATGGAGGGCTCCATGCCCCGCGGTGACAACTTCCGCCTGCATTCCTCGACCTACGCCAGGCTGGCCGCCAACGTCGTCGAGGATGGTGAGTGCTGGCTGGGCACCGAGCGCGAGCGCGCTAATTACGGCTATGTGCGCGTGTCGCTGCGCATCGGGCACCGCAATGCCAAGGTCATGGCTCACATCCTGATGCACTGCATCGTGGAGTTGCGCAAGCTCGGCATCGACGAGCCCACGAACGAGGAGCTGTACCTGGCGTACCTGGAGTTCCGCGAGTCGGGCCTGGAGATCGACCACGAGTGCAACCAGCCCGCGTGCCGGTTCCCGGGACACCTGGAGCCGGTCACGCGCATCGAGAACGAGAAGCGCAAGCACGAGCGGCGCGCCGCGCTGCCCGCACGCGAGAACGTCGCGCCTGAACCCTGCGAGGTGGAATTTTGAGCATCGTTCGGTTCTGCCGTCGCGGTGCACGTGCCAAGCTACTGGCCGGCCAGCGCGTGCCTTGGATCCACAACAACGCCCGCGCGACCTACATCGCCACGGTCTGCGTCTCGTGCCCCGACTGGGTCGATCGCGTCGACCTGGAGCTGTTGCGAGCCTGGGCCAAGGCGCGCTCGATCTTCACCGGCGAGTTGCACGTGCTCGACCACAAGGTGCCCGTGACGCACCCGCGCGTGTCGGGCCTGACGGTGCCGTGGAACCTGCAGGTGATCCACTGGCGCGTCAACGGCGCCAAGGGCAACCGCTGGTGCCCGGAGCAGGGGGAACTGTTCGCATGAGCGTTCGCGAGCTGACGTCCTTCATCTACCATCGTGATCACCGGCGCTGCCGGTACTGCGATCGCATGTTGCGGCGCAGCGAGGCGACGGTGGACCACTACGTGCCGCGGCACCTGGGTGGCAGCAACGAGGGCGACAACCTGCGCTTGTCGTGCCATCCTTGTAATTCCGAGAAAGGCTGCATGCCGCCTGAAGAACACGGGCGGCCCTCACGACATCTCGATCTATTCGAGGAGGCCCGAGCCTGGGCAAGCCAAACCGGCAACGCGCTTCCTCAAGGCATCGGCGAGTTGCTCGGATGGCTGACGGGAGCAGTTAGCAGTCACATGGAAGCCGCAGCCCCTACCGCTCCCATCCCGGCTGTCGATGCGGTGGCGGGAGAGCCGGTGGGTTGGCTTCGCCCAGACACCGGCGAGGTGTGCTGTGCCGAGAGGAAGCGGATGTGGATCGCATCAGGTGGTGGGTACCGCAACATCGCTTTGCGCTACACACAGCCTCTCTACGCCACCCCACCCCGTGCGGGCTCGGAGATGACTGCATCGGCGAGCGGGGAGCAGCAGCACGACGAACTGAGCCGCGACGCTGACGGCGGCATCGCGATCGACTGGAAGACGAAGGATGGAGACATGCTCTCCATGTCGCTGTCGAAGGAAGGCCGTCTCGCGTGGGCGATCCATCGCGCTGGACCGGCTGGCTGCGGCACGGCGCAACTCAACGAAGCGTGCTTCCGTTTGCTCGACAACCTGATCGACGATTGCGAGGCTGCATCGGCGAGCGTGCACGACTTCGCAAGCCAGCCCAGCGTCGAGGAATCGCTCGCGGCGCTGGTGGCCGACCAGCAGGCGCGCAAGGGCGGGCAGGGAGTCATGGGGGCGGAGGTGGTGGCGCTGCCCGAACCTGTCGTCGACGCGCTGAAGTGGCTCGATCGTTTGTCACAGCCGGGGCTGTACCCCGACAAGCTCGGCCCGCTCAACGAGTGGCTGAAGTCTCACCCGCTCGCCACCCCTGCAAAGCATCGCCGACTGGACACTGGCCCGGGCCGGTGGGTTTACACGAACGTCGAGACGTATCAACGGATGCGCGACTCGTGGCTTGAGCGCCACCCATCTGCAGGTGCAGGGGCGGAGCCGCAGCAGGAGGGACGCAGTGCCTGACCTCACACACATCGCCGCGGCGCTGGCGCCGCTGACCTCCCGTGTGCGCACGGACGTGACCGCTACGCGCAGCGACGCGGGGCACATGGCCTGGCGCGCCGACCAGCCGCTGACCGACGAGCGGCTCGCGCGGCACCTCAATGGCGGCCCCGCGCGCGGCGTCTGTCCGATCAAGGCCGGCGAGTCGACGACCCGCGTTGCCGTGCTGGACTTCGACTCGCACGACGGCAAGGTCTCGTGGCCCGAGATGTCGGCCGTGGTGCAGCGCGTTGCGGACGCGCTGGAGATGGCGCACGGCCTGGAGCCGATCCTCTTTCGCTCAGGCGGCGGGCGCGGGGTGCACCTGTACCTGCTCTGGGACGAGCCGCAAGACGCCTACAGCGTGCGCCAGCTCCTGAAGGGCGTCCTGGTCTCGTGCGGCCTGAAGGACGGCGCCGGGGGCGTGGACGCGGGGCGCGTCGAGGTTTTCCCCAAGCAAAACGACGTCAAGCCTGACGGCTTTGGCAACCAATTCATCCTTCCGGGCTCGCGCGCGTCGGCGCCGCTGCGGTGGGGTGACGATTCGGAGGATCTCGCATCATGAGGTGCAGGCAAGATGACATGGCCATCGTGATCGATACGCCACCCTATCCCGATTGCAAGCCGCGCACGCTGGCCGACGCGCTGCGCAGGCAGTGCCTGGGCCAGGTGGTGCGTTGCGTGGCGCTGCGCGGTGATCAGGGTCGCGGCCCGATCTGGGCCATCGAGAAGTCCATTCGCGTGCACTACGACGACAGCCTCTTCGGCAATCTCTGGGTCGACGTCTGGGGCATCCCGGACTGTGACCTGCAGCCGATCCGTGGGCAGGCGCTGAAGGCAGGCGCGCCCGAGCAACTTCCGGAGGTCGTGTCGTGATCCTCATCCCCCTGCCCCTGGACGCGATCTGCGCTCCGGGCTTCTGGCGCACGTCGCCGCCCGTGCCGGTGCTCGAGCGCCCGGTGCACGTGCCGCGCGCGGCTGGCGACCTGGACTGGTCGACGGCGCCGTGGCGCCTGGCGTTGGATGCGCTCACGAACACCGGGACGAAGACCCTCGATTACGACCAGTGGCGCGACGTCGTGTTTGCTGTGCACCACGAGACCGGGGGCTCCGACGAGGGCCTCGACCTGGTCGTCGAGTGGAGCGCCCGGTCGGCCAAGCACGTGCCCGGCTGGCTGGAGGCGCGCGTCTGGCCTTACGTCAAGGTCGGCGGCGGTGTCACGGGCCGCACGATCATGAGCCTGGCCGCGCGGCTTGAGGGCTGGTCGATGCCGCTCACGGTGGACGGGTTCGAAGCGATCCCCGATCCGGACGACCCTTCCCAGAGCTGCGGGAGCGCAGGGCAGGTAGGTGGGCAGGGGGCGCCGTTCGCGATCGTGGAGAGTGACGATGACGACCTGACGGGCCTGGGCGCGCGGGCCGCGAACCTGATCTTGGCGCGCCTGACCGCCGCCATGGATTTGACCGACCCCACACCTCTGGAAAAGCGCAAGGGCGTGCCCAAGGCCCGGCACCTGTGCACCGACCAGGCCAATGCCAACCGGCTCGTGAGGAGCTACGGCGACAAGCTGCTCGTGGCCGCCGGCACGTGGTATGTCTGGGACGGCCGGCGCTGGAAGCGCGAAGAGGGCGACCTGTACCGGTTCACGTGCGGCTTGTCGTCGATGGTCAAGGACGAGGCCGCGGAGTGGCGTCGGCGGGCGGCGGCCGAGGGCGCGCCTGGCAAGAACGACGCCGTGGCCGACGCCCTGGAAAAGTGGAGTTCGAAGTGCGAGATGGCCGGCACCATCAACGCGTGCGTCGGGCTGGTGCGCAAGATGCTGGCCGTCGATGTCGAGTCGCTGGACAGGAATCCGTGGCTGCTGACCGTCAGGAACGGGACGGTGGATCTGCGAACCGGCGTGTTGCGGCCGCACGACCCGAACGACCGCATCACCATGCTGGCCGACGTGACGCTGCGGCCGGGGGCGCGCTCTCTGGCCTGGGAGAGGCTGCTGGCGGACGTGGCCGTGGGCGACAGGGCGCTGATCGAGTTTTTGCGGCGCTGGTTCGGCTACTGCCTGACCGGCTCGACGCGCGAGCAGAAGTTCCTGGTGCACTGGGGCGCGGGCGGCAACGGCAAGAGCACGCTCATCGAGACTGTGATGGGCGTCATGGGTGACTACGCTGGGATCGCGGCGCCGGGCTTGATGTCGGGGAAGTCCGGCGGGCACAGCGCGGATACTGTGGCGCTGGTCGGAAAAAGGATGGTCACGGCCCACGAGACCGATGAGAACGTCGTCCTGCGCGAGGGGTTCATCAAGTCGGCGACCGGTTCGGACAAGATGCCCGCGCGGCGGCTGTACGGTGAGCAATTCGAGTTCGTGCCCACGCACAAGCTGCAGCTGCTGACGAACCACAAGCCCGTGATCAAGGGCACGGATCGGGGGATCTGGCGGCGCGTGCGGCTGGCCCCCTACGTGGCGTCCTTCGGCTCCGTCGAGGAGGTTGGGGCGGGAGCAGCCTCGGCTGTCGCAGACGTGCTGCTGGGCAGCTTTTTAGGCAGGGAAGAGGAGCGCGAGGGGGTCTTGTGGGATCTGGTTGGCGCTGCTGGCGTGTGGTTCCGCGAGGGGCTGACGGAGCCCGAAGTGGTACGTGCTGCTGGCGACGAGTACCGGGCCGAGCAGGACAGGCTGGGCGCGTTCGTTCGCGAATGCTGCGAATTGGGTGTCGGGTGTCAGGTGCCGTTGGCGGGGGCGCTGGGTGACGGGTTGTTTGTCGCCTATCAGGAATGGTGCCGCGAGTCTGGCGTCCTGCCGACCTCCAAAGCCCGGTTCGTGCGTGACCTGGCGCGCGTTGTGCCGGCGTACCGGACGAGCGAGGAAAGGCCTGGCGGTGGCAACACGAGGCGACGCCGAACCATCGTGCACGGGATCCGGCTACTGGACTCCGAGTGAACAGAAAAGGGCTTTTTCTTTCACTATATGAAACTGCGTCCGGTGCGTCCGGTCAAAAACAGGCTTTTCTATAACTTTTCACATGAAGCAGTCAGAACATATAACTATAGAGGAAGTTTCGAAAAACGCTGTTTTTGACCGGACGCACCGGACGCAGTAAAAAATTGCAGATTCGCCACTTCGGCGCGTTGCATGCGGGCCGGTGCTCTTCAGTACGAGGCCGACAGCCCGACGATCAGCACAGCGGCGCCCCACAGGCCGAGCACGATGGCTAGGGCCACGGAGGGCCAGTCGACGCGGCGCCGGCTCATCGGCGGGGCTCCACGCGGAAGTCTTCGAGCAGTTGCAAGGCGGTGGCTTCGGCGGCGGTGCCCGTCATGCCGGCGTCGACCAGGGCGGCGGCCAGCAGGCCGGCCACAGGGCCAGGCGGGGGTGGCAAGGCCTGCTCCACCTTGTCGGCGAGCATGCGGTGCAAGTCGGCCTCCATCTTCCAGCCTTCGCAGGTCTCGTGGCTGTTGAGCGGGTGGCGTGAGCGGCGCAGCGCTTCAGCCTGCGCGTTTCGGTGATAGCGCAGCACGCTCCGCAAGGGATGCTCGGCGATCATGTTGGCCATGTCAGCCCCCTTGAGCGCGCGAGGGCGTCTCGATGGTCTCGTCGGGGTGGTCGGGCTTGTCGAAGGGCGAGGCGATGTCACCCCCGCAGGCTTGGAGCAGCGCGCACAGCAGCGCGGCCAGCATGATGGACAGGATGGTTTTCATTTGGCGGTCTCCTGTTTCCTACTGGAGAACGAAGCTAGGTCGTCGAGATAGGCGCGCAAGGCATCTGCGGCAGCGTCCCGAGCGTGATCCAGTCTGCGGTAATGGTAGGCCTTGGAACGCTTGGCGCGAGCTGAATCGGCGGGTGCAGCATTGACGTAAGCCACTGCGGCGAGACGAGCTTTTGCGGCGAGCGTGACGACGAGCAACGCGGCGTTGCCTGCGGCGAGGCGCTTGAGTTCCAGTGGATCGACGGGTTTGGTTGTCATGGCTTCAGCCCTCCAGTCGGCCAGCAGCGCGTGCGAGCCCGATGATCAAGGTTTTGTGGGCAGCCCAGAATTCGGTGGCTTGACTGTCCATGGCTTCGATTTGCTTTGCTGTGAAGCGGTTCCAAGCTTTGAGGGTATGCGACTGGCAGCCAATCGACATCTGCTCGTCGGTGATCGTCACGTGCCAGGTGAGACCGGACACGCAAATCGGGGACTTTTCGCATTTGCCGTAGACCCGCGCGTTGCCGTAGACCCACGCGCCGCCGTAGACCCACGCGCCGCCGTAGACCCGCGCGTCGCCGTAGACCCGCGCGTCGCCGTAGACCCGCGCGTCGCCGTAGACCCGCGCGTCGCCGTAGACCCGCGCGTCGCCGTAGA